>Ga0073934_10005071_pt1 | contig 20953 bp, 21 predicted proteins | sample LarsenN4metaG_FD_76834 | JGI IMG/M metagenome (GOLD analysis project Ga0073934, IMG submission 76834) | Hot spring sediment bacterial and archeal communities from British Columbia, Canada, to study Microbial Dark Matter (Phase II) - Larsen... ...
AGCCCGAGCACCATGCCGGTGAAGGCTGCGGTGAGGAAGATGACGAAAAATGATTTGGCGCCGATGAAGTGGACCTGCTTGACGACGTGGATCGGCCGCCCCGGACGGCGCACGATCATGTAGAGGGCATAGAAGAGGAAGCCGGACATCCGCCCCATCTCCTGCAGCAGGCCCAAAGTCACCGCACCGATTGCCCGCACCATCCGCAGCACGCCCCCCTCCTGCCATCAAAAACTCCAACGTCAGGTAAAGTATAAGCGCACACTAATAAATGTAAAGCCACTGGCCCGGTTTCGCCTGCTCCGGAGAAAAAAAGGGGCTTCCATCTGTCGATGAAGCCCCCTGAAACCGTGCCCGAATGGAGCCGTGAATTCACTCGTTATCGAGCGTCACAAAGTAATCCATGTCATCACTCTCCAGCTCCTCATACAGCCCCTCCACCTTGGGGATGACGATCCTGGCCGACACCCCGCTGACGGCAGCAGGGACGGCCCGGCGCATGACATGGCCGACCCCGGCGATGACGACCATGGTCCGCTGCGGGTTTTCCGCGAGATAGCTGCTGATCCGCCTCGCCATGGTACTGTTTCTCAGCCCCTGGGCGGCACAGAAGTTGTCGAACATATGGTCGGGAATCTGGTGGCTGCGAAACGCCCGGGACATGAATTTCCGGTAGGAGGGGTGGATTTCCGTCGTGACTCCTGCGGGGAGCCGGAGCCGTGCCCCGGGATGGAATCCTGCTGTCCCGAAACGGGTGACAAGCTGTACCAGATCGGCAGGAGCATCCAGGGCGACCATCGGTACGCCGTTATTGCGGGCAAAGAGCATGATGGCATCATACTCCGACCAGTTGATACTCCAGCTTTGCCGGTAACGGTCCACAAACTCCTGCAGGGAGACCTTGCCAGCCACCCACTCGTCGAGGATCGGCTGTTTTTCCAGGTCGAACATCTCGAAGCCGATGGCCAGGGGTTTCCCCTGCCGGTGCAGCTCCCTGATGATCTTCAGCTGCAGGAGATGGTGATCCCGCTGGTCGTGAAATTCGCCGACAAATACCACCTGCACCGATCGCAGGTCATCCATCATCAGCGTGACCGAGGCGCTGTCGTCAAGACTCAGTCGCCGAACGCTCCCCAGGCAGGCGGTCAGCGTCAGCGCCAGTACGACAGCCGCCAGACGATTGCAGTGGCGTCTCATTTCATCTCCCGGTCTGCACGGATATGTTCATTCGCAGTCCGCCGGTCATATCTGGTCCGGCGAGCACAACATGTATAGCAGCCGGTTATTCAATGTCAACCGCTCTGCGCTGTAATTCGCGGCCGTTTTCGCAACATGCCCCATCCTCCGCAAAAAAACATAGGGAAGCGGCATCGGCCGCTCCCCATTTTCGTTCCAGTCCCCTTCACCTCCAGGGTCGCTATACCGTCTCCCGTCAATTGAACAGCCTGCCCCCCCCGGAAAGCACAGACAGGTGATTCTGGTTGGTGATTGCCCGCTTCACCTTGGCCTTCAGGCTCCCCTCCACCAGCGGCTTGCCGATGTAATCCACGAACCCCTTCTCGTAGGCACGCGCCTCCTCGTTGGGGTTGGCGCTCCCCGACACCAGAATCACCGGAATCGCCCTGGTCTCGGGAATATTCCGCAGCGACTCCAACAGGCTGTACCCGTTGAACTTGGGCATCTCCTTGTCCGTCAGGATCAGCTTCGGCCGGCAGGTCAGGATCACCCGGAACGCCTCCATGGCATCCTGGACCGGCACCACCTGATAGCCGTCCTTCTGCAGCATGGTCGCAATCTGTTCCGTTACATGCCTGTCGTCGTCCACCACCATGATCGTATTGGTTTCCTGCTCGGTTATGCTCCTGTTAAAGTAGTGACGGGCAATGGCGGTCTTGATCTCCGCGCGGGTGGCAATGAATGGATAGATCTTCATCTGGGTGTTTTCCCGCAGATTGGCGAGCACATTCTCGTTGGTCGGGTCCGCCATGGCCAGAGCCAGGGTGTTCCCTTCCACCTTCAGGGGGAACACCGTGTGGGTCGCGGCGGTCTCCGGCGGCACCAGCTCCAGCACCTTCCGATCAAAGCGGAAGCCGGCGAAGTTGGCAACTGTCCGGTAGTTGAACTGGATCGCCAGGGCGTTGGAAAGCTCCTCGCCGGTCACCAGGCCGATCTCCTCCAGGATCGAGCCAAACCTGATCCCAGACCGCTGGGAAAGGGTAAGAATCCGTTCAACCGTCAACCGTGTCAGAATCCCCTTTTCCACCAGGATCTCCCCCAGCATTTTCCGCTGGGGCAACGGCATGGACCTCTCCTGCTTGTTCAGAAACTTGTCGTCAACGGACATGATTACCCCCATCTGCATGGCCGGCCTCGGCCCATTTCATCGGCATAACATTGCGGCAACCACATCGCAGTACGCAACTGCGAATACTCGGGTTCAGAACTCTTCTGGTGTCCGGATGGATGCAGGAAGTACCCTGCGGCAGATAGTTACTCGGTCATGAAAGGTGCCGGAAATCGGCTCGGATGAAGGGTAACGGCACATTCATGATTACATAAAAACTCCCGGACGGATAAAGGGTTCGAGTGCCGGGAAACATCAACACAAGCGGGTCGCGATAACAGTGGCTGCGCCGTAAGTAGTAGCCTTTTATCACATTAGCATTTTCTGTCAATCATTAATTGAACGGTCGGCAACCCTGCGGGAACGTGGTTCGTAAAAGCGGCGCCGCGACGAACGCAACGGTGCAGAGGGGACGGTCTGGGGGCAGGAGCGCACACGTTCCACCCTTCTGGCGCTGCAATGCGGGTGCGTGCCGCCTCGCAGAAAAAACTGCCGATGCTCATTAAGTAACTTTACAACTGCGACTGATCGCCGTATAGTTCTTCGCGGATTTTCTCGTGATAAGCGAAATGATTCCGGCCGGTTATTTGTTCGCTGGAGTGGAATCAGTGGAGCGGTGCATTCTTACAACCGACAAATATGAAGTGGATGTCCAACTAAGCGCAACACCGGTCGACCTAAAACCGCCAACCCCAACGCTTCCCCCTGTCATCCTGACCACAGCCGCACAGGAGACCAACCGTCATGCCGTACACCGCGAACATCAAGGGACGCAGCTACACCTTCGCTGACCTGAAGACGCTGCTGGCCAAGGCATCGCCGCTCCGTTCGGCGGACGAACTGGCCGGGATCGCCGCGGCCTCGGAGGAGGAGCGGGCCGTTGCCCAATGGCTGCTGGCCGACCTGCCGCTGACCAGGTTCCTCGATGAGCCGCTGGTGCCGCCGGAGGAGGACGAGGTCAGCCGGCTGATCGCTGAATCCCATGACCGGACGGCGTTTGCCCCGATCTCTTCGCTGACGGTGGGGGAGCCGCGCGAATGGCTGCTGAGCGACGTAACCAGCGACGGGGAGATCGGCGCGGTAGCCCGGGGGCTCACGCCGGAGATGGCCGCGGCGGTTTCCAAGATCATGCGCAACCAGGACCTGGTGGCGGCTGCACGGCGCTGCAGGGTGATCACCCGTTTCCGCAACACCATCGGCCTGCCGGGCCGGCTCGCCACGCGGCTGCAACCCAATCACCCCATTGACGACCCCCGCGGCATCGCCGCCAGCGTGCTGGACGGCCTCCTGTACGGCAGCGGCGACGCGGTCATCGGCATCAACCCGGCCACGGACAGCCCGCAGAACGTGCTGCGCCTGCTGCACCTGCTGGACGACATCATCCGGCGCCACGAGATCCCCACCCAGTCGTGCGTCCTGGCCCACGTCACCACCACCCTGGAGCTGGTGCGACGCGGCGCGCCGGTGGACCTGGTATTCCAGTCCATAGCCGGGACCGAGGCTGCCAACAGGAGCTTCGGCATCGACCTGAAGCTCCTGGCCGAAGCCCGCGACGCGGCGCTCGCCCTTGGGCGCGGTACCCTGGGGGACAACCTTATGTATTTCGAGACCGGCCAGGGGAGCGCCCTGTCCGCCGGCGCCCACCACGGCATGGACGCCCAGACCTGCGAGGCACGCGCCTACGCCGTGGCCCGCGCCTTCTCGCCGCTTCTGGTCAACACGGTGGTCGGTTTCATCGGCCCGGAATACCTGTACAACGGCAAGCAGATCATCCGTGCCGGGCTGGAGGACCATTTCTGCGGCAAGCTGCTGGGGCTCCCCATGGGGTGCGACGTCTGCTACACCAACCACGCCGAAGCCGACCAGAACGATATGGACACCCTGCTGACCCTGCTGGGTGTGGCCGGCTGCAGCTACATCATGGGAGTTCCCGGGGCCGACGACGTGATGCTGGCCTACCAGAGCAGCTCGTTCCACGATGCCCTCTACCTGCGCCGCGTGCTGGACTTAAGGCCGGCGCCCGAATTCGAGGCGTGGCTGGAGAAGATGGGGATCTTCGACGGCCGCAACAATCTGGGCCGGGGAAATGCTTCGCCGCTGCTGGCGGCGGCGAGAGAGCTTGTGGGGGGTGGATCGTGAACGATGACTGGCTCGCCCTGCGCCGCTTCACCCAGGCGCGCATCGCCCTTGGCCGGGCCGGCCACGCCCTGCCAACCAGGGCGCAGCTGGAGTTCCAGCTGGCCCATGCCCAAGCGCGGGACGCGGTGCATTTCCCCTGGGACATGGCCGCCTTTGCGGCGGAGCTCCAGGGGCTGGGGGAAGCGCCGCTGCTCCTGGAGACATGCGCAACTGACCGCGACGAGTACCTGCGGCGCCCCGACCTGGGCCGGCTGCTGCGCGAGGAATCACGCAGCCGGCTGCACCGGGCCGGCACTGCCGGCGCGGACGTGGCCCTGATCGTTACGAACGGCCTCTCCTCCACGGCGGTGGAGCGGCACGGCCTGCCGCTCCTGCGGGCGATCCTCTCCGGCTACGGGGAGCGGGGGTTGCGGGTCGCCCCGGTCTGCCTGGTGGCCAACGGCCGTGTCGCGCTTGCGGACGACATCGGCAGCGCGCTTGGCGTGCGGGTTGCGGTGATCGTCGTGGGTGAGCGGCCCGGCCTCAGCGCAGCCGACAGCCTGGGGATCTACCTGACCCATGGACCGAAGCCGGACAACTGCGATGCGCAGCGCAACTGCATCTCCAACATCCGCCCGCCGGAAGGGATGGGCTACGAGGCTGCCGCCGCCACGCTGCTCTACCTGACCGTGGAAGCAATGAGGCGCGGCCTGTCAGGCGTAGCGCTCAAGGACGAGACGGGCTGCTTCAAATTGAACGGGAAAAACCTCTGAGGGGCAAAGAAACAGGGAGCAATGTGGCACGGTCAACCTTGCCACATTGCTCCCTGGTAGAAATACGACACGACAGGAAACCTCCGCAGCATTACGGCGGGCAGCAGCCGCAGACCGAACGGAACAGGGTGGTGCTGAGGTAGCGGTCCCCCCGGTCGGGGAGGATGACGACGATCGTTCCCGAATCCATCTGCCTCGCCACCTCGATTGCGCCGGCCACGGCGGCGCCGCTGGACATGCCGACGAAGAGCCCCTCCACCGTGGCGAGCTGGCGGGCGGTCTCGAAGGCATCCTCGTCCTCGACCGTCAGCTTGGCGTCGAGCTTCTCCTCGTGGTAGATCTCCGGGACGATCGCCTCCTTCATGTTCTTCAGCCCCTGGACCTTGTGACCCAGGCGGGGCTCGACGCCGATTATGCGGATGCCTGATGCCTTTTCGTGGAAAAAGCGCGCGTTCCCCATGAGGGTGCCGCTGGTCCCCATGCCGGCGACGAAGCAGTCGATCTCCCCGCCGGTCTGGGCGAATATCTCCGGTCCAGTCATTTCATAGTGGGCGCGGACATTGTCCGGATTGGCATACTGGTTCGGCATGTAATACTCGTCCGGGTTCTCTTCCAGGATGCGGTGGGCCAGGCGTATCGCCCCGTCGGTCGCCTCCTCGGAAGGGGAGAGAACCAGCTCGGCGCCGAACGCCTCCAGCACCCGCCGCCGCTCCAGGCTGACACAGCCGGGCATAACCAGCTTCACCCGGTACCCCTTGGCGGTGCCGATCATCGCCATGGCGATCCCGGTGTTGCCGGAGGTCGGCTCGAGGATGACCTTGTCACGGGTCAGCTCACCACGTGCCTCGGCGCCGGTTATCATGTACCACGCCGGCCGGTCCTTGACCGACCCGCCGGGGTTGTTCCCCTCCAGCTTGGCGAGGATTCTCACCCGTGGGTTGGGATTTATCCTGGCAAGCTCCACCAGCGGGGTGTTGCCGATGGCACTGCCGATATCGAAACGCTGCTGCATGGCCTGTCCTTTCGAATACCTGGAAATTTGGCTCATCCTAACCGATTTTAGCCGCTTCGGCAAGAAAGGAGCATGAACCGGGATGAACAGGTTTCGTATCCTGAAGCTCCCCCCGGTTGTAGCGGGCTCGGTGGGACAAGCATAATTTTGCTTTGTTACGGCGCCGAGTTACGTTAAGATTAGAAATTACGCTGGAGGTCCTCCAGGGGGAATAGGCTGCGGTCGCGTATATTGACTTGTCAGGAAACAATGGGGTATTTTACGTCTTCACTCTCCCTGCCACAGCAAAATGCACTGACAATCGATGTTGAAGAGTGGTTCCATGTCTGCGGACTGCCGTCAGACCCGGTGGTCCGGCGCTGCGAGTGGCGGGTGGAGCAGAATATCGCCAGGCTGCTGGCCCTGCTGTCACGGCATGGCATAAAGGCGACCTTCTTCGTCCTCGGTTCCGTGGCGGAAGAGGTGCCGACGCTGGTACCGCTGATCGCCGCAAAGGGTCATGAAATAGCATCCCACGGATACTCCCACCGCCTGGTCTACGACCTGACGAAGGCGGCCTTCCGTGATGAAATCAGGAAAACGCACGACATTCTCCTCCGGCAGTCCGGCCAGGTACCGGTCGGCTTCCGGGCGCCCCAGTGGTCGCTGACTCCGCAGCGGACGCCATGGGCTCTTGAAGTGCTGTGTGAAGAGGGTTATTGCTACGATTCCAGCTGCAATCCGCTCCCCTTTGTCGGCGACCGGCAAGGAGAACGCACACCGCACCGGCTGCCCGCAGGAAACGGCACCATCTGGGAGATTCCGCCGATGGTCACGTCGACGCCGCTGGTCAACCTCCCGACGGGGGGCGGCTGGGGATTCAGGTTTTTCCCCTGCAGGCTGATCGAGCGGACCATCGCACGGACAAACAATGGCGGCAGTCCGGCGGTCCTCTATCTTCACCCACGCGAGCTCGACCCCGACGGGCCGCGACTCAGGCTGCCGGCCCTGAAGTCGTTCGCGACCTACGGACCACGGCACGATGTCGTCCCACGGCTGGAGCGCCTGCTGCGACGCTATCGGTTCACAACCCTGCGGGATCTGGTGACAACGTGGGAGTCTGCGTAGTTATTCCGGCATATGATGCCGGCAACACAATCGAAGCAGTTATCCGGGAAACACTCCTCTCCGGCTACCCCCTTCTGGTGGTCGATGACGGCTCACGGGACGATACTGCGGCGCGGGTCGGCAAACTCCCGGTGGACCTGATCCGTCACCGGCAGAACAGCGGCAAGGGGGCGGCTCTGCAGACCGGTTTCGCCTGGGCCTTGCAGCACGGCTTTGACGGGGTGATTACTCTGGATGCCGACGGCCAGCACGATCCGATGGCAATCCCCCTGCTTGCCGAGGCCGCGCGGGAGCGGGAGGTCGATATCCTGATCGCCTCCCGCTACGCCCAGTTCCAGCAGATGGCGGGCCTGCGGCGGCACTGGAACCGCTTCGGCGCCTGGTGCATGAAGAAACGGACCGGCTTCAATATCGACGACAGCCAGTCCGGATTCCGCTACTATTCGGCACGGCTGCTCCGGTCTGTTTCCCTGAAAAAATGCGGCTACGACATGGAGATGGAACTGCTGATGAAGGCATGGCGCGGCGGGTATGCCATCGACTCCCTGCCGGTTGCCGCCCGGGTTGCCGACGGCAGGGCCACCAGCCACTTCCGGGCAGTGCCTGACACCTGGCGGATTTGCATGACATTTCTCCGCCACATGCAGAAAGAGGACTAGAACGAGCATGCTGCAGAGCCTGAAAAATTACACCACCGAAAAGATCGTCTCCATGCTGCTCTCCATGGCCACCAACTCGTCCAACGAGACGCTGGCAAAGATGACGCACCTGATGGAGCTGATCCCGAAAAAGGACTACTACAGGGAGCGGATCCGCTGGATCCGGGAGCTGATCCGCGACAACCACCCGAGCATCGAGTTCCCCCGCCGGATCCTGCGCGACATCCACCCCAACCAGCGGCAGAAATGGATCACCAACCTCACGGTGAACCACCTCCTCTCCGGCACCAACAAGCGGAAAACCTGGGCCGACCGTCACGGCTTCTATCCCCCCTCCACGGTGGTCATCAGCCTCACCATGAAGTGCAACCTGTCATGCTACGGCTGTTACGCCGGCGATTACTCCAAGACCCTGGAACTGTCCAATGAGGAGGTCGATTCGGTCCTGACCCAGATGAAGGAGATGGGGGTCTATTTCGCCGTCATCTCCGGGGGCGAGCCGTTCTTCAAGGAGGATATCTTCGACCTGTTCAGGAAGCACTCGGACATGGCCTTCCTCGTCTTCACCCACGGCGGCCTCATCGACGAGGCGATGGTGGAGAAGCTCATCGAGGTGGGAAACGTCATGCCCGCCTTCTCCCTGGAGGGGTACGAGGAAGAGACCGACGCCCGCCGTGGCGCCGGCCATTTCCGCAAGGTCATGCACGCCATGGATCTGCTGAAGGGGGCCGGTCTCTCCTTCTGCGGCTCGTTCACACAGACGAGCAGAAACACCGGCATCATCACCGACCCGGCCTACATCGACATGCTGCTGGCAAAGGGGGTCTACGCCCTCTGGCTCTTCACCTACGTGCCGGTGGGGCGGGAGCCGAACCTGGAGCTGATGGCAACGCCACAGCAGCGCGACCAGCTGCGAAGCCGGGTGGCGGAATTCCGCGACACCAAGCCGATGCTCTTCATCGACTTCTGGAACGACGGCCCGATCATCAGCGGCTGCATCGCCGGCGGGCGCAAGTATTTCCATATCAATGCCAACGGCGACATCGAACCGTGCGTCTTCTGCCACTTCGCCGTGGACAATATTCGCCGTACCACCATTGCCGAGGCGCTCGGATCAAAACTGTTCCGAACCATTCGCGAGCGGCAGGGGGAACACGAGAACCTGCTCCGCCCCTGCATGCTCATCGACCATCCGGACACGGGACGGGAGCTGTTCGCCAGCGCCGGTGCCTACCCGACCCATGACGGCGCGGCGACGATCTTCACCGAACTGGCCCCGCGGATGGACGACTATGCCGCCGAGTATGCCGAAATCGCCGACCCGGCCTGGGAGCGGGAGTTCGTCGAGCCGGGGAGTCCCCGAGCACGCTGCGCCAAAGGGCGGGGGCGGTAGCCGGCACGGCCGGCCAGATCAATGAATCTCTACACCAGCGTCAGTCTGTTCTTTATCAACCTGTTTACACTTCTCGTGCCGCGCTGGCTGCACCCCCCCTGCGCGGCGCTGACCGGCTGGGTCCTGTACCTGTTCACCCCGAGGCAGCGCCGCGGCTGCCGCGCCAACCTGCGGGTCGTCACCGGCAGGCGGCATGTGGAGCTGCTGGTCCTGAGCGCCTTTTACAAGTACTCCCGCAACTGGACCGACATCATGCTCATGACCCGCCTCGGCGGGGAGCGGCTCTTCCGCCTGCTGGGGAGCAGTTCGGACAGCGCCCCCCTGGATGCCGCCCTGGCGGCGGGGACCGGCGCCATCCTGGTGTCGCCCCACCTGGGGAACTGGGAGCTGGGGGGACTCGGACTTGCGGCCATGGGGTACAAGCTGAACGTCCTCACCTTCAGGGAGCCGGATGAACGGGTCAACGAAGAGCGGGAGCGGATACGGCGCGAGCGGGGAATCGGCGTCATCTATGTCGACCGGAACGACACCTCGCCGCTGGCCATCATCGAAGCGGTCAACGCCCTGCGGCGCAACGAGCTCGTGGTGCTGCTGGGGGACCGGGACGGCTCGTCCCATACGCTCAGGATCGACTTCTTCGGCAGGCCGACCGCTATCCCGGCCGGAGCGGCCTACCTCTCCATCACCACCGGGGCGCCGGTCTTTCCGGTCTTCGTCCCCCTGGAGGGGAGCCGCTACGCCACCTACATGGAGGAGCCGATTCATTTCCGCGGCGGGCACTGTGACCACCGGGAAGCCATCGTGAGCGGCACGCAGCAGTTGATCCGGGTTTTCGAAAAATACATCCGGAAATACCCGGATCAGTGGTATAACTTCTTCGATTACTGGAATCAGGCATGAACCCGGCAGTTGAAAGTTGCCGGAAAGAGCGCATCAGGGCTATTTCGTCGTAATTCTTAGCGAAATGAAGCGTACACAGTCGATGCTGTCCGAACCCGAAGGGTAAGTTCATCGACTGTGGCGTAATGAGCTTAGAATTACAGAAATAGCACGTCAGCGCGAATGCAGGTGGCTTTCAGCTGCCGAAGCTACTTTGAACTCTCACCGTAAAGGAATTGGAAGCATGTCAGAAGAACTGGTCGAACAGGTAAAACAGTTGATAATCGATGCCCTGCGGATCGAGGGGATGAGCCCGGCGGACATTGACAGCGATGCGCCGCTCTTCGGCGAGGGGCTCGGCCTCGACTCCATCGATGCCCTGCAGCTGGTGGTGGCGATGGAAAAGAGCTTCGGCGTCGTGGTCCCCGATGCCGCCACCGGCACCAAGGTCTTCCAGTCGGTGCGGACCATGGCCGGCTACATCGCGGAAAACCGTAAATGAAGGTGCTCTTCGTCTCACCCGGGTGGCCCAAGGGCCGTCTGTGGGGCGAACTCGGCTTCAAGTTCCCCTCCCTCTCCCTGGCGGCACTGGCCGCCGTCACCCCCCCTGACTGGTCGGTAGCCCTGTGGGACGAAAACATCGAGCCCCTGGCACCGGACAGCGACGCCGACCTGGTGGCCATCACCGCCATGACCCCCCAGGCCCCCCGCGCCTACCAGCTGGCGGCCCGCTTCCGTGGAGCCGGCAAGACCGTGGTCATGGGGGGATTCCATGCCAGCAACCTGCCGGATGAGGCGCTGCAGCACGTGGATGCCGTTGTCGTCGGCGAGGGTGAGATCATCTGGCCGCGGCTCTTGGCAGACTACCGTCGGGGGGAATTGCAGCGGCTCTACCGTTCAAGCGATCTCATCGAGATGACCGCCATCCCCACCGCCCGGCGGGAGATTTTTGCCGGCAAGAAGTACCTGTTTACCAATACCCTCCAGACCACCCGCGGCTGCCCCTTTGACTGCGAATTCTGCTCCGTCACCGCTTTCTATGGCCGCCAGTACCGCAAGCGTCCGGTGGACGCGGTACTGGCGGAACTGGAACTCCTGCGGCAGAAAAACTCCTTTGCCTTTTTCGTCGATGACAACCTGGTAGCCGACCGTCGCTACGCCCTCGAACTATTCAGCGGCATGGCCGGCATGGGTCTCAAATGGCTCTCCCACGCCCCCATCGACTTTGCCGACGACAGGGAGTTCATTCAGGCCGCCGGCAAGGCGGGGTGCGTCGCCCTGTTCGTCGGCTTCGAATCCCTCAACCAGGAGGCGCTGGCGGCCATGGGGAAGGTCACCAACACCGCCCGCCTTTACCTGGAAAACACCCGGGTCTTCCGGGACAACGGCATCGGCATCCTCGGCTCGTTCGTGCTCGGCACGGACAACGACACCCCCGAGGTCTTCCCCCAGCTGCTCCGCTTCTGCGAAGAGGCGCGCCTGGAGGCGGCCATCTTCCCGATCCTGACCCCGTACCCGGGGACCGACGTCCGCCGGCGACTGGAGGCGGAGGGGCGGATCCTCTCCAATGACTGGGAGGACTACGACATGGAGCATGTCACGTTCCTCCCCAGGGGGATGACCGCATCCGAGCTGCAGCAGGGGTACGACTGGCTCAACCGCTCCTTCTACTCCTTCGGCTCCATGTACCGGCGGATCTGGAAGATCCACCGCTCGCTCCAGGTCTTCGTGCCGATGAACATCGGCTTCCGGGCGGCAATCAAGAGGAAAAAGGTTACCGCATGATCTGTTTCATGTTCCCCGGCCAGCCGCTCGTGCACGATGCCGCTCTGCCGGTCGATGACGATTTCACGGTCATCGCCGACCTCACCCGCAGCCTCACCGGCCTCGACCTTGCGAGCTTTACCTGGAACGGCACCGGGACGTCGGAACAGGTGGCGCTCCAGGTCTACGGCACGGCCATGAGCCTCTACCACCACCGCCGGCTCTGCCGGGACGGCCGCCGGCCGGCCATCATCGCCGAGCACAGCATGGGGATCTATCCGGCCCTGGCTGCCTGCGGCTCCCTGCCGGAGGGAGATGCCCTCACCCTGACCCACCGGGTCGGCAGCTGCCTGGCAACCATTGCAGAAGGGGCACACTACGCCCTCGGCTGCGTCATCGGCCTGACAGCGATACCGCTTCTGGCAATCGCCGAAAACAACGGCGTCTTTCTCGCCAACCGGAACACCTCGCGCCACTTCCTCCTTGCCGGGGAGAAGCACGCCATCGAGGCGGCCATGGCGGAGGCGCTGGCAAGCGGCGCATTCAGCGTGCGGACCTTCCCCTGCGACGCGCCGCTCCATACGCCGCTGATCGAGGCCATCGCACCCCGGCTGGAGGAGATCGTCAACGACTACTCCTTTGCCGAACCGGCAGTACGGATGATGGAGCATATCGAACAGGACTTCCTGGCCGCTGCCGACATTCCCGGTTTCCTGGTGCGGGAACTCTGCCTGCCGGTGAACTGGGAGGCGACTTACCTGGCCCTGCGCCGTGCCGGGGTCACCGCCTGGCATGAGACGGGGAGCGGAGATTCGCTGAAGAAATACAACCGCTGGATCGCGTCCGAGCACCCATGAACTGTCACGACACCACGATAACGGTCCGCTTCAACGAGGTCGACTCCTACCGGGTCGCCTGGCACGGCCACTATGTCGCCTGGATGGAGGTAGGACGCAACGAGCTGGCTGCCCGGTTCGGCCTGGCCGCCGACCAGCTGGCCGAGGCGGGATATCTGGGCCCGGTGGTCACCCTGGAGCTGAAATACCTGCGGCCGGCACGCTTCAACGAACGTCTGACGGTCCGGACGACGGTCAGGCGCAACGAGACGCCGACCCTGGAATTCCGCTCCGTCATTCTGGGCGGCGACGGCAAGCCGGTGGCGCGGGGGGTCACGGTCCATGCCCTGACCGACCTCCACGGCACCACCCAGTACCGGCTGCCGGCGGTGATCGCCCCGCGGCTGGAGCAGATGCTGGCTTGGGCGGAAGCGCCATGAAACTGCTGTTGATCTCGGCCAACCGCGAACGCTCCCCCTACCCGGTCTACCCCATCGGCCTCGCCTTCCTCATCCCCCCCCTTGCCGCTGCCGGCCACGAACTGCGCCCCCTCGACCTCTGCTTCACCGACGAGCCGGTTGCCGCCATCACCCGGGAGCTCGACGGGTTTGCCGCCGATGCGGTCATCATCTCCATCCGCAACATCGACAACGTCACCTATCCGGGAAGCCGCTCCTACCTGGACGGGGTGCTGGAGGTGATAACCGCCTGCCGCGGCCGGGCGGTCACCATCATCGGCGGGTCGGGCTTCTCCATTCTCCCCCTGGCGCTGCTGGCCGACCTCGGCGCCGACTTCGGCATTGCCGGCGAGGGGGAGGAGACGCTGCCGCGGCTGCTGTCACGGCTCGCACGTGGTGAGGCGCTGGACGGCATCCCCGGCCTGGTGATCCCGGGCCGCCCTGACTTTTCGCCGCCGGAGCCGGTCAGGGCCATCGCTACCCCGGACCGTACCCTCTTCGATGTGGCAACCTACCACCGTCTCGGCGGCATGGCCAACGTGCAGACCAAGCGGGGCTGCCCCTTCGCCTGCTCCTACTGCACCTACCCCCTCCTGGAAGGGAGCCGGGTCCGCACCCGGCCGGTGAGCGAGATCGTCAGGGAAATCGGCGACCTGGTCGACCGCTTCGGGGTCGAGTACCTCTACTTCGTCGACGACATCTTCAATTACCCCGTCGATTTCGCCGAAGAGCTCTGCGCCGCCATGACCGCGGCCCGGCTCAAGGTCAACTGGTCCGCCTTCATCAATCCGGACTTCCTCCCCCCGCAGCTTCTGGACGCCATGCTGGCAGCCGGCTGCGACGCCCTGGAGTTCGGCACCGACAGCGGCGCGCCGGCCGTGCTCGCCTCCCTGCGCAAATCCTTCGACGTGGGGACCATCCGCCGTACATCCCGTCTCTGCCGGGAGCGGGGGGTGGACTTCGCCCACTACATCCTCTTCGGCGCCCCCGGCGAAACCGGGGAGACGGTGGCGGCCACCTTCGCCCTGATGGACGAACTGCAGCCGACCGCGGTCATCGGCATGACCGGTATCCGCATCTTTCCCGGCACCGACCTGTACCGCCAGGCCCTGGCTGAAGGGGTGGTCGAGGCGGACGACGCCATGCTGGAGCCGGTTTTCTACATCGCCCCCGCGGTGCGCGACTCCCTCTGCGACCTGGTCACGGCCGAAGCCCTCAAGCGGACCAACTGGGTGGTCCCGGGCCTTGAGATCAACATCAGCGATGCTCTGCTGGAGATGATGCGGCAGTTTCCGGTGCGCGGACCACTCTGGAAGCTGATGAAACGACTCGGCCGCACCCGAATCCATCCCGTCTGACCTGTCCGTCAGTTGAATGCTGCCGAAACCTCATTAACCCATCCTTCTGGACTTTCTTGCCAATTCCCGTTAAAATGGCCTACTTATGTCAACAGGGAACCCGATGAATTTCAGCAATAAGAGCGTAGTCGTCACCGGCGGGACGCGGGGTATCGGCAGGGCCATCTCCCTCGCCTTTGCCCGTGCCGGCGCCGCGGTTCACGCCGCCTACCTGCAGAACGACGCGGCGGCAGCCGAGCTGGCAGCAGCGACAGCCGGGCTCGTCGGTACCGTCACCACCGTCAGGGCCGACGTCACCACGGGCGAGGGGGCCATGGCCCTCCTGGACGCGGCAGCCGCGGCAACCGGCGGCATCGACGTGCTGGTGAACAACGCCGGCATCATCCGCGACGGCTACCTGGCCATGATGGCCGAAGCCGACTGGGACGCGGTGCTCCGCACCAACCTCTCCCCCCTGTTCCACTGCTGCAAGTGGGGAGTGCGCAAGATGCTGGCACAGCGGCAGGGGTCCATCGTCAACCTCTCCTCCATCGCCGGCATCACCGGCAGCCCGGGTCAGACCAACTATGCCGCCACCAAGGGGGCGATCATCAGCTTCTCCAAGGCTCTGGCCCGCGAGGTCGGTCCCATGGGGATCCGGGTCAACGTGGTGGCTCCCGGGATGATCGCCACCGAGATGACCGCCGGCCTGAAGCAGGAGCTGGTCGACCGTGTGGTCGCAGGCTCTGCTCTCGGACGGATCGGCCAGCCGGAAGAGGTGGCGGCCGTTGTCCTCTTCCTCGCCTCGGAACAGGCAGCCTACATAACGGGGCAGACCATCGTCGTGGACGGCGGCATCGTATGAGGGAACAGGTCGTCATCACCGGACTCGGCATTTTCTGCGGCGCCGCCGGGGATCTGTCCGCCTTCCGCCGGGCCATCCTGGAAGGACGAAGCGGCGTGGGGCCACTGGACCTCTTCGACGTCTCCCCGTTTCCGGCGCGCATCGGGGTGCAGGTCAGGGATTTCGATCCCGTTGCCCGCTTCGGTCGCCGGGATGCGGCAAAACTCTCCCGGGCAGACCAGTTCGGCCTGATCGCCGCAGGCGAAGCGCTTGAAAACAGCGGCATCTCGGGGGCCTACGACCCGTACGCGCTCGGCGTCGCGGTCGGCGCCGGGGCTGCCGGCATGTTCCAGGGTGAACAGTGGCTGAAGGCGGTCCTGCAGGAAAGGTCAGCCTCGCCGGACCTGCTTCGCGGCATTCTCCCCGACAGGACCGCAACCGTCATCGCCGAAGCCCACGGCCTCGCCGGCTACCAGGGGACGGTGACCACCGCCTGCTCCTCCTCGTCAACGGCCATAGGCTGGGGAGCGGATCTGGTGGCAACCGGCAAGCTGGACGCCGTTGTCTGCGGCGGCAGCGATTCCCTCTCCATCCTCACCTTCGCCGGATTCAACTCCCTGCGGGTCGTCGATCCCCAGCCGTGCGCACCGTTCAGCCTGGGACGCCAGGGGATCACCCTCGGCGAAGGGGCGGCGTTCATGGTGCTGGAGCGCGAATCCGCAGCCCGGCGGCGGGGGGCGACAATACACGGCAGGATACTCGGTTATGCCATCGGCGGAGAGGCCCACCACATGACCGCACCCGACCCGACCGGCGAGGTGGCAGCGCGGATCATGGCAGAGGCCCTGACCAGCTCGGGAGCCGGCCGGGAAGATGTCGGCTGGGTGAATGCCCACGGCACCGGCACCCCCCTGAACGACGTGGTGGAGTCCACCGCCATGAAGCTGGTCTTCGGCGAGCGGGCAAAAGACGTGCCGCTGGTCTCCACCAAGCCGGTCACCGGCCACTGCCTCGGGGCCGCCGGATCGATCGAAGCGGTTGCCACGGTACTGGCCCTCGGCGCCGGCACCATCCCCCGGACCCTCCATTTCCGTGGCCGTGACCCGGAATGCGACCTGGACTACTGCCACGACGGCTCCCGGCAGACAGCGGCGACCGTGGCGATCTCCAACTCGTTTGCCTTCGGCGGCAATATCACCTCGCTGGTCCTCGGCGTCTGATGCTGCCGGAGCGACTCAGCAACATGACTGATGGTGGTTCATGCAACAGGATCTGAAAAATATCGTTGTCACCGGTCTGGCGGCCATTTCAGCCGCCGGGGTGGGGGTCGAGCCGCTGGTGGCCGCCGTGAGGACCGGCAACAGCTGCCTTTCCGCCGTGCCGGAGACAGTGGCCGGCGGTGAACGGCAAAAATGGGGCCGGGCGGAGCAGTTCCGTGCCGCCGATTTCATGCCGCCGCTCAAGGCCCGCAAATTCGACCGCTGCAGCCTTTTCGCCGTGGTCGCAGCCGGCCAGGCGCTGGCGTCTGCCGGCCTCGCCAAGGGGGCCCTCCCGCCGGAGCGGATCGGCATCACCATCGGCGCCGGCTTCTGCGGCATCGCCAACTCCGAGGAGTTTCTGAGTGGCTATTTCCGGATGGGGGTCGACGGCCTCTCCCCCATGCTCTTCCCCAACACCGTTGCCAACGCAGCCGCCAGCAACGCCTCCATCGAACATGGCCTGCAGGGGCCGAACGTCACCGCCGTGCAGCGCTTCTGCTCCGCCGAAAGCGCCCTCCAGCTCGCCTGCCGCTTCCTCGAAGAGGGGCGGGCCGACGTCATGGTGACCGGCGGGGTCGACGAACTGACGCCGCGCATGCTGCAGGGTTTCCGGGCACTGCGCCAGGACCGCAACCTTGCAGCCGGTTTCGGCGAAGGGTGCGGCATGCTGGTGCTGGAGAATCGCGAGCATGCCGAGTCCCGCGGGGCAACAATCCTTGGAGAAGTTACCACCATCAACAGCATCGGCAGGCTGGTGGCGGGACGGGAGACGGAGGCGGTCCGCCTGCTGTTGCCGGCATCGGCTCCGGCACGCATCGGCCTTTCCGGTACGGCCGATCTCTGGCCGGCACTGGAAGCAGCGCTGCCTGATGTGGCACGACTCAACCTGACACCGATCACCGGCCGCTCCCTTGCCATGGGGGGGCTGGCCATGGCCGCCCTGGTGGCAACGCTGGAGAGCGGTGACACCGCACTCCACCTGGCCGCCTCGCCCGAAGGGCCATACTACGCCATCGCCTTCCACGGAGGCGCACCTGCTTAACCCCGACCCCACCGCATATCTTCCCCACCGGCACCCGTTCCTCTTCCTCGACCGGGTTCTCTCCCGCGAGCCGGGCGTTGCCGCCACCGCCATCCGCCAGGGGAGCAGCGGCGAATCTTTTTTCACCGACATGCTCCTCGTGGAGGGCCTGGCGCAGCTGGCCGGGGTGGCAACGGTACAGGCCGAAGGGGAGGGGGGCTTCCTCGCCACCATCGACCGGGCGGAGTTTTTCTCCCCCTACCGGAGCGGCGAGACCCTGCACTTTGCCGTCCGGGTGCAGAAGAGCTTCGGCCGGCTGTTCATCCTCGAAGGGGAGGTAACCTCCGGCGAGCGGCTGCTCGCCCGGGCTGTCCTGACCCTGGGGGTGGGGAAACTGTGACCCGGCTGCTTTTGACCATACTCCTCGTGGTGCTCGTGCCGGCCGCTCTGCCGGCAGCACCGGTCCCGCCGCTGGAAGCCCTGGAGCTGCTGCGCAAGGGGTTTGCCGACATGCAGGACTTCACCGCCGAGATCTCCCAGGAGAAACAGCTGGCAATGATGAAGAGGAAGCTCATCTCCAGCGGAACGGTCCACTTCAAAAAGCCGGACCTCTTCTTCATGGAGCTGAAGGCCCCCCATGCAAGCCGGATGGTGCTGCGCGACAGGTCCATCGATCTCTACCTCCCCGAAGGGAAAAGCCGCCAGCAGATCGCCCTGCCGGCCGACCAGGGGCTGAAACACTGGCTGGCGCTGCTCTCCCGGCCGATCACGGCTCTCCCCCAGGGGATCGACTTCAGTGCCGACCGTGCCGGCGATACCCAGACCCTCACCATTGCGCCGCAGAGCAAGGGGCAGGTCCGCTCCTTCACCCTCACCAGCGGCAGTGACGGCCGCCTGCGCAAGCTGACCATCGAAGAACGCAACGGCAACCGGACCGCCATAACCTTCCAGAAACTGCGCCCGAACGTGGGGCTGAGCGAAAAGGACTTCCGCATCGAATGACATACTTTAGACATCTCGCCATCTTCATCCTGCTGCTGATCCTCCTCGCCGGCTGTGCCGCACGGCAGCTGCCGCCGTCCGAGCCGCTCAACCCGGCGGCAATTATCACCACCCTCACCAGCAGCGTCGCCCTCTCGGTAAAGGCGGGCGACAAGGGGCTCTCCGGCCGCGGCTACCTGATCATGCGCGCCCCTGACCAGTTTCGCCTGGTGATTCTCTCCCCCTTCGGCACCACCCTGGCGGAGATGTTCCTTGCCGGCGACGAACTGCTCTACCTGGCCTCGTCCCAGAACCTCGCCTACCGGGGGAGCCTTCGCGACCTGCCGGACGCCCCCGCGCTGCAGGGGTGGCGGCTGCTCCGCTGGACGACCGAGCGGGTCCTGCCGGAAACCCCCGGGCAACTCCGTTTCAGCAGACAGCGGGCCGGCGGCGAAGAGGAGACCGTTTTCTTCGACCGGCAAGGGCTGGTCCTGAAAAAGCGTATGGACGGCGACGAGGTGCGCTACGAAGGGTACCAGTCGATCACCGGCGTCCCGGTACCGACGGCCATCGAGATCATTGATCGCACCGGCATCACGGTGCGAATCACCCTCGACGAGCCAGAAGTGAACGAACCACTGGACGAAAAGGCTTTCATCCCGACACTGGACGGGGTGACGGTCCTGCCGCTGAGTCAGTTCCCCACCTCCTGAGATGGCACAGCCAAAAATCCATATGCTGCGTTACACTCAATCTTCGTCATTGCGACGTAGCCCCAGGCTACGACTCATTCCTCAGATTTCGCAAGCCTTGCCTATGGAGCTTTTTGCTGCACCATTGGTCATCCCGTTCATGCGAGGACAACAGTGATGGGGATTACCACCACAGCCAACACCCTTATTCGCCGCCACCTGTGCTGGCTGCACCGGGTCGCCACCAAGCGTCCCGGGGCCACTCTGGCGGTTTCCCTCCTGCTGCTCATTCTCTCCACCCTTTCCATTGCCACCACCCGTTTCGAGGCCGATGTCTTCCAGCTCTTCCCGGCCCGTTCCGGGGCGCTCAAGCTCTTTCTCGACACCCTGCGCTGGACCGGCAGCGCCAACGAAGCCTATTTCCTCATCGAAGGAGAGCCGGCCAACCTGACCGCCGAAAGCGAACGGTTTGCCGGCCGGCTGCGCCAGCTGACCATCGACGGCCAACCCGCCTTCAAGCGGGTCACCTACCGCCTCTTCGAAGAGGCCGACGCCGTTCCCTTTGCCGCCTTTGTCGGTCAGGCGGTCCTTGCTCCCCAGCTCTTTCTGCCGCCGGAGCAACTGCCGAACTATCTCCATCACCTGACCCCGGCGGGGCAGGCGGCGGCACTGGATGGAACGGTGGCAACACTGGCCAGCCAGGCGGGGATGGGCATGACGGAGCTCCTCACCGCAGACCCCCTGCAGCTGCGGGAGCTGGTGTTGCCGCGCCTGAAAAAGGCGAGCCAGGCCCTGGACCTGGACCCCGCCTCCCCCTATTTCCTCTCCCGTGACCAGCGGGTGCTGATCATGATCGCCGAACCGACACGGCCGGTGCAGGACATGGCCTTTGCCCGCCAGCTGGCAGCGGCCATCGACACCGCCCGCCAGGGGGCCACGGCCAGGATCTCCTGCGCCGGTGCCCATGTGTCGGCAGCCATTGACGAGGCGAGCATGAAAAAGGAGATCCTCGGCTGCATCCTCTCCTCGCTCGTGGTGGTGCTGGCGCTGTTTTACTTCTCCTACCGCCGGTTGCTGCCGACCCTGCTCCTGCCGCTGATCATCGCCTGGGGTGTGGCAGTGGCCCTGGGTCTTGCCGGCGCCATCCTGCCGTCGGTGCACATCATCGCCTTTGCCTTCATGGCCCTGATCATCGGCCTCGGCACCGATTACTCCATCCATCTCTACGACCGCTTCCACATGGAGCGGAGCGTCGGCCTGGAGCGGGATGCGGCCCTGGAGCTGGCCTGCGTCGACACCGGCCACGGCATCTTCACCGCCGCCGCCACCACGGCGCTCCCCTTTCTCTGCCTCGCCTTCGCCGAGGTGCGAGCCCTGGCCGAGCTGGGTCTGCTGGTGGGGCTGGGGGTGCTTGCCACCATGTATGCCACCTTCCTCTTCCTGCCGCCGCTCCTGCTTGTCATGGAACGGCGCTGG
>Ga0073934_10005072_pt1 | contig 20950 bp, 15 predicted proteins | sample LarsenN4metaG_FD_76834 | JGI IMG/M metagenome (GOLD analysis project Ga0073934, IMG submission 76834) | Hot spring sediment bacterial and archeal communities from British Columbia, Canada, to study Microbial Dark Matter (Phase II) - Larsen... ...
TCCCCAGAGCTTCGCACCATACCGCACGTCTGGGTAGGGTACTGGTGGCAGAACACCAGGTTATGTCATGATCTCTCTCACGCATAACAGCTATTTGCGCGACTTCGTGTCGCACCCTAACGCCAAAGCTCACCTGCCGCTATGGAGCGTAGCGGAATAGCGGTCAGGTGCAGCGCTTTGTTAGGCGAACTCTTCATCAATTTATACTGTCTCGAATTGCAAGCTTTTTAGCATTTCCACTGGGACACGCTTACTTAAGCCTAGAATCTCAATACCAACTACGTTGTCATTTGCATCATAGTCAAGAATCACGCCCGGTTTTATCTCTTCTGACTCGACAATAGCCGATTCATCGAGTCGAAAATATAAGGCATCATTCTTGTGATCCACCTTTAGTCTCATTGCGACCTCCTTATTCTGCGGTCAAAGAAGACCGTTACAATTCGCTGCGGCCTGACATCCGGATTCACCACAACACGTAAAAATCGTCCCCCATACTGCTCAATAGCTCGTATGTAGTGAACCGTTCCATCATCCTTAGGTTCCTTTATCTCGGGATCTTCTATGGCTAATTTCACCCAGTCCTCTTGGATATTTCGCTCCCTCAGCATATCATAAGCATGTTCTGAAAACTCATAATCGATCATGAGTCATCTCTTTTCACATGGACTCCGAGTACTTCTTATGAATCCGCTCCCAACTTGTTCGGTTCATGGTTCACTCCTTGGCATTCCGCCTAACAAGCTATTATATAGTTTCTGGATAACTCCACAGCGTTGGAAGGCTCCCCATCTCTCTGCGCAATGACAGGCTCTCTCCTTTGAGGTCGCCTGCTGATCCCCTGACCTCCTCCATCAGTATATATAATAAATACCCTGGCAGATAATATCCCGCGTACATTATATTCCAGGCATAAATTCTTGACAAGGGTTTTCTGCTATTTTACTTTTACGTGTTCATAGCGAAGGGGCATAAGCCGGTGGGCTGCAACCTTCTGCTGGAAGGCGGCATGGAGTTCGGGGGATACACTTAGAAGGTTTCGAAGCTGCTCGCGCTTCAGGGTGAGAAATAGACTGGGCGTGCGGGTCCTTACGGTGGTGGTCCATAACCCATCTTCCAGCAGCATAGCTTCTCCAAAGTAATCCCCATCCTGCAGCACGGTCACCCGTCGCTCCCCTCCGGTAGGCCCGGTGATTAGCACCTCCACCGATCCGCGTACGATGATATAGAACTGATCTCCCGGACTACCCTCCTCGGCGACGATCTGGCCCTCGGCATAACGCTCGGTCACAAAACGATTGGCAATGGCATCTAGCAGAGCTTCGTCCAGGTCGGCAAACAGGGGAATCGCCCGCAATCGGGCGGCTTCGATGGTGGCGCGTCGCCCCCCTTCGCTGATGGTAAAACCGCTTTGTTTCTGCCATAATCGGTGATAAGCCCCTTTCAGATTCAGGAGCTCTTCATGCCGACCTAGTTCCACCAAGTGTCCATGATCTAACACGAAGATACGGTCCAGATTCCTAACGGAAGCGAGGCGATGTGTGAGAAAGATGATCGTACGCCGGGGGTTGGATTTCGTAACGGAACCCCCCCTTCCGGCTTTCACCAACCGCTCCAGGGTCGCATTAAGGTCCGCCTCCGTTTCCGGGTCCACGGCAGCGGCCACCGCGTCCAAAACAAGAACCACCGGATCCCGTAGGATGGCCCGCGCTAAGGCGATCCGCTGCCGCTGGCCCTTCGGAAGGCTTTCACCTCTCTCCCCTACCAGACTGTCATAGCCCTGGGGCAGGCTCGAGATGAAAGAATGGAGCTCGGCGGCTTTAGCGGCGGCCTCTACTTCTTCGTCCGTGGCATCCCATTTCCCCAACCGGATATTCTCACGAATCGTGGTATCTAAAAGGAAGGTGTCCTGGAAAACAGCGCTGATCTGCGCGCGGAGCGATTGCAGGGTGACCTTCCGCAGGTCTCGACCGTCGATGAATACGGAACCGGTCGTGGGATCGTAGAACCGGGCGATCAAATTGAGGATCGTGCTCTTACCAGAACCGCCGGGACCGACAAAGGCGACAGATTGGCCTATGGAAATTGTAAAGCTCACCTTGTTCAGGTCGGCCTGTTCTCCCGTATAGCTAAAGGTCACATCCGCAAAGCGAATCTCCTTCGAGATTGGCGGCAGAGGCACAGCGTCTTCCGCGTCTCCAACCTGGGGGGGTTCCTTCAGAAGCTCGTCTATGCGTTGCATCCCCCGGGCGGCTTGTAGAAAGATGGGTAAGACCTGGGATAAGCTCAAAAGCCCGGCGCCTGTGTTGATAAGAAGACCTAAAAAGGAGAGCAGAGACCCTATAGAAAGCTGACCTCGAAATACCAAAAGCCCGCCCACCCCCATGACCAAAAGCTGAACAAAGAAAAACCCTATCCACGCGATCCTCACTCTTAGCTGGCTAAGAAAACTCTCGCTTAAGCTGTTACGCGTCAATTGGGTAAGTTGCTTCCGAAATCTGGTGAGCAGGATCTCCTGAAGCCCAAAAATCTTAATAATAGGTTGGGCGCCGACCTCCTCCTGCACCGTGCGGACCAGCTCGGCTTCTTCCTGTTTTTGTTGGCGCCCGGCCTGGTCAACCAGCGGCCCAAGCAACCGCAAGCCGGAGAAGGATATGGGTAAGGCCGCCACTGTAATCAAGGCAAGACGCCAATCTAAGAAGAAGAATAGGGCTACGCTGATAAGGATCTGAAGGCCGGCAAAGACTCCCGCGGGGAGCGCCCTCGTCAGGGTATTTTCAATAGCCGCCAGGTCGTCGGAGAAGCGAGACCGGATATCCTCCGCAAGGGTGTGGGTATAAAAATTCATAGGAAGCTGCTGCAGGTGATCGAACATCTTGAGGCGTAGGTCTTTCGTGACACGGACCCCTACGCGTGCAGACAGATAATCTCTACCTAGACCAGCAAGGGTGGCTACGACGAAACCACCTCCCAATCCACTTAGCAAGAGCATAAGAAGGTCATCGTTACGAGGGATTATGGCTTGATCAATAAGGTACTTGAAACTGAGGGGAAAGATCGCGGTGTAGGCCAGATCGATCAACAGTCCTAGAACGATCAGAACGCCCTGAATCCAGTAAGCGCGCAGATAAGTGAAGGAACGTCGTAAGAACTTGAGTATCCCCATGGTAGCGGGGTGTTTGTCCTTCAGGGTCGCCAGCCATTCCTTCTCCAGAACAGATAAGGGCCTCCCATAAGCACCCTCCGCCGCCAGGTCCGGGTCACGGGCATCGAACTGTCGGACAAACTGCTTAAAGTACTCCGCACCGTAAGTCGTTATCAAGAAGGTCACGAACGAGGTAATGGCCTTATAATACAGGGGCCTCGACTCGGCCAGGAGCCCTTGTAGGATATCGACCAGGGTCGTAGATGCTTTCCCCTTCTGCAATTTAACGCGCATCGTATCCAGCTCAATTGGATTTACTTCCGTAATCTCTTGAGCGACATACCCGTAGATCCCATCGATAAGTAGGGGGGATGGGGCAGCTTGCTTACCTAACGCCCTGGCCACCATCAGCTTTATGAGGGTACGCTCCAGCCCCTCGATAGGAGTATCCTGACGATAAACAGCTCGTATTTCCATACGCTCCGGCTCGGGAGCTTTAGCAGCGGGTTCCCTCTCGCTTAAATAGATGGGAATCCGCTCCCAGGGGATATCCCTGAGATTGAGGGCCTCTACCGTGGCGCTTCGGATCGCTTCCAGGCGAGAGGCGATCTGCAGGATGTTTTTCTCGGCGGCGGAATCCGGTAAAAACTGGAAGTTGAAGTGGGGGGATCGATGCCCTCGCCAGATCATCTCCGATGGGCCTTTTTTCTCCTTTAAAGGGTCCTGAACCCTCTCTGCTTCCTGAACCGTAGCCTCGGGAAGTGGGAGCCCATCGCTTCTTGGGGGAGATCCGAGTACCTTTTTGAAATTGAGGGGAGATGCCGGAGGAGGTTCTTTTTTTCTCTTAACAAAGAAAAGGTTTTTACACTGAGGACAGCGAATCCTAGCCCCCTGAGGAGATATTTTCGTATTATCTACAAATCCTTGAGCCCCGCAATGGAGGCACTTAATTTTCATGATGCCTTTCCCCTGGAATTTTGCAGGATCGCGTCCGCCGGTAGAGCGCCTCCTACCGGCTCACTTTCAAATCCTTTCCGAGGCCACTTAGATATAAAGCTGCTTAGTGCCGTTTCAACAGGGTTTTTTTAAACTGCAGAGCCCACAGAGGTACCGGGCTTATTTTTTCTCCGGAGCTTCCACCCTAGTTCAAGACTTGGGGTATGAACCACGAAAGAAGATGTGGTCCAGGCTCTCTAAGATTTCGTTAAGGACGGAGGCTCCGAACAGCTTCCACGATGATTTTGACGGCCTGATCGATTTCCTCCCCCGTGGTCATTTTACCTGTGGAGAAGCGAAGGGTTCCCAGGGCGTATTCCGGGGGGACCTTCATCGCGGTTAAAACTGCGGAGACCTCCACAGAGCCGGAGTGGCAGGCTGAGCCGGCCGAGGCGGCGACCCCCTCCGTTTTGGATAAAAGCGTTTGGGCTTCAAGGTTTTTAAAACTTACGCTGAGGGTGTTGGGCAGGCGTTTCTCCGGGTGGCCATTCCACGTAACCTCCCCCAGTTGTTGTTTCAGGCCCTCGTACAGCCGGTCTCGCATCTTTTTCATATGGAGCAGGTTTTTATGTAGATCCCGTTTGGCAATTTCACAGGCCTTTCCCAGGCCCACGATCCCCAAGACGTTTTCCGTACCGGCCCGTAAATTTCGTTCATGGCCCGCCCCATGGATCCATTTTTCCAACTGGATCCCATTTCGAACATACAGGGCCCCAATTCCCTTAGGGGCGTAGAGTTTGTGCCCGGCAACCGATAAGAGATCTACGCCCAATTCATCCACCTGGGTGGGTATTTTGCCGACAGATTGCGCTGCATCTGTGTGCATAGTAATCCCGCGCTGCCGGGCGATCTGGGCCACTTCAGAGATAGGCTGGATCGTACCCACCTCGTTGTTGGCGTGCATAAGGGTGATCAAGATCGTTCGCGGGGTTATGGCTTTCTCGACGGCTTCTACGTCTACCAGCCCCAATTCATCGACCGGCAGATAAGTCGCCTGAAAGCCCCTGGTCTCCAGATACTTGCAAACTTCTGTAACGGCAGGATGCTCGATGGCCGAAGTAATAATGTGGTTACCTTTAGCGCGGTTGGCAAAGGCCAGGCCTTTGATAGCATAATTATTGGACTCGCTGCCGCCGCTGGTAAATACAACCTCCTCCGGACTGCAGCTCAGCAGATCTGCTACCTGCTGGCGGGCCTTCTCAACGGCCTTTTTGGCCTGAATCCCGTACCTGTGGGAACTGGAAGGATTACCAAAATGCTCATAGAGATAAGGCCGCATCGCCTCGGCGACTTCGGGATCTATGGGCGTCGTTGCGTTATAATCCAGGTAAATGGGCTTCATCGGTTCTAACCCCTTTCCCAAAGCTAAGATGTGCGTTCGTTTTTCCGGTGATGCTCGCTTTCTTCGTAGTGCTTACGAAGCAAATCTACCGCAAAATCATCTTCGAGGTCACGCCATACCGTATGGATGTGATTCGCATGGTTCTGGGTGTTATCGTACTCAATGAGAAGGGTCGGTCCATGGATACGGTAGTAGTGCGGTTGGCCCGGTTCCATGCCGCCCGCCCAGGCAAAGTGGATCTTCTCAACGCCGGCGCCGGTGATTTTCTCAAGTTGCGCCGGCGCCAGGTCGTGGCGCATGTTTTGTGCATATTCTGCAATTAACCGCATCAACAGCCCGCGTTGCCCCTGGGTCATCTCAGAAACAGGAAGGCCAACGGGCTCTCCCAGGCTGGCTTTCCGGCTGTTTCCTGTGATGATGTCGCTGGGCGCGCTGTTCGAAAGGATGGCCCGGGCCCGCTGCCTTTCGTCCAGACTGGTTAGAAGCTCACGGGCAAGATCTTCCTCAACCCCCAGGATACGCAGCCCGGCATGGGGGCCATCGGGAACCCTGGCCGGATTTGAGCCCATGAACGCGGGAGTAACGGCCACCAGTTCGTGGGTGACCGAAGAAAAATTAAGGGAAAGGTGATGCCCTTCGACGCGCCAGCCCCAGGGCGCTTCGTTCGATGGGGTTCCGAAGATCATGAACCAGTAGAGCTCGGGATCTCGATCGAATTGATTCGTCCCCATCCTTTTTTCGATCTCTCGAAGAATCTTCTCCATGTTCATGATCTGATCGGCCTTGCGGTACCCCTGGGCGCTGAGGGCGCTTTGAAGTAAGGCGTGGGCCGCCTTCCGCTGCTCCGGGGTCATCTCCTTAATACTGACCCCTTTGCGCTTGAACATCTCGTGGGGGACAAAGTGCCAGTTAAACCGATCTTCGCCCTCAAAGGGGAACACGGCCCGGGCCCGCAACTCCGGGCTGAGAACATATAGAAACTCCCGGGCGGCGAGTACCAGATCTTTGTTCCTGAACTTGCTACTTTTAGGAACCGAGACCACCACCAGCCAAAAACCAAGGGCCACCGCTCCTCCAATAGGGATCCAAAGGATCAGGTTGTAAACGCTCAAGCAGGGAATCTGGTGGAGAGCTATGGCTCCAAGGGGAATCCATAGGATCTTTTTTGCCTTACGCATGTTAATCCTCCTGTCGGGTAAGATTCTTCGACCTCTCATTAAGCCATTTTTTATGGGGTCCCTCCCCCCGGCCCCTCCTTTCAAGGGGATTTTCTGGACTTACCCCCCCCCCGACTTCCCTTCCCTCCCAGGGAAGGGGATTAGGGGGGGGTCTCTAAAAAAGAGACCCCTAAAAGCCCGGTCCCCGTCCCAAGGTTTCGGGAAAGGGGGAACGAGGCAAAGAGATTCCAACCTCCTCTCCCCTCCAGGTCTTTTATCTCAATTCAGGAATTTTGTCAATGGATATAGTTTCTCCCCGGGATCCTTAAGCCCTCTCAGCGACCGATGGCTTTCCTAAAGCTATAGTCGAAGAGGAGCTCCCATTCGCGCTTTTGTATCTGGCGGCAAAGCCTCTCCGCTGGCGAGCGGCCTTTTACGCACGCCTCGCACAGATCAATAAACGCAAAGGGGTCCCACTTCGACGGATTGACCATAAAATCGGTGGACTCCTGGGGGGGTGAAGCTGAAACCAGTTCTGCAGCCGCGATACGAAGCGGTTCGAAGATCGGATGCTCCCCGACCCGCCGAAACCAATACTTGCTGTTGGAAAAATCCGGTTCCCGGCGATGCATAAGGCCATGCCAGTAACTTCCGGTCGGCGTAGGGATCGTCTGGCTAATCTGATGGGATTCCTCCAGAAAGTCATGGTAGAGCCAGACGGCCGATAGACAAGCCTTTGCCATATCCCTATCGACGATGGGATGGGGGGCAAAGGCCTCCTCCATCCTGAAGGCTTCGAGCGCAGATCGTACCCGGGTATGGGGGGAGCCTCTGTCGAGGGAATTTAACCGCTCTTCCTCAAGGAGGGCTGCGAACACAGGACCATACCGGTGGGCATCGGCCTTGAAAAATTCTTTCATCAGGACGACCTCTTCGTTTCAATAAGGGCGCCGGCCCCTTCGGAGGAGTGGGAGAAGGTCCGGGAAGGGACCTTCTCCCGCGCCCTTCCCTTAATCTACGTAATCGTAAGCGACCAAGGTTAAGAACTCAGTAAAATCTTTCTCCGTGGACAGCCGGTCAAAGAGTTGGGTGGCCAGTTGAAATTTTCCGGCAGCAAAACGTTCCGCCCCGAGCATGGATTTGATTTTTTCCAATTCCTCCGGCAGCAAGGTGCGATACAGATCGATATCGATCTTTCGCCCGTCGGAGAGGGCTGCGGTCGGGTGATGGATCCACTGCCACACCTGGGCTCTGGAAATTTCCGCAGTAGCCGCATCTTCCATAAGATTGAAGATGGCTACGGCCCCGGTTCCCCGGAGCCAGGATTCCAGGTATTGCAGACCCACGCTGATATTGTTGCGAAGCCCTTCTTCGGTGATGGTGCCCCCGGGTACACGGAAATCTCGCAGCTCCTGGGCGGTCACCCGAACCTCTTCCCGGAGTCGCTCCTTCTGGTGGGGTTTATCCCCCAGGGCTTTCTCGAAGACTTCTCTGGCCACCGGGACCAGATCAGGGTGGGCTATCCAGGTCCCATCGAAACCGTCCCTAGACTCACGTTCTTTGTCTTCCCGGACCTTAGCCAGGGCAATTTCGTTGACCTGGGGATCCCTGCGACTGGGGATAAACGCCGCCATCCCTCCGATGGCGTGCGCTCCGCGATGATGGCAAGTCTTGACCAGAAGCTCTGTGTACGCCCGCATGAACGGGACGGTCATGGTCACCTGGGCGCGGTCTGGCAAAACGAAACCCGGTTGGTTCCGAAACTTTTTGATGATGCTGAAAATGTAATCCCAGCGTCCCGCGTTGAGTCCCGCGATGTGATCCCTCAGCTCGTAAAGGATCTCCTCCATCTCAAAGGCGGCCAGGATGGTTTCAATGAGCACCGTTGCCTTGATGGTCCCGCGGGGGAGGCCCAGCTGATCCTGAGCCATCACAAACACATCGTTCCAGAGCCGGGCCTCTAAATGGCTCTCCATTTTCGGCAGATAAAAATAGGGGCCCGTCCCTTTTTCGAGGAGCTTTCGGACATTGTGAAAAAAGTACAGACCAAAATCGAAAAGCGAGCCGGATATGGGATGACCCTCGATCAAAACGTGTTTCTCTACGAGATGCCAGCCTCTAGGTCGCACCAGAAGCGTGGCAATTTTTTCGCCGAGCCGATACTGCTTCCCGTCCGGGGTCGTCAAGCTGATGGTCCCGTTAACCGCATCCCGCAGGTTGATTTGACCGTCCACCATATTGTGCCACGTTGGGGAGTTAGCATCCTCGAGATCTGCCATAAATACGTCTGCTCCGGAATTCAAGGCGTTGATCATCATCTTCCGCTCTGTAGGACCGGTAATCTCTATCCAGCGCTTCTGTAAATCGGCTGGAATGGGGGCCACCTTCCAGGAACCCTTTCGAACCTGCTCGGTAGCCGCCAGGAAATCGGGCAATCGACCCGCATCGATCTCTGCCTGCCTTTCACTGCGCCTTTTCAGAAGGGTTCGGCGACGCTCGCCAAACTCCCTTTCTAATTTTGCCACGAAACTTAAAGCTTCGGGGGTTAATATTTCCTCGAACTGAGGCGGGATTTTACCCGTTATTTCCACACCTCCTGGGAAACGAGAAGTTGCGTTTGTCATGATGACCTCCTTTAGGAAAAATTTTGCCAGTTATGGGCAGTACTCCGCAACGTGGTAGAACCTGCTCCATAAATCCGTGCAGACCCATCCATGGTATCCCCTTCAGAACGTGATCCTTCACGTCTTCGATTATTTATCTACTTAACCCTTGCCAGAGTCAAGCTCTTTCGTTCATCTAAAGACTCCTTTACCCCTGGGTGCCCTTCAGTTGCTCTAGCCGCTGTGCGATCGCCCAATCGCGCACCCGATCCGGTAATCGCCTGAAGATCGCCGCCATATACTTGGCATCACGTCCCACGAGGTAGCGGGTCTTCGGCCTTTTCGCCGTAAGGGCGTGCGCAACAACCTTAGCCACCGCGTCAGGCGGAATTCCGACCTGGCTCGCCCTGTCTATCATCCTTTGGAGGGCGATCATCCGGGAGCCGTAGAGAACCTGTGCCTCTTTTGGGAGACCCTTCATAATCTCCTCGACCGTAGACTTCTTCCAGATAGGCGTGATGATTTTGCCCGGCTCTATGATCGAAACCGAGATCCCCCAGGGCCGAAGTTCTACACGAAGCGAGTCTGTGAGCGCTTCCAGGGCAAACTTCGAGGCCGCGTAAGGCCCCGCTAAAGGTGCGGCCAAGCGACCGCTGATCGATCCCATGTTGACGATACGGCCAGAGCCCTTCCGCAGGAGCGAGAGAAACGCCTGGGTTACGGCGATCTGCCCGATCACGTTCACTTCAAACTGCTTCCGAAGTTCCGAGATGGGCAGAAATTCGAGGGGGCCGATCACGGCAATGCCTGCATTGTTTACCAGACCGGCCAGCCCGGATTCCCCAACCGCTGCAGCTACCCGGTCCGCGGCGGAAGCAATAGAAGCCGCATCTGTAACGTCTATGAAAACCGGCGCAAGCCGATCGGATGCCTTTCGCTTCAACGCATCCCCATCCCTCTCCTTACGCACCCCGGCGAAGACCCAAAATCCCAGCTTGTCCAGATAAAGTGCACACGCTTCGCCGATGCCGGTAGAGGCTCCTGTCACCAGGACGGCGCTTTGGGAAGTTATCCGGTTTGAGACCATGTAAACAATCTCCTTCAATTATTGAGGGTTCTCTTACTAACATACTCAATTACAAGAGGAGTTACAACGGCTTTTTAAACTTGCTCGATTTCCACGCTGCGATCTTTCTCTTTGCAAACTGGTAACCGATGTCCACGATCTTTTCCAGCGACTTGAAATCCAGAATCCCAAACTGTTCCACCGGCGGGCGGATGTAAAGACTTACTTTGCTTTTCACCCTCAGGGTATCCTGCACATAGATGCTGCTGAGCTCCGTGGTTCGCATCAAAATGCTCATGATATGGGGCATGTCCAGTTTGGTTGAAAAGGGATTAAGCAGATTCCAGAGTACCTCCCACCCTGATAAACTCTCCTCGTACTGAGAATTCGTGGCCAGATCCACTTGAGAGCTCACGTCCACCGCTACCACCGGCCCTCCCTCACACAACTCGCTCATCACATCCACCGGTAAATTGTTCAACACTGCCCCGTCTACTAACAGGTCTCCCTGGTAAGAGATGGGGGGCGTGATCCCAGGCAGCGCTCCGCTGGCCCGCACACTCCTCCATAACGATCCCTCCCGATGTACCACCATCTTGGCGCGGGTCAGGTTCGTCGACACGCAGAAATACTCCAGCCATAAATCTTCGATCTGGGTATCTCCAAACAGACCGGTCAGAATCTTGACCAACTTCCGACCTGTCAGTAAAGAGACGATCGGGACGGTGATATCGAAGAAGATCTTGGAGTTTCTGAAAATGGCCTTGATCTTGGTGAGCATGGTTTGATGGTCCCAACCCATAGCATAGGCGGCAGCGATGATAGCTCCCATGCTGGTTCCTCCCACCAGATCTATGGGAACTTTAGCCTCCTGGAGGGCGCGAAGGACCCCGATGTGGGCGAAGCCGCGGGCGCCCCCGCCGCCGAGGACGAGGCCGACGGCGCGACCGGTGAGACGCCTGGTGAGGCGTTCAAAATCGGCTTTAGCGTGCAGGCGGAGGTGGTGGTGCGCGTCAATCTGACGAAGGGCGAGCCACTTTTTGGTGCCGGCGGGATGAGGGAGGGCATCGGGATGGAGCAGGACGAGTTCTTTACGGGCGATGATCTTATCGGCCCCCGCGCTCAATATCTGGGTTTCGACGCCGTTGAGCGTAGCCTCAGATTCTGCACAGCCGACCAGGAGGATTCGGTCAGCTTGACGGATACAGCGGCTGGTCCAGTGGGAGGGGAAGGCGTCGGCTTCGTAAATGACAAAGCGGTACTTCATCTCCTGCTCGTTCAGCCAACCCACAATCCTACTGTTGTTGAGGTCGTCTTGCGGCGTTTGTGCGGCCCCCTTTCCCAGAAGGACGTTAAACCGGGTGCTGTTCAGATGCAAGGTGGGCCCGATCGCAGAAAGGGTCGCCGCCAGACGATACGCGAAATAAGTCAACGGGACCTCTCTCCCGGCGGGTACGATGGCGATGGTGGCCAGGGTGTTGGCGGGGCGAGAGGAGCGGAGGGACTGCCGGAGGCGCCTGACGATGATGCGGGCGATCTGCATCATGGCTTGGGGGTACTTTTCCACGAGATGATCGAACCCTGCCTTGGAAAACTTCACCAGCTCCGTATCCCGAATGGCGTAAACGGTCGCCGACCTGTCCTCCCCGGTCAAGAGGGCCATCTCCCCGACGCACTCCCCCCGCCCGACCTCGCCGACGACCTGTTTGATTTCGTCGGCATGTTCGATGACGACGCGAAGACGGCCGTTGATAACTACATAGAGGCTGTCACCGGGCTCCCCCTGTCGAAGGAGGACCTCTCCGCTGGAGAGGTGGACTAACTCAAGTTCTGCCTCTAATTCGTGCAGGATTGCCTCGTCCAACGCGCCGAGCAACTCTGTGGAGGCAAGAAATGCCAGGAGGTCTTTAGGCAGTGGTCGAAGCGTGGATTGACCCATAGTTAAACCCTCGAGGTTGACGGCATCCAAATCCTCCCTGGCCGATAGGGGCTTTGGAGGATCTGGAAATTAAGACGCACCTAACGGGCGCTCTGAAGTCGCGGGGGGTTCTGGATCCCTGAAGCTTCGCGGAGGGATTCGCTGCCTCCGCCCCATCGCGTCGTAAGTGGCGTACTTGTAGAGATCGCTCAGGGTTGGATAGTTGTAGCACGTGCGGATGAACAGCTCCGAGGTTGCCCCCATCAGGAGCGCCGTGAGACCCACGTGGATGAGTTCGGAGGCGATTTCACCGATGATGTGGACCCCCAGCAACAGCATATCCTCCCGACGGAACAGGAGTTTTAAGAATCCCTCCGAGTCCCCGATGATCATGCCGCGGGCGTTCTGGCCGTAGATGGCCTTGCCTACCACGTAGTCGATCCCCTTGGCCTGGAGGGACTCTTCGGTCTCGCCCGCCATGGATATTTCTGGAATCGTATAAATTCCATAAGGAAGAATAGGGGCTACTTCCTTTTTATACTTCAAGTCAAAGGCGTGGACCATGGCCAGGCGCGCTTGCTCCATGGACGTCGAGGCCAGGGCCGGAAATCCGACGACGTCGCCGGCCGCGTAGATGTGGAGCACCGAGGTCCGATAGTGGGCGTCTACCTCGATGAAGCCGTGCTTCCCCGGCTTGAGCCCGGCGGCCTCCACGTTCAGGGTGGCGATGTTACCGCTGCGGCCTGCCGCCACCAGCACGGCATCGGCTGGGATCGTCTTTCCGGACCCCAGCTTCAACGACACCGAGTCGACTTCCGCCCGGCACTCTTCGACCTTGTCCGGCGCGAACATCTGGATCCCCAGCTTGATCATGCGATCTTTAAGCGCCAGCGACATTTCCCGGTCCAGGAAACTCAGCAAGATCCCCCGTCCATCGATGAGGGAGACCTTGACGCCGAGAGCCGCAAAGGTGCAGGCGTACTCACACCCGATGACGCCGCCTCCTACGACGGCCAGCGATTTAGGCATCTCTTTGAGGCTCAGGATGGTATCGGAGTCGTAGATGCAGGAATGACCCCGGGGGAAAAGCTCGGGCCAGCGCGGAGAGGATCCGGTAGCGATGAGAATTACCGCCCCCCGCAACAGCAGGGGTTCCGAACTTTCAGAATCGACCCGGACCGTGTGGGGGTCTACGAAGGAACCCCGACCCTTGAACAGGTCGACTTTATGGCGGAACATATTGGCGGAGACGCGCTCGCGCTCGGCCTCCACGACCTGCTGCTCGCGATAGAGAAAGTCTCTAACCGTAGCCTGACGGCGAAGCGACAGATCCACCCCATAAAGACCACGGGCACGGAAACCCGAGAGCATCAACGAGGTCTCACGGAGCGTTTTGCTGGGCAGCGTCCCTGTATTGGCCGCAGCGCCACCTAGAAAGGGCTCGCGCTCCACAATGGCCACCTTTTTGCCGAAATAAGCGGCCTGAGCCGCCCCTTTCTCGCCGGCAGGTCCCGAGCCGATAACCACCAGATCGTACTCACGCTTGTTCATGGCTTCCCTCCCAAATAGAGTGAGATAAACCCCGATGGGGCATCGACGAACCCGGATCTCTATCGAACCGTAGCCCGCCTGGTGCAGATTTAGCAAAGATCTTTGATCCTTGGGTGATAAGGGCAGAACGGAGCAACGTCCACGCTTCCTTGGTCGCCACGTCGGGGGGCCCTACCCATCGCATCCATGGGCGGAGCCCTTGCATCTTCTCACTTTGGCCCCTTATTTTCTTTAGTTAGATCGAACCCTGTCTACTTGAATGAATGTGAAGTATTTCATAGAACCTGTCAATAAAAAATAAAGCCTCGGGGTTTTCTGCAAATGGAAAAAAAATTTTCTTCCGTCGATGTATGGTTGCTAGGGGTCGTATTCATCTGGGGGGTTAACTTTTCTATCGTTAAAACCACCCTCAGCGAAATGTCCCCCTTAAGTTTTAACGCTCTGCGCTTTGCCCTGGCGGTCACCCTGGTTTTTGCCATCCTCCGGCTGACGGAGAAAGATCTCACCGTGGATCGGAGGGACTGGCCTAAGTTTCTTCTTTTAGGCCTGGTGGGCAATACCCTCCATCAAATTTTCTTCATTCAGGGGATCTATCGGACCACGGCCAGCAATTCAGCCCTTATCCTTTCGGTGGGACCTATCTTTGTGACCCTGTTCAACAGGATTTTTCGACTGGAGAGGGTTTCCCTTTCCACCTGGCTCGGAGTTTTCCTCTCCTTTGTCGGGGTGTTCCTCATCATTACGGGAGGGTCTCGGGGGCGCTTGGGTTTTTCCAGAGAGCATCTTCAAGGAGATTTGTTGACCCTCCTGGCCGCCCTCTGTTGGTCTATCCGTATTGTCTTTTCCAAAAGGCTTCTTCAAAAGTACTCCTATCTCAAGGTCACCACCTGTATCATGGGTTGTGGAACCCCTTTTCTGATCCTGGCCTCCCTGAAGGAACTCTCTCACCAGGACTGGAGCCGGGTCAGTTTTTACGGATGGGTCGGCTTCGTTTACTCCTTTAGCCTGGCCATCGCGGGTTCTTATATCATCTGGCATATGGGATTGAAGAAAATGGGGAGCACCAAGACCGTCGTGTATAACAACCTGGTACCTATCGTTGCGGTGCTCTTCGCCTGGATTTTTTTGGGGGAGCGGCTAACCCTCGTACAGGGTCTTGGGGCAGGAGCTATTTTAGGGGGTATTTATCTGACCAGGCTGTAATTGACTTTAGCGAGACGTTCGGGGGCGGGCAAGGGTCAGGGGGACGTGAACGGGGGGACCGGGGGATGCGGAGACCCTCCCCTGTCCTCGCCCCCGGGGCCCTTCACCGTTCTTTCTCCCGCACGCACCTCGCTACTTTCCGTCGTATTCCACGGGGGTAACCTGGAGGGTCAATTTTTCCAGGTTACGGAGGACCGTCATCGGATAGGTGACATGGACGGGGTTCTCGGTCAGGAACCGGTGAATGTCATCCACACCGCTGATAGGGGTATCTCCCAGGGCCACGAGGATGTCCCGTTCCCTGAGCCCGGCACGCTCTGCCGGGCTTCCGGGATTTACCGATACCACCAGCACGCCGGTCTCGTTGGATAAACGGAAGGCCCGAACCCAGGACCGATGTAGGGGCTGTAGCTGTCCAACGATCCCCAGGTACCCGCGGGATACCTTTCCGGTTGTGATCAGCAGGGCGGCCACGTGTTTCGCCGTGTTGATGGGAATAGCAAAGCAGATCCCCTGAGCCGGCATGATGACGGCGGTGTTAACCCCAATGACCTGGCCCCGGGAGTCTACCAGAGCACCGCCGGAATTTCCCGGATTAAGGGCTGCGTCGGTCTGAATTACATCCTCCACAAGCCGACCGCTCTCGGTCCTCAGGGAGCGCCCCAGCGCGCTGATCACCCCGGCGGTGACGGTACACTGGAATCCGTAGGGATTTCCGATAGCGATGACCAACTGCCCGACCTTAAGCTTTTTAGAATCGCCGAGTTGGGCCATAGGGAGGCCGAAAGCATCATCAATCCGAATGACCGCAAGGTCGGTCTGCGGATCTTCCCCGATGAGCCGGGCCGAGTAAGAGCGTCCGTCGTTGAGCGTAACCTGCATTTTCTTTGCTCCGTGAACCACATGGCTGTTCGTTAAAATGAACCCATCCGGGGTCAGGATGATTCCGGATCCGTTCCCCCTGGCTTGAAAAGGTACCGTATAACCCTGCGGCGTCCGTCGCTGGCGCTCTACGGTCACGTCAATGTTCACGACCACGGGGCTGACCTTCTCGGCCACTTTTATGACCGCGTTGGAATACGCATCCAGTAACTCCTCATCGGAGACGGTCTCCTCTTGAACGGAAAAACGGCCCTGAGGATCATATTCATCGCCTGACGTAAAAAGATAATCGTATGAACGCATCGCTCAAAGTTCTAGAGTTCAGGTTCCAGGTTATTATAAGCCTTACAACTTAGAACTTAGAACACCTCCCTCACTTAGATGTTACCATCCATCATAACAGTATATTATAATACCACAAAGGTTCCCCTTTATCAAGGGGGGGGCCGATCAAGTAGGGACGAAGCCTGCGCGGGCGGAGGGCCGGCCCACGTCCCCCATCTTAAGCCCGGAGGGCTTCGCCCCCGATATCTTCAATACCTCACCAGCTCCCGCAGAGCTTGCAGGATCTTCTTAACATCCGGTAAAAAGAACTTCTCAAGGGGGGGGCTGTAAGGGACCGGGGTGTCCAGGGCGGTCACCCTCCGAACGGGAGCATCCAGGTATTCGAAGGCCTCCTCCGCGAGGATCGTCCCCAGCTCGCCGCCGATGCCTCCCGTGCGGGTGGCTTCATGGACGATCAAGACCCGGCCCGTCTTTCGGACGGATTGTAGAAGGAGCTCTTTATCGAAGGGGAGCAGCGATCTCAGGTCTAGAACTTCCACCTCTACCCCATCTTCCTGAGACAGGCGCTCCGCAGCTTCCAGGGAGCTGTGAACCATCGCGCCATACGTGATGATCGTGGCATCGGTGCCTTCCCGTACGATGTTACCTTTTCCGATGGGAACCACGTAGTCGTCCGAGGGGATCTCTCCCTTAATTCTCCGGTAGAGGTATTTATGCTCGAAGTAAAGGACCGGATTGTCGTCCCGGATAGCGGCCTTGAGGAGACCTTTTGCGTCATAGGGGGTGGAGGGGGCGACCAGCTTTAAGCCCGGGACGTGGAAAAACCAGGCTTCAGGGTTTTGAGAGTGAAAAGGTCCCCCATGGACATTGCCCCCCGATGGGCATCGGATCGTTATCGGAACGGGGGCCCCCCAGCGATAGTGGATCTTGGCGGCGTTGTTGACGATCTGGTTAAAACCGCAGGAAATAAAGTCGGCGAATTGCATCTCGGCGACCGGACGCATCCCCATCAGCGCGGCGCCGATGGAAACGCCAATGATGGCAGACTCCGCAAGGGGGGTATCGATCACCCTCCGGGGACCAAACTCCTCGATAAGCCCCTTGGTCACCTTGAAGGCCCCTCCGTAAACCCCTATATCCTCCCCCAGGCAAAATACCCGCTCATCCCGCTTCATCTCCTCCCATAGGCCCTGGCGAATGGCTTCTAAATAGGTCAGTTCTGACATAACAATTCCTCCAACCTCCCGTCCTTTAGGACGGCTCTTTACCCCGCATAAACCCCTTCCAGAACTTCCGTCCCGTCGGGGAAGGGGCTTTTCTCAGCGTATTCGACCGCATCTTCGATCTCGGCCAGGATGCGCTCCTCGACCTCGCTTTTCAGTTGATCGGTGAGAATTCGATGCCGGCGTAAGTACTTTTCAAATCGATCGATAGGGTCTCGCTGCTTCCAGAGTTCGAGGAGCTCTCCAGGTACATAAGAAGCGTCATCATGCTCCGAATGGCCTCGGATGCGCAAGGTTTTAGCTTCGATTAAAGTCGGCCCTTTGCCCGACCGAGCCCGGTTAACGGCCTCTTTGGAAGCTTGATAAACTTCCAGGACGTCGTTGCCGTCCACTTTGACTCCCCGGATCCCGTACCCTGGAGCCCGATCTACCAGATCCTCGCAGGCATACTGGAGGCAGGTGGGCGTGGAGTAGGCGTACTGATTGTTTTCGATGATCACGATCAGGGGAAGTTTATGGACCGAAGCAAAATTAAGCCCTTCGTGGAAGTCTCCGGTGCTGGTCCCGCCATCTCCGATATAAGTCATGGCCACCAGGTTCTGACCGGTCATCAGACCGGCCAGCGCTGCTCCGGCTGCCACCGGTATCATGGCCCCCAGATGGCTGATCATTGCAAAGATCCTCAGCGGGAGGCTTCCATGATGGATATTTCCGTCTCTTCCCCGGGTGGGGCCGTTTCGTCGCCCCAAGTACTGGCACATCATGTTCCGAACCGATTGGCCACGGACCAGATGAGCTCCCGCATCCCGGTGGAGGGGCGCCAGAACATCCCCGTCCTCCAGGGCATAGGCGCTCCCCACGGAGATGGCCTCCTGCCCATATCCCGTATACGCGCCTCCTACGATTTTACCCTGCCGGTACAATTTTACCACGCGCATCTCAAATTCCCGGGTCAGACGCATATAGTAGTATAAATTCAGGTAATCTTTCTCCTCAAGGCCCTCTAAAAGACGCGTTCCGTTCTGAGCCCTGGGTTTTTGACCAGGTATTTTAACCTTTTTCCCCATATCCAAAACACCTTCTTCCTATAGTCCTCCTCTCAAGGAGGGGTCTTTTTTACCCCTGCCCAGGCGATCCGGGTCGCTTATCTAAAATGAGTGGGAAATCCGGGAAACGATAAATCAGGATCTTTGGGGGAATTTCTCAGGAGAGGAAACGATCGGAGCCAGTGGATTTAGCTTTGCTATCGCTTAGATAGAGCACAACTTATGCCATGGACAACTTCCATAGCTTCTGGAAATTATTATAGCTTCTGGAAGGGGTTTTGGCAAGGGAGATCAGGATTTTACACGTTGAGTCATTTGAAACCCCCAATAGGCTCAGCAGGGTCTCTATGCCCTAGGCTGACGGCGAAATGCCCACATTTTTTTAGAAGGGAGCAGATTTTTCTTGACATCCAATTAACATACGTATATTAATAACCCGCAGGCTCGCTCCCCGAACGGGGGTCTCCGCGCCTAAAAACTTACGTTTGTTAGAGACGGCCGGATGGATCGGCCCGCCTCAACCTTAAAAAATAAAAAGCGTTTGCCCGGGAGGTATCCTATGCCTAGACAAAAAATTTTCGCATCCCTCAAAGAGTTTTCCCTCAAGCCCCTGTTGGCCTTTAAAGAGCAGCCGGGGCCGAAACCGATTCCGGAACGGTTTTCCCATTTATCCCAGATCGAGCTTCTGGTGCATCTCCAGCAGATAGACGAAGAACTCTACGATTTCCGCCGGCGTTTTCTTTCCCTGGAGCGGAACCTCGTACAGGCCAGGGCCCGGCTCGTAAAGCTCAAAATTAAACGGGCTCGGATCCTACACCTCCAACTTAACGTCAAGAAAAAGCTTTCTTCCCTTCGAAGCCGGATTAAAAAAGTTAAACTGCATTTAGGGACGGCAACCCCCCAAGATCGCGCGGCGTGGACCTTAAAGCTTAAGCAGCTCAAAGCAGACAAGTTGCGGTTTAAGGAGGAATTACAACGCCTGGAAAACAAACGCATCCGCTTGAGGGAGCGGGCCAGGAAAATCCGGGGCCAGTACAGGACCTGGACGGAGGAGCGAAAGAAGATTCGCGACACGTTCAAGGAACGCCAGGAGGGATTAGGCGCCCAGCGGCAGGTGCTTCGGGGTCTGGTCGAGCCTTATCTGATCCGGGCCTACGAAAGGCTCCTCGAGCGTTACGAGGGCCGGGCCGTGGTCCGGGTAGCCGAAGGAGTTTGTCAGGGGTGCCACACCATGATCCCGTCCTGCGTGGTCAGTTCCCTGATCGGGAAACGCATCGTGGTTTGCGAAGGTTGTCAGCGCCTCCTCTATTTTGTGCCGACCCCTCTGGAGCCCGTCTTTGATCTCAAAAAATTGGCGGTCGAAGAACCCCGGAGGTTTAGGATACGGATGTATTAAACCGGGGTAAAAGTTAAAGTCGAAAATTGGAGGTTGACAATTTTCAGCGGAGCCCCTAGTATGGGAGTATGTTTTCTCCCATCAAAATAGAGCTCTATAAAAATAAATTTTGGGCCGTTGCGGAAGAAATGGGGGTCACCCTGTGCCGAACCGGCTATTCTCCCAATATTAAAGAGCGCCGGGATTACTCTTGTGCCCTTTTTGATCACCGGGGGGAGATGATTGCCCAGGCCGATCACATGCCCGTCCACCTGGGTTCCATGCCCTTATCCGTCTTGAGCGCCATCGAAAATTTTGATTTTTCCCCCGGAGATGTCGTCATCCTCAATGATTCCTACCGGGGTGGCACCCATTTGCCGGATGTCACTCTGGTGACCCCCATCTTCTTCGAAGACAAGTTGTTTGGATTTTCAGCCAATCGGGCCCACCACGCGGATATCGGAGGGATGAGTCCGGGGTCCATGCCCCTCTCCCAGGAGCTTTTCCAGGAAGGTCTCATTATTCCTCCCATTAAGCTTTACGAAAAAGGCGTTCTGAACCAGGGGGTCTTAGATTTGATCCTTGCCAATGTTCGGACGCCCCACGAGCGAGAAGGGGATCTTCGAGCTCAAATCGCCGCCAACGAAGTGGGGAAGCGCCGGATCCTGGATATGCTAAATAAATACGGCCATGCCGAAGTGGTGGCGTATATGGGTTATCTGAAAGACTATTCGGAGCGGATGGTTCGAAATTTGATCGCGAAGATGCCCGACGGGGAGTATACCTTCGAAGATTTTCTGGACGACGATGGGATCACGGAGGATCCCGTCAAAATTGCCGTAAAGATTACCATCCGTGGAGACCGCGCCATTGTGGATTTCACCGGGTCCTCCCCCCAGGTGAAGGGTTGTTTTAACTGCGTGTACGCCATTACCCTATCCGCCGTCTTCTACGTGTTTCGCCTGAGCGTCAACGCAGATATCGCCTCCAACAGCGGCTGTATGGTTCCCATCGAGGTCATCGCCCCCAGGGGGAGCGTTGTCAACGCAGAACCCCCCCACGCCGTAGCCGGAGGAAACGTGGAAACCTCGCAGCGCCTCGTGGACGTCCTTCTTGGGGCCCTCTCCCAGGCGCTCCCCGAGCTCATCCCCGCCGCCA
>Ga0073934_10005073_pt1 | contig 20949 bp, 21 predicted proteins | sample LarsenN4metaG_FD_76834 | JGI IMG/M metagenome (GOLD analysis project Ga0073934, IMG submission 76834) | Hot spring sediment bacterial and archeal communities from British Columbia, Canada, to study Microbial Dark Matter (Phase II) - Larsen... ...
CGCGATGAGGTCGCAGCGCGCGAACGCCTCGGCGAAATCGCGTGCAATGAGCCGGCGCACTTTCTGCGCCTGGAGGTAATAGGCGTCGTAGTAGCCGTGCGAGAGCACGTAGGTGCCGATGAGGATGCGGCGCTTGACCTCGGCGCCGAAGCCCTCGGCGCGCGTGCGCCGGTACATGTCCACGAGATCGGCGTACCCCTTCGCCCGATGGCCGTAGCGCACGCCGTCGTAGCGGGCGAGGTTGGACGACGCCTCTGCCGGGGCGAGCACGTAGTACGCCGGCAGCGCAAGCCGCGTGTTCGGCAGCGCGACGTCCACGATGCGCGCGCCCTGGCGCTCGAACCAGCGCACCGCCTCCATCACCCGCGCGCCCACCGCCTCCTGCAGTCCCGCGGCGAAATATTCCTTCGGCAGCCCGATGCGTAGTCCGGAAAGTTCCGGTTCCAGCGCCCTGGTGTAATCCTCGGCGGGGCGCTCAAGACTCGTCGAGTCGCGGGAATCGAAGCCCGCCATCACGTTCATGAGAAGCGCCAGATCGCGCGCGCTCCTTGCCATCGGCCCGCCTGGTCGAGCGAGGAGGCGAACGCGACCATGCCGTAACGCGACACCGTGCCGTAGGTGGGCTTGAGTCCGCAGATTCCGGTCATCGCCGCCGGCTGCCGGATCGAGCCCCCGGTGTCGGTGCCGGTGGCCGCCGGGGCCATGCGCGCCGCGACCGCCGCCGCCGAGCCGCCCGAGGAGCCCCCCGGCACCCGTGCCGTGTCCCATGGATTGCGCACCGGCCCGAACCAGGAGGTCTCGTTCGACGAACCCATCGCGAATTCGTCCATGTTGGTCTTGCCGAGCATCACCGCGCCGGCCGCGGCGAAGCGCTCGATGACGTGGGCGTCGTAGGGGCTGACGAATTCGGCCAGCATGCGCGAGCCGCAGGTGGTGCGCAGGCCCCGGGTGCAGAAGATGTCCTTATGCGCGATCGGGATCCCGTCCAGGGGCGAGGCCGTCGCCCCTCTCGCACGGCGCGCGTCGGAGGCTCGCGCCTCGGCGCGCGCGCGGTCCTCATCCACCGTGATGAACGCGTTCAGTTTCGAATTCAGGTCATTGATCCGGCGCAGGAAAAGCTCGACGAGCTCGAGCGCCGAAACCCTTTTTCCGGCCAGCGCCTCGGCCAGCTCGGCGACGGTCGCGTCGAGCACGTCTATTCGATGACCTTGGGCACGAGGTACAGGCCCGCCTCGCTGGCCGGAGCGAGCGCGAGGAACTGCTCGCGCCGATCGCCCTCGGTGACTTCGTCGGCTCGTCGCCGCTGAACGACGCCGGCTTCGAGTTCGAGGGGGTGCGTCATCGGCTCGATGCCGCGGGTGTCGGCGGCCTGCAGCTCGTTCACCAGCGCGAGCACGCGGTTGAGCTGCACGAGCACGGCGGCGGCTTCCTCGGCGCTCACCGCGATGCGCGCGAGGTCGGCGACGCGCTGAACCTCGTCCAGGGAGAGAGACATGTGGGTGCCGGGCGCGGATTTCCCTCGGGCGGCGGGCCTCCCTCGGGCGCCGTTAGGGTATCATAGCTTTCAGGAGAAACGGGAGGCGGGACCGGGTCTTAGCGGCGAAAGTTAAGGCAGCACCAAAGAGGGTTCCCCACGACATGTTCGGTTTTCTGCGCAGCTACTTCTCCAACGATCTCGCGATTGATCTCGGCACCGCGAACACGCTGATCTACGTGCGCGGCAAGGGTATCGTGCTCGACGAGCCGTCGGTGGTCGCGATCCGCGAGGACAGCGGCCCGAACGCGAAAAAGAGCATCCAGGCGGTCGGCAAGGAGGCGAAGCAGATGCTCGGCAAGACGCCGGGCAACATCGTCGCCATCCGGCCGATGAAGGACGGCGTCATCGCCAACTTCACGGTCACCGAGCAGATGCTGAAGTACTTCATCAAGAAGGTGCACGACAACAAGCTGTTTTCGCCCTCGCCGCGCATCATCATCTGCGTGCCCTGCGGCTCGACGCAGGTCGAGCGGCGCGCGATCCGCGAGAGCGCGATCGGCGCCGGCGCCGGCCAGGTGTACCTGATCGAGGAGCCGATGGCGGCGGCGATCGGCGCCGATCTCCCGGTGGCCGAGGCGACCGGCTCGATGGTGGTGGACGTGGGCGGCGGCACCACCGAAGTGGGCGTGATCTCGCTCGGCGGCATGGTGTACGCCGGCTCGGTGCGCGTCGGCGGCGACAAGTTCGACGAGGCGATCATCAACTACATCCGCCGCAACTACGGCATGCTGGTCGGCGAGACGACGGCGGAGCTGATCAAAAAGACGATCGGGTCGGCCTTCCCTGGCTCCGAGGTGCGCGAGATGGAGGTGAAGGGACGCAACCTCGCCGAGGGCATCCCGCGCAGCTTCACCATCAGCTCGAACGAGATCCTGGAGGCGCTCACCGAGCCGCTCAACCAGATCGTCTCGGCGGTGAAGTCGGCGCTGGAGCAGACGCCGCCGGAGCTGGGTGCCGACATCGCCGAAAAAGGCATGGTGCTCACCGGCGGCGGCGCGCTGCTGCGCGACCTCGACCGGCTCCTGATGGAGGAGACGGGCCTGCCGGTGATCGTCGCCGAAGATCCTCTCACCTGCGTCGTGCGCGGCTCGGGCAGAGCGCTCGAGAAGATGGAGCACTTCGGGCCGATCTTCACCAGCGAATGAACGCCTGAGGGCGCGCGATGGAGCACTCGCCGCCTCCGTTTTTCAAGCGCGGCCCGGCTCCCCTCGTCCGACTCGCGTTCTTCGCCTCGCTGTCCGTCGCGCTGCTGGTGCTCGATGCGCGCTTTCGCTACGCCGAGGGCCTGCGCGGGGCGCTCGCGCTCGCGGTCTATCCGCTGCAGGTGGCGGTGGTGGCGCCGGTGGAGCTGGCGTTGCGCGTCGCCGGCTATTTTTCCGACCAGGCGCGGCTGCGCGAGGAAAACGCGATGCTGCGCGCGCGCCTGCTGGAAGCCTCGCAGGCGGCACTGCGCGGCGAGGCCGCGCAGCGGGAGCTCGCCGAGCTGCGACGCCTCGCCGGCGCCGCCGAACGCTTGCCGGTCGAGGCGACCGCGGCCGAGATCCTCTACCACGGCCGCGATCCGTTTTCGCGCAAGGTCGTGATCGGACGCGGCGCACAGCACGGCATCCGCGCCGGCGCACCGGTCGTCAACGAATCGGGCGTGATCGGCCAGGTGACGCGGGTGCACGCGCTCGCCTCCGAGGTCACGCTCCTCACCGACAAGGACCAGGCAATTCCGGTGCAGGTGTTGAGAAACGGCCTGCGCGCGGTCGCCTTCGGCGAGGGCGCGAGCGGAATGCTGGAACTACGCTTCATGGCGGCGAACGCCGAGATCCAGGCGGGCGACCGGCTGGTGACCTCCGGGCTGGACGGCACCTATCCGCCCGGGCTGCCGGTCGCGACGGTGGTGCGCATCGAGCGCGACGCCGCCTACACCTTCGCGCGCATCGTCTGCCAGCCGGCGGCGAACGTGGATGCGGGGCGCTACGTGCTCGTGCTCAGAAGCGAGGCGCGCGTGGCGCCTTATCCAGAGGAAGAGACGGCGGCGGCGGCGAGCGAGCGGCGAGCGGCGAAGAAAAGGCCGCGCCGCCGGGACTCCGATGCAGCTCGGTGACCTGCCCGCCGGGCAACGCATTCTGCTGCCGGTTCGTCCGGCGACCATCGTCGCCTCGTTCGCCGCGGCGCTCGCGCTCGCGTTCCTGCCGTGGAAAAACGTGGCGCTGGTGCCCGATTTCGTCGCGCTCGTGCTCGCGTTCTGGTGCGTGCGCGAACCGCGGCTGGTGGGCCTGGGCACGGCGTGGCTGCTTGGCGTCATCGTGGATGTGGGCAACGGCGTGCTGCTCGGGCAGCATGCGCTCGCGTATTCGCTGCTCGCCTTCGGCGCGATTCAGCTTTCGCGGCGGATCCTGTGGTTCGCACCCTGGGGCCAGGCGCTGCACGTCGCGGTGCTGCTCGTCCTCGCGCAGGCCGTGGCGCTGGCGGTGCGCCTGGCCACCGGCGCCGACTTCCCGGGCTGGACGCTCTTCGCCGGACCGCTCGCGGGCGCCGCGCTCTGGCCGGCGTTGAGCGCGCTGCTGCTCATCCCGCAGCGGCGTCCGCCCGAACCCGAAGCACCGCGCCCGATGTGACGCCGATGCGCGGTGCCGAGCTGAGAAACCACGAGCGCGAGCTGCACCGCTTTCAGGTGCGCGTGGGCATCGCCGGCGTGATGGTCCTCGTCGCGTTCGCGCTGCTGGCGGTGCGTTTTTTCCACCTCCAGGTGGTCCAGCACGCGACCTACGCCGCAAAGGCGGACGAGAACCGCATCTCGATCGTGCCGATCGCGCCCAATCGCGGTCTGATCCTCGACCGGAACGGCGTGGTTCTCGCGCGCAACTACTCCGCCTACACGCTGGAGATCTTCCCCGACCGGGTGAAGGATCTCGAGGCGACCATCGAGGCGCTGGCGGAACTGATCGAGATCCAGCCGAAGGACCGGGCGCGCTTTCGCAAGCTGCTCGCCGAGACGCGCAACGCCGAGAGCCTGCCGATCCGCACGCGCCTCACCGACGAGGAGGTCGCCCGCTTCACCGCCAACCGCTTCCGCTTTCCCGGGGTCGAGATCAAGGCGCGCCTCTTCCGCCAGTACCCCTACGGCGAGCTAGCAAGCCACGTGATCGGCTACATCGGCCGCATCACCGCCAGGGACCAGGAGCGTCTCGCCGAGCTGGGCGTCGAGGCGAACTACCGCGGCACCGACTTCATCGGCAAGAGCGGCATCGAGGCGAGCTACCAGCACGAGCTGCACGGCGTCACCGGCTTCGAGCAGGTGGAGATTGACGCCGCCGGCCGCGGCATCCGCACGCTCGCGCGCACCCCCGCGCAGCCCGGCAACAACGTCACGCTCACGCTCGACATCCGCCTGCAGCAGGTGGCCGAGGCCGCCTTCGGCGAGCGGCGCGGGGCGCTCGTGGCGCTCGAGCCATCCAGCGGCGCGGTGCTGGCGCTCGTCTCCAGGCCCGGGTTCGATCCGAACCTGTTCGTGGACGGCATTGATCCGCAGAGCTGGGCGGAGCTGAACAACTCGCCCGACCGGCCGCTCACCAACCGCGCCATCGCCGGCGTGTATCCGCCGGGCTCGACTTTCAAGCCGTTCATGGCGCTCGCGGCGCTTGAGCTGGGCAAGCGAACGCCGAGGAGCGCGATCCACGACCCCGGCTACTTCATCTTCGGCGAACGGCGCTTCCGCGACTCCAAGCCGGGCGGCCACGGCTATGTGGACCTGTACAAGTCCATCGTCGTGTCCTCCGACACGTTCTACTACCAGCTCGCCAACGACATGGGCATCGAGGCGATCGCCGGCTTCATGGCGAAGCTCGGGCTCGGCTCGCGCAGCGGCATAGACCTGGAGGGCGAGGCGGCGGGCGTGCTGCCCTCGCCGGAGTGGAAGATGAAGCGCTTTCGCCGCCCCGAGCAGCAGCGGTGGTACCCGGGCGAGACGATCTCGATCGGCATCGGCCAGGGCTACAACGCCTACACGCCGATCCAGCTCGCGGCGGCGGTGGCCGCGATCGCCGCCAACGGCGACATGTACCGCCCGCACCTCGTTTCGCACATTGACAACCTGCGCACCGGCGAGCGCCGGCACCTGGAGCCGGTGCTCGCCCGGCGGCTCGCGGTGCGCGCCGAGAACATCGAGTTCATCAAGCGCGCGATGGCGGGGGTGAACCAGGAAGGTACCGGTGCGCGCGCGTTCGCGGGCGCCGAATACACGAGCGGCGGCAAGACCGGCACCGCGCAGGTCGTCGGCATGAAGCAGGGGGAGAAGTACGACGAGAAGAGAATCGCCGAACGGCTGCGCGACCATTCGCTGTTCATCGCCTTCGCGCCGCTGGAAAGCCCCCGGATCGCGCTCATGGTGATCGTCGAGAACGGCGGCTTCGGCGCGCGCGCCGCCGCGCCGATCGCGCGCACGGTGCTCGACTACTACCTCCTCGGCAAGCTGCCGCCGGCGCTGCAGGCGGCCGAAGACGACTGGCCTAACGAGGGGCCGGACTGATGCCGCTCGACGCCGCGCTGCCCTCCCCGCGCCAGCTCGCCGCGCGTCTCGGCGAGGGGCTCGACCGCACGCTGCTCGCCCTCGTCGGCGCGCTCACGCTGATCGGGCTGGCGACGCTGTACTCGGCGAGTTACGGTGCACCGGAGCGCGTGAGCGCGCAGCTCGCCAACCTCGCCGTCGCGCTCGCGGCCATGTGGATCGCGGCGCGTATCCCGCCGCAGACGCTGATGCGCTTCGCCGCCCCGGCGTACCTCGCGGGCCTCGCGCTCCTTGTCGCGGTCGCGCTCTTCGGCGACGTGGCGAACGGCGCGCGGCGCTGGCTCGACGTCGGCGTCGCGCGCTTTCAGCCCTCGGAGATCATGAAGCTCGCGCTGCCCATGATGCTCGCCTGGTACTTCCACCGCCGCGAAGGAACGCTGCGTCTCGCCGATTACGCCGTCGCCGCGGTTCTCGCCGCGCTGCCGGTCGCACTGATCGCGCGGCAGCCCGACCTCGGCACGGCGCTGCTCGTCGCCACCGCCGGCTTCTACGTCATCTTCTTTGCCGGCATCGGCTGGAAGGTGCTCACTGGCCTTGCGCTCGCCGGCCTCGCCGTGCTGCCCCTGCTCTGGGGCCTGCTGCACGACTACCAGAGAAGGCGCGTGCTGACGCTGCTCGATCCCACGCTCGATCCGCTCGGCGCGGGCTACCACACCATCCAGTCCACGATCGCCGTCGGTTCGGGCGGAATCACGGGCAAGGGCTGGCTGCAAGGCACGCAGACGCACCTCGAATTCATCCCCGAGCGCCACACCGACTTCATCTTCGCGGTGTTCTCCGAGGAATTCGGGCTCGTCGGCAACCTCGTGCTCCTTGCGCTTTACACCGCGCTGATCGCGCGCGGCCTCGTGATCGCGGCCAACGCCGCCACGTTCTTCGCCCGCCTGCTCGCCGCCTCGATCACGCTGATGTTCTTCACCTACGCGTTCGTCAACATGGGCATGGTCTCCGGCATTCTGCCGGTGGTTGGCGTGCCGCTACCGTTCGTCTCCTACGGCGGCACCGCGCTTGCGACGCTTTTCATCGGCGTCGGCATCCTGATGAGCGTGCAGCGGCACCGCAAGCTGGTTCAGACGTAGGCGGCGGATCCGCGCGCTTTCTGACCGGTTGGATCACGACATGTATACGTCCTGGGTCGAACCGTGCCAGGGCAGCAGCGTGTTACGCGGCGTATCAAGTCCCTTTATCGCGCAGCAACACGATTCTGAAAATGCGCTCCACATCGTGAAACGATGAGGCTCTAACTCCATGTAAATTCTTGTTTTTCTGCCATTTCATTATTCGGAATCGCGATGTTGCTGCGCGATATCGGCGGCCGTAATCTGCAAACAGATCAACCGCTTCCGCCAATGCCGAAAGGAGCCCCGATGGATCGCAAGGAAAGCATCGCGCAGTTGGAAAAGGACTGGGCCGAGAACCCGCGCTGGAAGGGCGTCAAGCGCGGCTACAGCGCCGCCGACGTCGTGCGGCTGCGCGGCAGCGTGCGCATCGAGTACACGCTGGCGAAAATGGGCGCGGAGAAGCTCTGGAAGATGCTCAACGAGCGCCCGTTCGTCAATTCGCTCGGCGCGCTCACCGGCAACCAGGCTATGCAGCAGGTGCGCGCGGGCGTTCCGGCGATCTACCTCTCGGGCTGGCAGGTGGCGGCGGACGCGAACGATTCGCTGCAGATGTACCCGGACCAGTCGCTCTACGCGGTCTCCTCGGTGCCGACGGTGGTGCGCCGGATCAACAACACGCTGCTGCGCGCCGACCAGATCCAGACGATGGAAGGCCGCGGCGACATTGACTGGATGGCGCCGATCGTGGCCGACGCCGAGTCCGGCTTCGGCGGCGTGCTGAACGCCTTCGAGCTGATGAAGGCGATGATCGAGGCGGGCGCCGCGGGGGTGCACTTCGAGGACCAGCTCGCGAGCGTCAAGAAGTGCGGCCACATGGGCGGCAAGGTGCTGGTGCCCACGCAGGAGGCGGTGCAGAAGCTCGTCGCCGCGCGCCTTGCGGCCGACATCATGGGCGTGCCCACGGTTCTGCTTGCGCGCACCGACGCCGAGGCCGCGGACATGGTGACATCCGACGTGGACGAGAACGACAAGCCCTTCCTTACCGGTGAGCGCACGCCGGAAGGCTTCTACCGGACGCGCAAGGGGCTCGAGCAGGCGCTCGCGCGCGGGCTCGCCTACGCCGAGTACGCCGACCTTATCTGGTGCGAGACCGGCACGCCCGATCTTGCGTTCGCGCGCAAGTTCGCCGAGGGCATCCACCGCAGGTTTCCGGGCAAGATGCTCGCCTACAACTGCTCGCCCTCGTTCAACTGGAAGAAGAACCTGGACGACGCCACCATCGCGAAATTCCAGCGCGAACTCGGCGCGATGGGCTACAAGTTCCAGTTCATCACGCTCGCCGGGTTCCACGCGCTCAACTACTCGATGTTCGAGCTGGCCTACGGCTACGCGCGCCAGAACATGACCGCGTTCGTCGAGCTGCAGCAAAAGGAATTCGCCGCCGCCGAGCGCGGCTTCACCGCCGTCAAGCACCAGCGCGAGGTCGGCACCGGCTACTTCGACGAGGTGACGCAGGTGGTGACCGGCGGGCGCGCCTCGACCACGGCGCTCGCCGGCTCGACCGAGGACGAGCAGTTCTTCGACGATGACCGGGCGGCGAAGAAGGTCGCCTGAGCGGGGCGGGCGCCCCGCCGGCTGACGCGGGGGCGCGGGTGACCGGGGCGGCCAGGGTCACGCCGATCCACGAGGCGCGCGGCGCGCGCGCGGGCGAAGTCGCGCGCGCGATCCTCGCCGGCTTCGACCGCCACTACGCGCTCTTTCGCGACGCCGCCCGGCGCGCCAAGCGCTGCTTCGAGGCCTCCGACTGGAAGGGGCTGCGCGAACTCGCGCGCGAGCGGATCCAGATGTACGACGCGCGCGTCGAGGAAACGGTGCGCGCCATCCTCGACCGCTACCCCGAGGCCGAGGTGGACGAGTCGCTGTGGCCGGCGATCAAGCTCGCCTACATCGGCCTGCTGCACGAACACCGCCAGCCCGAGTGCGCCGAGACGTTCTACAACTCGGTCGCCTGCCAGGTGCTGCACCGGCGCTATTACCGCAACGAGTTCATCTTCTGGCGCCCGGCGGTCGCCACCGAACATCTCGAAGGCGAGGAGCCGGCCTACCGCTGCTACTACCCGAGGAGCGCCGGCCTGCGCGCGACGCTCGCCCGCATCGTCGCCGACTTCGGGCTCGCCTGCCCCTGGGAGAACCTGCGTCGCGACCTGAGGAACCTGGTGCACGCGCTGCGCGCGCGCTTTCCGCGCCCGGCGCGCGCGCGGCCGAGCCTGCAGGTGCAGGTCGCGAGCTCGCTTTTCTTCCGCAACAGGGGCGCCTACGTCATCGGCCGCATCATCAACGGCAACACCGAGCTGCCGTTCGCGGTGCCGATCCTGAAGAACGAAAAGGGCGAACTCTATCTGGATGCGCTCGTCACCGGCGCCGATTCGCTCGTCATCCTGTTTTCGTTCGCGCGCGCGTACTTTTTCGTGGACATGGAGGTGCCCGCGGCCACGGTCTCGTTCCTGCGCCAGCTCATGCCGATGAAGCCCCGCGCCGAGATGTACATGGCGGTCGGCCTCGCCAAGCAGGGAAAAACGATCTTCTACCGCGACCTCTTCTACCACCTGAAGCATTCCTCGGACAACTTCGTCCTCGCGCCGGGCATCCGCGGCATGGTGATGCTCGTCTTCACCCTGCCCTCGTTCCTTTACGTCTTCAAGGTGATCCGCGACCGCTTCGCGCCGCCCAAGGACCTCGACCGCCAGACGGTGAAGGACAAGTACGTGCTGGTGAAGTACCACGACCGCGTCGGCCGGCTCGCCGACACGCTGGAATATTCGCTGGTTGCGCTGCCGCTGGCGCGCTTCGATCCGGCGCTCGTCGAGGAGCTGAAGGCCGAATGCGCCTCGAGTATCGAGTTCGAGGGCGACCGCATCATCCTCAGGCACGTGTACATCGAGCGGCGCATGCAGCCGCTCAACCTGTACCTGGAGGAGGCGCGCGCCGACGGCGACCGCGAGCGGCTGCGCCACGCGCTCTGGGAATACGGCCAGGCGATCAAGGAGCTGGCCGGCGCCGGCATCTTCCCCGGCGACATGCTGCTCAAGAACTTCGGCGTCACGCGCCACGAACGGGTCGTGTTCTACGACTACGACGAGATCGCGTACATGACCGATTGCAATTTCCGGCGCATCCCGCCGCCCGCCTCGATCGAGGACGAGATGGCGGCCGAACCTTACTACTCGGTGGGGCCGAACGACGTCTTTCCGGAGCAGTTCGAGAAGTTCCTGGTGAGCGACCCGGAGCTGCGCGCGATGTTTCTCGAACGCCACGCCGATCTGCTCGATCCGCAGTTCTGGATTTCCAGACAGGCGCGCGTGCGCGCGGGGCTGGAGGAGGAAGTCTTTCCCTACCCCGAGAGCGTGCGCTTTCCGCGCTAGGCTGCGAGCGCGCGCGCCAGCGCGCAATGCAGCAGCACGTTGACGCCGGGCAGTGTCGCCTCCAGCGTCGCGTGCTCGCGGTGATTGTGCGTGATCCCTCCGGTGCAGGGCGAGAAGATCATCGCGGTGGGCGTGACGCGCGCGAGGAAGTACGCGTCGTGCCCGGCCTGCGAGGGCAGATCGAGCGTCGCGTAGCCGAGCCGCCGCGCGGTGTCGCGCACCAGCGCCACGCACGCCGGGTCGAAGAAGTGCGGCACCCAGCTCCAGCGCTGGATCACCTTCATCGCGGTGTTGGAGCGCCGGGCGCAATCCTCGACCGCGGCGAGGAATTCCTCGGCCATGCGGTCGGCGGCCTCGCGCGACTCGTGCCGCACGTCGCCGGTGAACTGCGCCCAGTCCGACAGGATCCCAGGCTTGTTCGGCCAGGCGACCAGACGCGCCGCCGTCGCCTTGCCGGCGCTCGGGTGCCAGCGCCAGCCGATGTCGTTCATCGCGCAGGCGAGCATCGCCGCGCCGACGAGCGCGTTGCGCCGCTTGTCCATCGGCCAGGGACCGGCGTGCGCGGTCTCGCCCTCCACCTCGACGATGAAGCCGTGCGCGGTGTAGCCGTGGGTGACCACGCCCACCGGAATGCCGCGCGCGTCGAGCTCCGGCCCCTGCTCGATGTGCAGCTCGAAGTACGAATCGAGCGCATGCCCCACCGGCGCATCCCCCGCGTAGCCGATGCGCGCGAGTTCGTCGCCCAGGCGCCGGCCGTCGTCGTCGCGCCGGTCGAGCACCCAGTCCACCTCGTACGCGCCGGCAAAGGCGCCCGAAGCGACCATCGGCGGGGAAAAGCGCGCGCCCTCCTCGTTGGTCCAGGAACAGATCTCGACCGGCCGCTCGGTCTCGATGCCGTGATCGTCCAGCGTGCGCACGACCTCGAGCGCGGCGAGCACGCCGACGATCCCGTCGAAGCGGCCGCCGTTCACCTGCGTGTCGAGATGGCTGCCGAGAAGGACCGGGGCGAGCTCCGGACGGCGCGCGCGCCGGCGCGCGAAGATGTTGCCGACGCGGTCCACGCTCACCGCAAGCCCCGCCTCGCGGCACCAGGCGACGAACTGGTCGCGCATCTCGCGGTCGGCGTCCGACAGCGCCACGCGCGCAAGGCCGCCCGGACGGCCGACCCCGATCTGGGCCGAGCGCTCGATGGTGGACCAGAAGCGCGCGGCGTTCACCGCGATCGGCGGCCGCACGTTCACAGTCCGGCCCCCGCGATGGCCAGGCGCAGGTGGGCGAGCGGAATCAAGAGCACCTGCAACACGACGAGCAAGACGAGCGGCGAGACGTCCACGCCGCCCATGAGCGGCACGAAGCGGCGGATCGGGGCGAGGAACGGGCGCGTCAGCCCGTTGAACACCGGCATCAGCGGACTGTAGGGGCCGGTCCAGGAAAGCACCGCCTGCACGATCACCGCGAACACCAAGATGTGCAGGCTGTAGCGCACCAGATCGAGCGCGGCGAGGAGAGCGAGCGCCGACAATTCGGGCTCGCTCCCGCTCACCGCCGCGAGCGCGGCAAGCCCGAGCGCCTGCACGAGATACGCCGGGATCAGGCTGGCGAGGTCGAGGCCGGCCGCCGACGGCGCCAGGCGCCGCGCCGGCAGCACGATCCAGTTGGTCACCGCGATCACGAACTCGCCGACCGGATTGCGAAACGGGGCCCGCAGCCACTGCATGTGGAACCGCGCGAGCAGCATGTAAACGAAAAAATCCGCGGCGACGCGCAAGAGGTAGGAAAGGATTTCGGCGAGCATCAGTCGCGGTCCAGTTCGCGGCCGAGTTCGTCCCCGCGACGGCAGGCGGCGCGCACCGCGCGCAGGAAGCGCTCGGCGAGGCGCTCCTCGGCGAAGACGGCGAGCGCCGCCTCCGTGGTGCCGCCCTTGGAGGTGACGCGCGATCGCAGCGCCGCCGGCGGCTCGCCGCTTTGCGCCGCGAGCTTCGCCGCGCCGAGAACCGTCTCGAGCGCGAGCGTCTGCGCCGTCTGCGGCGCAAGGCCGAACGCCTCGCCCGCGGCCGCAAGCTGCTCGATCAGCCAGAACACGTACGCCGGCCCGCTGCCGGAGACGGCGGTGACCGCGTCCATGAGGGCCTCGTCGCCGATCCGCACGGTGCGCCCGACGGCGCCGAGGATCGTCTCGGCGGCGGCGAGATCGTCTTCGCAGGCGCCCGGCGCGGCGACCAGGCCGGTGACGCCGGCGCCGATGAGCGCCGGGGTGTTCGGCATCGCGCGCACGATGCGCTCGTAGCCGCCCAGCCAGCGCGCCAGCGTCGCGATGCGGATGCCGGCGGCGATCGTGACGACGAGGTGCCGGTTGCGCGGCAGGCCCGCCGCGCGCGCCGCCTCGCGCATCTGCTGCGGCTTGACCGCGAACACGACCACGTCGCCTTCGCGCAGCGCTTCGCGGGGCGCGGCGAAGGTCCGCACGCCGGCGTATTTCGCCTCGATCCGGCGCCGCGCGGTTTCCTCGATCTCCACCACGCGCAGCGCCGCCGCGGCGAAGCCCTTCGCGAGCAGGCCGCCGACGAGCGCGTCGGCCATGTTGCCGCCGCCGATGAAGGTGATGTTCACGCCGCCGGGCGCACGCTTGCGCGCGCGCCGAAGATCGCGGTGCCGACGCGCACCATGGTCGCGCCCTCGGCGATCGCCGCCTCCAGATCCTCCGACATGCCCATCGAGAGCGTGTCGAGGGCGAGCCCCCCGGCGCGCAGCCCTTCGAACAGCTCGCGCAGCCGCCGGAACTGCGCGCGCAGCCGCGCCGGATCGGCGCCCGGCTCCGGGATCGCCATCAGGCCGCGCAGCCGCAGGTTCGGCAGGCGCGCGACCGCGTGCGCGAGCGCGGCGGCTTCCTCCGGCGCGACGCCGCTCTTCGAGGCCTCGCCGGAGATGTTCACCTGGATGAGCACGTTGAGCGGGCCGAGTTCCGGCGATCGCTGCGCCGACAGCTGCCGTGCGATGCGCTCGCTTTGCACGCTCTGCACCCAGTGAAAGCGCGCGGCGGCGAGCCGGGTCTTGTTCGACTGCAGCGGCCCGATCAGGTGCCACTCCGGATCGAGGTCGGCGAGCGCTTCCATCTTCTCGATCGCCTCCTGGACATAGTTCTCGCCGAAGGCGCGCTGGCCCGCGGCGTACGCCTCGCGCAGTCGCGCCGGCGGCTGCGTCTTGGACACCGCCACCAGCGCGACCGCGGCGCCGGGCCGGCCGGCGGCGGCCGCCGCCTGCGCGATGCGCTGGCGCACGGCTTGCAAGTTCTCGGCGACTGATCGCATACTGTGGGCGCTCAAGCGTCTGGAGAATTCTAATGGATGCCTCCGAAGCCAAGGACCTGCCCCAGGTCAAGGACCTGACCGAACTGCTCGCGTTCGTGGTCAAGAACAAGGCCTCCGACCTGCACCTTTCGGCGGGCCTGCCGCCCATGATCCGGGTGCACGGCGACGTGCGGCGGCTCAACGTCAAGCCGCTCGAGCACAAGGACGTGCATGCGATGGTCTACGACATCATGAACGACGGCCAGCGCAAGTTCTACGAGGAGAACCTGGAGTGCGATTTTTCCTTCGCGGTGCCCAATCTGGCGCGCTTCCGGGTCAACGCCTTCGTGCAGCAGCGCGGCGCGGCGGCGGTGATGCGCACGATCCCGACCAAGATCCTGTCGCTGGAGGAGCTCAAGTGCCCGAAGGTGTTCAAGGACATCGCCGAGTACCCGCGCGGCCTGGTGCTGGTCACCGGCCCGACCGGCTCGGGCAAGAGCACCACGCTCGCGGCGATGATCAACCACATCAACGAGAACGAGCACGGGCACATCCTCACCATCGAGGATCCGATCGAGTTCGTGCACGAGTCGAAGAAATGCCTCGTCAACCAGCGCGAGGTCGGGCCGCACACGTTGTCGTTCGCCAACGCGCTGCGCAGCGCGCTGCGCGAGGACCCGGACGTGATCCTGGTGGGCGAGATGCGCGACCTGGAGACGATCCGGCTGGCGCTGACCGGCGCCGAGACCGGCCACCTCGTCTTCGGCACGCTGCACACCTCCTCGGCGGCGAAGACCATTGACCGCATCGTGGACGTGTTTCCGGCGGCGGAAAAGGAGATGGTGCGCGCGATGCTGTCGGAGTCGCTGCGCGCGGTGATCTCGCAGACGCTGCTCAAGACCAAGGACGGCTCGGGCCGGGTCGCCGCGCACGAGATCATGATCGGCACGCCGGCGATCCGCAACCTGATCCGCGAGAACAAGATCGCGCAGATGTACTCCGCCATCCAGACCGGCGCGCAGTTCGGCATGCAGACGCTCGACCAGAACCTGCAGGACCTCGTCAAGCGCAACGTCGTCTCGGTCGCCGAGGCGCGCAGCAAGGCGCAGAACAAGGACATCTTCGTCGGCTAGGGAGACCCGCCATGGAACGCGAACAGGCCACCAAGTTCATCTACGATCTGCTGCGGGCGCTCGTCGCGAAGAAGGGCTCGGACCTCTTCATCACCGCGGGCTTTCCGCCGGCGATGAAGGTGGACGGCAAGATGACGCCGGTGTCGCAGACCGCGCTCACCGCGCAGCACACGGCGATGCTCGCGCGCTCGATCATGAACGACAAGCAGGCCGCCGAGTTCGAGTCCACCAAGGAATGCAACTTCGCCATCAGCCCGGCGGGCATCGGGCGATTTCGCGTCAACTGCTTCGTGCAGCAGGGCTGCGTCGGCATGGTGCTGCGCGTGATCACCACCACGATCCCGAAGTTCGAGGACCTGAAGCTGCCGCCGGTGCTCAAGGACGTGGCGATGACCAAGCGCGGGCTGGTGCTCTTCGTCGGCGGCACCGGCTCGGGCAAGTCCACCTCGCTCGCCGCGATGATCGGCTACCGCAACGAAAACTCCCACGGGCACATCATCACCATCGAGGACCCGGTCGAGTACGTGCACCCGCACAAGAACTGCATCGTCACGCAGCGCGAGGTGGGGGTGGACACCGACAGCTGGGAGGCGGCGCTCAAGAACACCCTGCGCCAGGCGCCGGACGTCATCCTGATCGGCGAGATCCGCGAGCGCGAGGTGATGGAGCACGCGATCGCCTTCGCCGAGACCGGCCACCTGTGCCTCGGCACGCTGCACGCCAACAACGCCAACCAGGCCCTGGACCGCATCATCAACTTCTTCCCCGAGGAGCGGCGCCAGCAGCTGCTCATGGACCTGTCGCTCAACCTCAAGGCGATCGTGTCGCAGCGCCTCATTCCGCTCAAGGAGGGCAAGGGCCGCGCCGCCGCCGTCGAGGTGATGCTCAACTCGCCGCTCATCTCGGACCTCATCTTCAAGGGCGAGGTGCACGGCATCAAGGAAGTGATGAAGAAGTCGAGGGAACTGGGCATGCAGACCTTCGACCAGGCGCTCTTTGACCTGTACGAGCAGGGCCGGATCAGCTACGAGGACGCCCTGCGCTTCGCCGACTCGACCAACGAGGTGCGCCTTGCGATCAAGCTGCACGGCAAGGAGGCGAAGGACAAGGACTTCACCAAGGGAATCGAGCACCTCGACATCGTCTAGCCCGTCGGCCTACCGGTTCGATCCGGGCACCATCCGGAACTCGTACAGTCGGCATTCGAGCGCGCCGTTCCACAGCGGGAGGCGGCGCGAGGGCGCAAGGCGGATGCGCCGTGGCAACTCCCGATCGGCGGTGAAGAGATAGCAGCGCCAGCCGGGAAAACGGCGCTTGAGTGCATCGCCCAGGCGCGGATAGAAATCGGCGAGCGCCGCACGCGATCCCATCCGCTCGCCGTAGGGCGGATTGGCGATCAGCACGCCTGCGGGCGCGGGCGCGGCGCGCTCCAGCACGTCGGCCCGCTCAAGCCTCACCCAGCGCTCGACGCCCGCGGCGGCGAGGTTGCGGCGAGCGGCGGCGAGCGCCCGTGGATCCGTGTCGCTGCCGTAGATCTCGGCCGCGGCGGGCGACGCCGGGGCCGGCTTCGCCCGCACCCGAGCCCAGAGCGCCGGATCGTAGTCGGCGAGCTTCTCGAAGGCGAAGCCGCGGTTGGCGCCCGGGGCGCGGCCCCGGGCGATCGCCGCCGCCTCGATGAGGAGCGTCGCCCCGCCGCACATCGGGTCAAGCAGCGGTTCCTCGGGCCGCCATCCCGACAGCAGCACGATCCCGGCGGCGAGGTTCTCCCTGAGCGGCGCCTCGACGCGGCCCGTGCGCCAACCGCGCTTGAACAGCGCCTCGCCCGAGGTGTCGAGATACAGCGCCGCGCGCGTGCCTTCGAGGTACAGGTGCACGCGCACCTCCGGCGCGGCGCGGTCCACGTCGGGGCGGCGGCCGAACGCGTCGCGAAATCGGTCGCAGATCGCGTCCTTGACGCGCAGCACCGCGAATTCGAGACTGCGCAGCGGGCTTGCGCGCGCCGCGATGTTGACGCGGAGCGTGCGCTCGACGGCGAAGTGCCGCGGCCAGTCCACCTCGCGCGCCGCGGCGTAGAGATCGCGCTCGTCGCGGCAGTCGAATTCGGCGATGCGCCAGAGGATGCGCGAGGCGAGCCGCGACCAGAGGTTCGCCGCATAGCAGGTTTCGCGGTCGCCCGCGAACGCGACGCCGCCGGGCACCGTGCGCGTCTCGCGCGCCCCGAGCGCGGCGAGTTCGGCCGCGAGCAGCGCCTCCAGGCCGCGCGGGCAGGGCGCGAAATACGCCTCAGAAGGGCTTGTAGACAACGAGAAAGACCGCGCCGAAGAGCACCAGCACCGGAAACTCGTTGAACCAGCGGTACCAGAGGTGCCCGTGCCGGTTGCGCTCGCGGCGGAAGTCGAGCATCAGCTTTCCGCACCAGACGTGGTAGGCGACCAGAACCGCGACGAGCGCGGCCTTCGCGTACAGCCAGCCGCCGGCGCCGGGAAACCACGCCGCCCACAGCCACAGGCCGGTGGCGAGCGTGAGCAGTCCGCCCGGCGTGGCGATGCCCCAGAAGAGCTTGCGTTCCATGATCTTGAAGCGCTCGCGCGAGATCTGGTCGGTCGCGAGCGCGTGATAGACGAACAGGCGCGGCAGGTAAAAGAGCCCGGCGAACCAGGTCACCATGAAGACGATGTGCAGCGATTTGACGAGGAGCATCGCTATTTCAGCAGCCGGCGGCGGGTGAGCACCGTGGCGGCGTAGTAGCCCGCCACCGCGTAGGCGGCGAGCACCGCGGCGTGCGCCGCCGCGCCTTGCGGCAGGTGTCCCGCGAGCAGCGGCCTGGCCAGCTCGATGCCGTGATAAAGGGGCAGCGCCACCGCCACCGCCTGCAGCGCCTCCGGCAGCTTCTCGACCGGGAAGAATACGCCCGAGAGCATCATCATCGGCGTGAGCACGAGCGTCAGGTAGTAGCTGAAAAAATCGTAGCCGGTGGCGAGCGCGTTGACCGCCAGCCCGACCGCGGCGAAGGCGAGCCCGACGAGCGCCACCGCCGCGAGCGCGCCGAGCGCCATCGGCCATTGCGCGAAGCCGAGCGCCGACACCACCGCGAGCATGCACACGCCGGCGGCGAACGCCTTGGTCGCCGCCCACAGCCACTCGCCGGCGAGCACATCCTCCAGGTCCATCGGCGCGTTGACGATCGCCTCCCACGTCCGCTGCACGTGCATGCGCGAGAAGGCCGAGAACAGCGCCTCGAACGTGGCGGCGTACATCGTCGAGGAGGCGAGGAACCCGCCGGCGAGGAAAGCGAAGTAGCTCGTGCCCTGCAGCGTGCCGATCACCGCGCCGAGGCCGTAGCCCAGACCGAAGAGCATGAGCAACGGATCGGCGAGGTTGGCGAGGAGCGAGGGCAGCGCGAGCTTGCGCCAGACGAGGAAGTTGCGCCGCCACACCGGCACGAAGCGCAGGCTGAGCGCGGGCGGGGCGTACAGGCGCGCGGGCGGCATGCTCAGTCCCTCAGGTCGCGGCCGGTGAGCTTGAGGAACACGTCCTCCAGGTTCGCCGGCCGGTGAAGATACGCGAGCTCGGGTTCGCCCGCCAGGCTTGCGAGCGCGGCCTGCACGTCCGCACCGTAGCAGAACACGGTTTCGCCCACGCGCTCGACGCGCGGCACCAGGTTTCTCGCGCGCGCCATCCAGCGCTCGAGGCCCGGCCCGTGCACCTCCAGCACCTGCGGCTCGATGTGGCGGGCGATGAGCGAGCGCGGCGCGCCTTCGGCGATGATCCGGCCGCGGTCCATGATCGCCACCCGCGTGCACAGGCGCTCGGCCTCCTCCATGAAGTGCGTGGTGAGAACGAGCGTGCGCCCCTCGTGCGCCAGCCGCTTGAGCCGCTCCCAGATGAGGTGCCGCGCCTGCGGGTCGAGCCCGGTGGTGGGCTCGTCCATCACGAGCAGCTGCGGGTCGTTGACGAGCGCGCGCGCAAGCGTCAACCGCCGCTTCATGCCTCCGGAGAGGGCGCGGATCGGGTCGTGCGCCCGGCCGGCCAGACCGGCGAATTCCAGCAGCCGGCCGATGCGCTCGCCGATCGCGGCGTCGGAAAGACCGAAGTAACGGCCATAGACGAGCAGATTCTCGGCCACCGTGAAGTCCGGATCTAGGCTGTCCATCTGCGGTACCACGCCGACGGCGGCGCGCGCCTCGCGCGCGCGTGCCGGCACCGGGAACCCCAGCAGGCGGATCTCGCCGCCGTCGGGATCGCTCAGACCGAGGCAGAGCCGGAGCGTCGTCGTCTTGCCGGCGCCGTTCGGACCGAGCAGGCCGTAGCATTCGCCCGGGGCGATCTCCAGGTCCACACCGCGCACGACCTCGACTTCGCCGTAGCGCTTGCGCAGGCCGCGCACCGCGAGCGCGGCAACCTCCACCGCGAGCTTCATCTCCAGTTCGCCGTCACGATCCGCCGCAGCAGCGCGAGCCTACGGTGGAAGAAATGGTCCGCGCCGGGCACCACCACGATCGGCAGGTCCTGCGGCCGCGCCCACGCGAGCACGTCGGCGAGCGGCACCGTGCGGTCCTCCTCGCCGTGAATGACCAGCGTGTCGGCGGGCACCGGGGGCACTTCGAGCAGCCGCACCGCCGGGGCGATCAGCACCAGGCGCTCGGCCGGCTCGCCGGCGGCGGCGAGGCGCGCGGCGAGTCGCGCCACCATCGCCGCGCCGAAGGAGTATCCGGCGAGCACCGGCCGGCGGGCGCCGGTGTGCGCCAGCACCGCCGCCAGATCGTCCACCTCGCCGCGGCCTTCATCGTGCGTGCCTTCGCTTTCCCCGACGCCGCGGAAGTTCGGCCGCCAGGCGACGTAGCCCAGCTCGGCGAAGGTGCGGGCGAGCGTGTGCACCACCTTGTTGTCGAGCGTCCCGCCGTAGAGCGGGTGCGGATGCGCCACCAGCGCCGTGCCGCGCGGCACGCCTTCGGGCTCGTCCACGGCGCACTCGATCACCCCTGCCGGGCCCGGGACGCGCTCGCGGCGCGTGCGCGGGGCGGACATCAGATGCGCAACCGCTCGACGATGCGGCCGTGCTGCACGTGCTCGACGAGAATCTCGTCCACGTCGGCGCGGTCCACGTAGGTGTACCAGACCGCGTCCGGGTAGATCACGATGCAGGGGCCCTCTTCGCAGCGGTCGAGACAGCCGGCCTGATTCACGCGCACCTTTCCCGGGCCGGCGAGGCCGAGCGCCTTGATCCGCTCCTTTGCGTACTCGCGCATCGCGGCGGCGCCCTTGGCGTTGCAGCAGGTGCGGCCGCTCGCCGGATCGCGCTGATTGCAGCAGAAGAAGACGTGCCGCTCGTAGTACGACATGGGGCGGCGATTCTACCCGAGCCGGCCCTCGCGCCGAGACGCGAGCACGATCAGGTAGGCGAGCGCGGCGAACGGCCAGGCCGCCGAGACCAGGCGCGTGAGCCCGTTGAAGTTGAGGAAGTGGCCCTGCTCCCAGACGCGCAGCGTCTCGGCGGTGTAGGGATTGGGCGGGGCGAGATTGACCAGCACGGTCGCCGCCATCGCGAGCACGGCGGCGAGCGCAAGGCGCGCGGTGCGCGGCAGGCCGGCGAGCAGCGCGGCCGCGAGCGCGCCGGCGGCAAGGCCCGCGAGCGCGCCCGGCGTCGCCCACGCGAGCACGCGGTGCGTCTCCATCAGGATCGCGAACGCGGCGCTGCGCACCGCGAGCGCCGCCAGCGCGAGCGCGAGCACGATGCGCCGCACCGGTGCGCCCGGCGCGAGCATCGCCGAGACGAGCAGACCGAACGCGGTCAGGTTCGCCGCCGCGACCGTCGCCTCCAGCGCGACGAAGAATTCCGCACCGTGCGCACCGCCCTCGGGCGCGGCGACGAGATCGCGCAGGTCGCCGCCGCCGAAGAGCAGCGTCGCCGGATCGAGCTGCGAGAAGAGCCACAGCCCGACGAGCGCCAC
>Ga0073934_10005076_pt1 | contig 20941 bp, 16 predicted proteins | sample LarsenN4metaG_FD_76834 | JGI IMG/M metagenome (GOLD analysis project Ga0073934, IMG submission 76834) | Hot spring sediment bacterial and archeal communities from British Columbia, Canada, to study Microbial Dark Matter (Phase II) - Larsen... ...
AGGCGGGTAAGGATGGAATAGATCTGGTTGCTATGGAGACGCACGGATGGGGGGGTCTGACACGATTGTTTGTGGGCAGCATAGCCGATAAGGTGCTGCGAGGAGCCCCCAAACCAGTGCTGATCCACCGTCCGCAAAGTAAATCCCCATGACCATGTTTAAATACGGTAGGATCTTGTAAAGGATTGCGGTGGATGCAGAGGCCTATATCAAAGCTCGAGCTATAAGAAGATCCATACCCCATTGATTTGTCCAACGATGGGTGGTTTTTTGTACAGGGAAGGGAAGAGGATAATAGATTCATAGAAATTATCTATCCCCGTCCTGGGCAAGGATCTTTTACAGGAGCAGGAAAGTCATGAAACTTACCGTCTTTTCAGGTTCAGCTAATCTCTCTCTTGCGAAGGTTGTTACTGAGAAACTGGGTCTGCAGCTTGGTAGCCGCGTCTTGCAACGCTTTCCGGACGGTGAGCTCCATGTTGAGATTCAAGAGAGCGTACGCGGACACGATGTCTATCTCATCCAGCCCACCAGTCCGCCGGTAGATGCGCATCTCCTGGAGCTACTCTTACTAGCTGACGCTTGTCGCCGCGCGGGCGCTACGCAATTGACAGCGATCGTTCCCTACTTTGGATATGCTCGCCAAGACCGACGGGCCAGGGGACGGGAGCCTATTAGCGCTCGCCTTGTCAGTGATCTGATCAAGGCGAGCGGGGTGCAGCGCCTGGTGGCTGTCGATCTCCACACAACCTCCCTTGAGGGGATCTCTTCTATCCCATTGGAGCATCTGAGTGCCGTTCCTATTCTGGCCGAAGCCGCTCAACCTTGGGTGATGGGCAACGCCGTGGTGGTCTCTCCAGACCTCGGAGCTGTAAAGCTAGCGGAACGCTATGCCAGGTCCCTCCACCTGCCTGTAGCTATCGTTCATAAAACCCGGATCAGTGGTGCGGAGGTAAGTGTCCAGGGCATCGTAGGGGACGTTCGAGGCCGTACAGTCCTTATTATTGACGATATGATCAGCACAGGAGGTACTATAGAGGCAGCTATCCAGGCGCTTCGTGCTGCAGGGTGTCTGCCGGATATGACCGTTGTCGCCAGCCATGCCCTGCTGGTTGACTCGGCTGTAGAGCGCTTCCGTATTTTACCTATCCGGCGTCTTATCGTAACCGATAGTATAGACAGGCCCATGGACCTGCCGTTGCCTCTCCAGGTGGTTAGCTTGGCCCCGCTCCTTGCAGAAGTCATCGAGCGCCTGCATAACAACCGATCTCTCCGCGACCTTATTACGCATGGGTGAGGAGGTTAATTCCCCAATAAGCTGATTTAAAATAAGAACGCAGTTTAGCCCTATTATAAATACCACCTTTCGCGCAATAGCTTAACAAATCCCCCGGCTCGTATAGGCCGACTGAAGTAGAGTGCTCAAACCAACTTTTGTCTTAAATTCAGATATCACAGTTACCTTCTGTAAATATTGAATTTGATAGATACTTCACGATCTTTGCCTTAATTTCCGACACTACTTAATATACCTTTAGATATTAAGCTTTTGACAATATTGTAAGATTTCAAGACAACTCTTGAACGCGATATCTTTTAATAGTAACCTATTTGGTCAGGTTCTTGCGCTTAGTTTAATATCTGGAACCATCGGCATGGCAACCCATTACCAAAAGGTTTTACATAATTTTTTTAAAGTCTTGGCATCGCGATTGCGTTAGGTCCTTAGTAAGCAGATCTGTCATAGGATCAGCGTTATTCGGAATCAATTCTTAAATAACCACTGATAGCTCGAAGCTCGTGATACTTGTTTTTTGGAGTCGATATTTCAAGAAACAAGAAGCACTTGTTTCGGCTTAGTCTCAAGGAGGTTAGACTTATGGCCCTTGAAAAATGGCGTCCTTTTACTTCTTTAGAACGATGGGAAGAGCCCTCTAAATGGCTTTCTCAACTGAGGCGGGAAATGAACCGCTTATTTGAGGAAGGTTTAGAAGGCCTTGAGTTAGGACCTGTTTCTCTAAAGGAATGGTCTCCGAGGTTAGATATGGTTGAAACGAAAGATGAGATGATCGTTCGTGTAGACCTTCCAGGGGTGAAGCAGTCAGATATCGATGTTTCGGTAAGCGATGGCAACTTAGTGATTCGAGGGGAACGGAAGGAGGAGAAAGAGACCAAAGAGGAGAACTACCATAAGCGGGAGCGGACGTATGGCGCTTTTAGCAGATCTATCCCCCTCCCTACGGGAGTGAAAGCCGAACAGATTAAAGCCACGTATCGAGATGGGGTTTTGGAAGCGAGATTTCCGAGGCCCGAAGAAGCTAAACCTAAACAGGTAAAGATTGAAGCAAAGTAAAAGAAAACCCCCTTCTGTATGAAGGGGGTTTTCAGATCAGGCATTTGCGAGCAGGTTGTAGAGGGGGCTACCCCTGAATGCTCCGCACTTCGAAACCCTTGCCTAATAATTTGGTTAGCGACCTTTCTTACTTGAGGGGAACCCGGCGAGGAAACCGCGTCCCTACACATCCACGGTAGGGACGCGGTCTCCGCACCCTCTTCCCTACCCACAAAATGGTCAGACATCCCTTCGAAACCGTCCAAGAGGAGCTATGGTAATGCTCAAGCTTTCTGAAAACGCACTTCGAATTTTAGAGGCACGCCACCTTCGACGCGATGCGCAACGTCGGATCATTGAAACACCAGAACAGCTCTTTGAACGCGTCGCCAGGGCTATTGCTCATGCCGAACTCCTGCTGGGCAATGCCCAACAGGCCACTTACTGGCAAGACGAATTTTATAAGCTGCTTGTATCCTTAGAATTCATACCCAATAGCCCCACGCTCATGAATGCTGGTGTACCTCTTGGGCAGTTGAGCGCTTGCTTCGTTCTACCAGTGGAAGATACGATGGAAGGGATCTTTGAGACCATTAAGCAGATGGCGCTGGTTCAGCGAACTGGCGGAGGTACCGGTTTTTCGTTCTCGAGACTTCGACCCAAGGGCGATGTGGTAGCCTCTACTGGGGGCGAAGCCTCTGGACTGGTCTCGTTTATGAAGATCTTCGACTGCGTAACTGAGCATATCAAGCAAGGAGGGAAGCGACGAGGCGCCAACATGGGGGTCTTACGCATCGATCATCCCGATATTATGGAGTTGATCACAGCCAAACTCGATGAGACCAGCCTGCAGAACTTCAACATCTCCATAGGTGTCACCGATGCCTTCATGGAAGCTGTGCGTCAGGATCAGCGATACGATCTAATCCACCCTGGTACAGGAAAGCCGGTGGGTCAGTTAAGGGCTAGGCAGGTCTTCGACACCATCGTTGAGGCAGCCTGGCGGGTTGGGGATCCCGGCCTACTCTTCCTGGATACAATCAACCGTGCCAATCCTACCCCTCATCTTGGCTCGATCGAGGCGACTAACCCTTGCGTAACCGGGGATACATGGGTACACACGAACAAGGGCCCTCGGCAGGTACAAAATCTCCTGCATACCCCGTTCACCGCGGTCGTTCATGGGAAGGAATACCGAGCGACAGCCTTCTGGTGTACCGGGGGGAAGCCGGTCTTCCGGATTGAGACAGATCGAGGCTTCTCCCTCCGGCTGACGGCAAACCACCAAGTTAAGGTAGAACGGGGGCACCACCGCAGTCGCGTTGGAGGCTACTGTGTGGAGATAGAATGGAGGGAGACCAAGGATCTCCGGCCTGGAGATCGAATCGTTCTTCATAACCATCGTGGTTACACTTGGGACGGAGAAGGAACTTTCATGGAGGGATGGCTGGTCGGCCAGATGGTGGGCGACGGCGGATATAACCCTGAGAAGTACCGTGGTTACATCCGGTTCTGGGGTGACACGAAGGCATACATGGCTGAGATTGCAGCTTCCGCTATTCGGCATCTACCTTATCGGGTGCGTGCAGACTTCACGGGCCGTAAGTTCGGCGCTGCCGCAGGGACGCTTACAGTTGCTGCAGCCGCACTGGATCAACTCGCTAAAAGATATATCACCCCTGCAAACAACGGACTTCTGCCAGCCATCGAGGAAGCGAGCAGCGACTTCTACTGCGGATTCCTTCGTGGGTTCTTTGACACCGATGGAAGTGTACAAGGTAACAAGGAGAAGGGTTTGAGCGTCCGACTGACGCAAAGCACTCTCGAGCGCCTACGTGTCGTCCAGCGGATGCTAGCCCGCCTCGGTATCCTGTCCACAATCTACCGGAACCGTAAACCCAGGAAGCTCACCATGCTACCAGATGGCAAGGGTGGCAGGAAGCTCTATCTGGCCCAGAGTTTCCACGAGCTTGTGATCACAAAGGACAACATCGTCGAATTCGACCGACGGGTGGGCTTTTATGACCCAGCGAAGCAAGAAGCCCTAAAGGAGGCCCTCCGATCTTTGAGCCGTGGTCCCTACCACGAACGGTTCACGGCCCAGGTCACAGCGGTCCTACCCGATGGGGTGGAGGACGTGTACGACTGCACCGTGGAAGAGGTGCACGCATTCGATGCCAATGGCATTGTTGCCCACAACTGCGGCGAGGTCCCCCTCCTGCCTTACGAAGCATGTAACCTGGGCTCCATCAACCTGGCCCGTATGATACTCGAGCACAATGACCATGTTGAAGTGGATTGGACAAAACTTCTTGATACGGTACGAAAAGCTGTGCGCTTCCTGGACGACGTTATAGAGGTCAACAAGTATCCCATTCCTGAGGTCGAACACATGACGCGGGGTAATCGCAAGATTGGTCTCGGTATAATGGGCTTTGCCGAGCTGCTCATCCGGCTTGGCATTTCTTACGATTCTGATGAAGCTGCCGAGGTAGCCGAGCGGATCATGCGCACTATTGCTTCTGAGGCTCTTAGGATATCGCAGGAGCTTGCGGAGGAACGCGGGGTCTTCCCAAACTGGAAGAGGAGTATCTACGAGACCAGGGGCATGAAAGTCCGAAATGCAACACTTACGGCTATCGCACCGACTGGTACCCTCAGCATCCTTGCTAACACAAGCGCGAGCATCGAGCCCTTATTTGCGTTAGCTTACCGACGTAAGCATGTACTGGGCGAGCAAACACTTTGCGAAATTAATCCTATTTTCCTTGAGTACCTCCAGCACCATAACGTAAACGTAGAGGAACTTGTTGAGGAAATTCTGGAAAAGGGTAGACTCAAGGACGTAGAAAAAATACCTGAAGGACTCAGAAGGCTATTTACGACGGCTCTGGAGATCCCCCCAGAACGGCATCTCCAGATTCAGGCGGCCTTTCAGCATCACGTTGATAACTCCGTTGCCAAGACAATTAATTTGCCTCAAGATGCTACCCCTCAGGATGTGGCTCATGCCTATTGGCAAGCCTGGGAGTTAGGCTTGAAGGGCATTACCATTTACCGTTATGGAAGCAAGTCAGTTCAAGTGTTTGAGCTGGGTGTTGATGAAAAAGCCCACCACTACGATCATGCATCCAAGTGCGACCCTGAAGAATGTAGGATTTGACCAAAAGGGATCATCTTGGATCTCCTCCTTTTGAAGGAACCGGAATCCCGAAGATCTGTCTTTCGTCTTAGTTTCGGACATGGGTTGATCGGCTCGTAAGCAAGGGGTTTTCCATAATCCTGCAAGATTTTAAGACAGACAATAGGAATCCATGTCTTCTGGTAAGGGCCTATTCCTGCTAGGCCCTTATACTTAGTTCAGGATTTGGGGTCATCTGCAAGGTCATTAGGATTCCAAGAGGAGTTCCATATTAGGAGACCTTGGCATAAGTATTGCCCTATTTTCTTGTAAGCAATAAGCAGGCAAATGAGTAAAGTGACCCTATTTGGATCAGCAGATAAAACGTTGGAGGTAAAGCTATGCCGTTTCAAAACCGAGAACAAGCCGCCCATTTATTAGCCAAAAAATTGGCCAACTACAAGGGTCAAACCCCTTTGGTGTTGGCTATTCCGCGAGGCGCCGTCCCCATGGCTAAGATTATTGCTGATGCATTGGGCGGCGAGCTAGACGTAGTGCTGGTGCGCAAGCTGAGAGCACCCGGTTACCCTGAATTGGCCATCGGCTCCGTGGATGAAATCGGTCATATCTATTTAGCGGAGCATGCTCGCGACTTTGGGATCCAGGACGAGCATGATAAGTATCTTGAGGAGGAAAAGCAGGTGCAGATGGAGACCCTGCGCAGACGTCGCAGGCTGTACACCCCGGTACGTCCTCCCATCAACCCCGCCCATCGTATTGTGGTCGTTGTGGACGATGGCATTGCCACCGGGTCTACCATGATCGCTGCGTTACGCGCAGTGCGGGCTAACAATCCGGCAAGGCTCATCGTTGCTACCGCGGTAGCACCCCCTGAGGCCTTACAGCGAATAGCAAAGGAGGCGGATGAGGTGGTGTGCCTGGAGGTGCCGCCCGTTTTTTATGCCATTGGGGATTTTTTCGAGGATTTCTCGCAGGTTTCCGATGAAGAGGTAGTGAAAACCTTACGGCAGAGTAATTCTAAGTCGGCAGATGCTGTAATACTGTAATATTGATGGCTAAAGGTATAAGCGTAGGGGCGGGCAGATCGTAACCAGGGCAGAAATTTATGTTACTTGTCTTAAAATCTTACATTACCAGCAGAAACCTAATATCTATAAAGCATATAATTGACGTCAGAAATGCCGTTTATCTAATTTAACATTTTCGGGATAGCAGACCTATTTGCATATGTAAACCGTTCAGGGATTGACCGAGCCCGAAGTGCAGGTCCGGCGCCAGCGTGGCGAAGGCAACGAGGTTGACTTCGACACAAGTCGCTCCTACTTCGATATCGCTCGCGCCAATCTTTTCACCTTTTTCAATAACATCTTGTTCACGATCGGGATTGCGCTCATCGCCCTGGGGCGGATGAACGATGCCATGACCAGTGTCGGCCTGGGCTTGGTAAACGCTGTCATCAGCACGCTTCAAGAGTTTTACGCCAAACACAAACTGGATCGGATCGCCCTAGTTACCCGCGCGACAGTCACTGTCATTCGCGATGGACAAGAAAAGGTCATTGATCCGGCAGACCTAGTTCGAGGCGATATTCTACGCGTGCGCGCTGGCGATCAAATCGTGACTGACGGGACCGTGATCGGCAAAGGCAGGCTCGAGATGGACGAATCCCTGCTTAGCGGGGAATCCGACCTGATCCCTAAGCGCACCGGGGATACGCTCTTCTCGGGCAGCTTCTGTGTCGCTGGCGACGCTTACTACGAAGCAGAAAAAGTTGGCGCCGAAAGCTTTGCCAACCAGCTAACAGCCACCGCACACAAGTTTGAGCTCGTGAAGACCCCGTTACAAAAGAAGATAGACTTTGCCGTGCGCGTCGTCATGTTGGTCGTTGCGCTGATGAGTATCCTGATTCTGCTGGCGGCCGTGCTCGAGAACCTACCATTTATCCGTCTCGTGCAAATTTCCGCCGTGTTGACCGGCCAGGTGCCATATGGTTTGTTTTTCATGATTGTCGTAGCCTACTCGTTGAGCGCAGCGGGCATCGCTAGGCAGGGAGTTTTGGTCCAACAGGTCAATGCCATTGAGTCGTTGAGCAACGTGGACGTTCTTTGCATGGACAAGACGGGTACACTGACGACCAATCGCCTTAGCTACTATGATGTACAGCCGCTAGGAAGCAGATCCAAAGACGAAGTCGAAGGGCTTCTGGGGGATTTTGTGCGCAGCGCCTCGGTAACCAATCGCACTAGCGAAGCGATTAGGGTCGGAGTCCAGGGCAAGAAGGGCAATCCGGTTGATGAGGTGCCCTTCACTTCGTCGCGAAAGTGGAGTGCTCTGGCCTTTGACAGTGATGAACAACGTGGGGTCTATGTGCTCGGTGCACTGGAGATGTTGAAACCCTATTTGCCAGCCGATGCTATGGCCGCAGACGCTTCCTTATCGGCGCAAGTGCAAGCATGGTCCGACGCAGGGCTACGTATATTGGTATTCGCACATAATCCTGACGTTACGACCCTCCATGACGAAAAGGGACAACCCCATTTGCCCGCGCTCGTACCGCTGGGCGTGATCAGCCTTCGTGATGAACTTCGCCCCGAAGCCCGTGAGACCATTGCGGAGTTTACGCGTCTGGGGATTCAGATAAAGGTTGTTTCGGGGGATGATCCACAGGCCGTCGCCGCCCTAGCGAAGCAGGCCGGTTTCACCCAGGATATCGAGCTCGTTTCGGGGCCCGAACTGGATCAAATGGCTGAAGCTGAATTTAACCAGGCGGCGACCGAAGCCATGATTTTCGGGCGCATGGCACCAAAGCAAAAGGAGAAGCTTGTGGATGTGCTGATCGCGCAGGGCCATTACGTGGCCATGGTAGGCGATGGCGTCAACGATGTACTTGCTGTGAAGAAGGCGAAATTGGGCATCGCCATGCAAAGCGGCAGCAACGCGACGCGCAACGTCGCCGACATGGTGTTGCTCAATGACTCGTTCTCTGCCCTGCGGCCCGCCTTTCGGGAGGGGAAACGCATCGTCAGTGGCATGGCCAACGCCATGTACCTATTCCTGACGCGCGTAGCCACAACTACGCTAACTATCATTGCAATTTCAATGATCGGGCTGGGCTTCCCCTTCGAACCGGCCCATGTGGCGTTGACGGTCTTTACCGTGGGCATCCCTTCGTTCTTCTTAGTCTGGTGGGCTAGGCCCCAAACACGCCGAGCGGATCTGTTGCAATCGTTGGTGCGGTTTGTGATACCGGCAGCGATCCTCACCATGCTAGTAGGTGTGGTCCTCTATACCCACTACTATACCCGTGTCCTTGAAGGCATCCGGACGTACCACATACCGCCCCGTGTGGTTCAGCGCTTCGAAGAGTTCACGGGCTTGACCTACAATGTGGATGAAGAATTTGGACTGGTGGCGGCGACAATTGTGGCGCAGACGGTGCTTTCCCTCTTCATTTCCGTTACTGCTTTCTTACTCATCCTTTTTCTAGAACCACCTGTCCGCTTCTTTACAGGCTGGACACACCAAAGTCCGGATAAACGCCCGGCGCTGTTGGCCCTTGGACTGTTTTTGACCTTCGTGGTCGTGACCGTGACACCGAACTTGGCACACTACTTTGGTCTCTTCCCAGTGGGGCCAGGAGTGGTCATCCATCTGGGAATTGCGATTCTCCTGTGGGTACTTGCGTTGCGGGCCGTCTGGCGAGCACACCTGTTTGACCGTTTTCTGGCATTAGACACTGCTGACTAGCTGCTGATGGCGTCCTGTTAACGACTTCAATCCCAATAGGGCAATGATCAGAGCCCAGAACCTCAGTTAGAATAAAAGCAGATTTTATATCTCCCCTCAAACTATTACTTACAAAAAAATAATCTATTCTCCAGCCAACATTCCTTTCCCTGGCTCTACTTTTTAAATCCCACCAGGTATAATGACCCGGTCCTTTATGAAACATACGGAAGGTATCAATAAACCCATGTGCTATTAATTGATCCATCCAGGCTCTTTCTTCAGGCAAAAAACCGGATACTTTTTTATTTTCTTTTGGTCGAGCTAAATCTATTTCGGTATGAGCGGTATTCAGGTCTCCACAGATGATTAATTTTTTTCCCTCCTTCTTCAATTCATCTACATGGTGTAAAAAGGCGTCACAAAAATCCATCTTATAGTCTAATCTTTCTTTGGATACCTTTCCATTGGGAAAGTATACATTGAAAAGCAAAAACTTCTTATAATCGGCAATAAGGACCCTTCCTTCCTTATCAAATTTTTTTATACCCAAACCGCTTTGTATGCGTTCTGGCTTTTCTTTTGTGAATAAGCCTACCCCACTATATCCCTTCTGGTCTGCCGATGAAAAATAGGTATAGTAGCCCTCAACTTTTTTAATTTCCTCTGGTATCTGGTCTTCCGTGAGTTTTGTTTCCTGGATGCATAGTATATCCGGTTTTTCTTTTTGAAACCAGCTTAAAAAACCCTTCTTACACACAGCTCGTAGTCCGTTTACATTCCATGAGAATATTCTCAAGGTATTCATCGCTTTGCCTTTCCTTGATTTGCAACCCCTTTCATTGCTTTCCTCACTTCTTCCATATCGTCAAGATAGTCATGCTGGATAGGTCTTAAATCCTTATCAAGTTCATAAACCAGTGGTATACCGGTCGGAATATTTAACCCTACGATGTCTTCATCCGAGATGTTATCCAGATATTTTACAAGAGCTCGCAAGCTGTTGCCATGAGCTACTAGGAGCACGTTTTTTCCTGATTTTATCGTTGGAGCTATAACTTCCTGCCAATACGGTAAAACGCGTGCGATCGTATCCTTTAAACTTTCTGTTACAGGTATGTCTTTGTCATCCAAGTCTTTATAGCGCGGATCATTCCCCGGATATCGCTCATCTGTTTTTTCCAAAGCCGGAGGTGGGATATCATAACTTCTTCTCCATACCAGCACCTGCTTTTCTCCATACTTTGCTGCCGTCTCAGCTTTATTCAAACCCTGTAAGGCCCCATAGTGCCGTTCGTTTAATCTCCATGAGCCATGTACAGGTATCCACATCAAATCCATTTCATCTAAAACAATCCATAACGTCCTTATGGCTCTTTTTAAGACAGAGGTAAAGGCAATATCAAAAGAATATCCCTGTTCTTTTAACATCCGCCCTGCTTTTTTTGCCTCGGCAATGCCTTCTTCTGATAAGTCAACATCCGTCCATCCTGTAAACTTATTCGCTTCGTTCCAAATGCTCTCCATGTCTGAGAAGTACAAGTTTTATCATTGTAAGCTATCCGTCAGAACGGCAAATGTCTGAGATTACATCTTTTTTCTATTAACTGTGGGATGTTTGCATTCCCGCAGCCTTTGATTTCAGTCCTCTTACCACAACAAAAGAGCCTTCACCGTATCCTTCCTTTATAGGCTCTATCTCGGTGATCTTTTTCAAATCCTGGAAGATCGTCTGAGTAAAGGCAAACTCCTGAAATCCTGCTTTTTTCAAATAAGAAACGACCTCAGCTGTTGAATAGAAGTTAGCTTCCTTGTAGAACACATTCTCATTTTTATATTTTTGATAGGCCATCCCAAGAGGGCTATTTCGATCTACAAATCCGATGATGAGAAATCCCTTGGGTTTTAAGACTCGGTACGCTTCTTTGAATGCCATTTCTATATCACCTATAAAACAGATGGTTGTGACCATGAGTGCGAAGTCAAACTGACTATCCTTAAAAGGGAGCGCTTCCGCCACCCCATCAACTACTTCTATACCTTTCTTCCGGGCGATTTCCCCCATCGCTTTTGAGGGCTCCACACCGAGTTTAATGCCTAAGGGCCCTGCGAATCGTCCTGTTCCTACACCAATCTCAACTCCTATGCCACTCTTTGGCAACAGCACCCTTATCGCCTGAAGTTCTGATTCGTAAACGAATCGATTTCTCATAAACCATTCCTCATATCGATTTGTGTACTTTTCAAAGGGTTCTACTTTTGGCATATAGTTGGCTCCAAATCCTGTTTTCCTTGTATTTGTCTTTAGCTCGTGGATCGCTCAAATCTTTTTTACCCCCTCGACCCCAGAATGATAGGGATAGATCCCATGCTCGCGCAGGCGCTCAAAGCCTGCGGCTTGCAAAACTTCTAAAAGTGTTTCAAGAGAAACTCTTACATCTAATGGCGGTCCCATCGGAGTCTCAATCGGCTTCCAATCGATCAGAAACAACGAACCGTCTGGTTTAAGAATCCGCCGGACCTCTCGCAAAAACACACCAGGGGCTTCTAGCTCATGGAAGAGGTTGATTGAATAGGCAGCGTCCACACACGCTTCAGGCAAAGGGATTTCCTGCTCACTAGAGCGAACTGTTATGATGTTCTTCAGCCCCTTGGCTTGAGCTCTCCGCTCAAGTTCTTGCAGCATTTCAGGCAGAAGATCAACAGCGTAGATCTTTCCTTCAGGGCCAATGCGCTCGGCTACCGGGAGCGTGAAATATCCCGATCCACACCCGATATCGGCATAGCTCATGCCTGCTCGGGGTTGCAGGACGTCTAAAAATGCTTCGACACTTTGCCAGCGGGCACGTTCAGGGTCATCGAGCTTCTCGATGTTCTTAGGATCGAACTTGTGAGGCATCGTAAGGGCCTCCTAACTTAATTTGTTGAACTTACCAGGTCTATAACTTCAACGAAGTTTCCTCATATAGAACTTCTTGCCCTTCATATGCCGTCTCTATGAGTTGACTTTGATCAATTAACTTTTTAGCTGAAATTGGACGGGCTTCCGTTAAACTAACGTCGTTTCCAACCAGCCCATACCGGAAAACCGTTCTCATCCCGAAGCTTTAACACTTCATCACCCCTTTTGACCTCGGCCGCGATGATGGCCGGCTTCCCTTCAAAGGTGATCCTTGAACCCGTAATCTCAACTTTGTCCTTGGGCTCAATCTTGGTGTCCTGGTTCTCGAGGTACCAGGCTGGGCCTAAATGGACAGGAATGGTTTCCTTATCCGTTTTCACCGTCAGATGGATGCCTTCAGACATCCCTTTCGTGGGGGTAAATCTATCCACGTTAACCACCTCTCCGCTGAGGGTCTCAACGGTTTGGGGATCATACATCTTCCCATACTGGGTCCCCATCCCCCATCCCCCACCCCCTCTCCATTTTATGCCCCGTTGTGTAGCAAAAGACTCTGTGGTGAGAAAAAGGCTAATAAGGGAAATCATAATCACTATAGTCCTGATCTTCTTCATGTTGTTCTCCTTTCTTTTGGTTGTTTTTAACCCACCCAATTTCAGCTAACTTTGAGGATATTTTACCACGTTCCGGAGAGCATTATCTAAGTTTTTTTAGAACCGGATAACGATCCCTCCAGAGATAACGTTATCGTGGTAATCTCCCGGGTCGGTTTGAACGTACGAGTGAGCGTACCCGAATTGGACATATATCCCCTTATAAACGTTCTGATCCCAATCTACTGAAAAGATATGCGAGATTGAGCCATCCTTGAAAGCCACTTGGTTCGCTCCGAATGTCGTCGAGGGTCTTCTCCCACGCCCAGACGGAAAGACTTACATGCCTATCAGGTCAAACCGATCTATAACCAGACATTGGTGGATCGGCAGCCCGGTCTGCCTGAATTGCCACGGACAGCCTGAGATCTTCTCGTCGGAGGTGAAAGCTTAGCTTAAGGCTCTTTACTCTGAGGATCAGGCGACGGGTTACCGCCTGAACGACCTACAGGGAGCTGTCAGTGTCAAAGTCCCTAGACCATAACCTAAACAATCAAGAGGTTATGCAATAATTGGCCATTCATAGCCTAACTTTTAGAATCTACCCTGTACCCTGACTACGGGGGTGGAAATTAGACAAGGAGGTTTATTATGCCGTGTTGTTGTGATTATCATCATCATTTACATCGTCCCCACTGGCTTCACTGGATCTGGCCCGAACCCTATCCACCGTACCCCGGACGTTACCCTCCATCGCCCCGTGAGGATTATGTCCGGGGTCTAGAAGAGGAGCGTGATCTACTAGAGCAGCGGTTGCGACGCCTGGAGCGAGAACTGGAGGAGTTACGTAAGGGCAGTCGATCTCAACAGGAACAAGCCTAAGAAATTATCTCAAAAGTAATGGAATATCCACCTGAGATCCCGTAGGGGCGGGTTTGAAACCCGCCCCTACGTTCGGGGCGTACGGGGCTTTTGAGATAGTTTCCAAGTACTGAAATTTGTAGGAGCGATCCTTATGATCATTCTTACCCTACGGCCATATTACGGATCCTCGCTAAATCGACTCTTTCCAGGGCCAAACAGATTAATATTACCCTATTAAAACTTTCCTTTTGCTCATCTGATGGCTTATTCCTCCCATAGCGGCACAAGCTTCAGGATCCAGCGGGTCATATACACACCAGTCAGGGATGATCCAGTCACCACAAGCGTCATGACTGCCCACGCCCGCCAATCCAGCGGCACGATACCGAATAGATGGCGTAGGGGGGTGTAGAGCGCCAGGATCTGTAGCCCTACCGCTGCCCCATAACTCCACAGCAAGGCACGGTTTGACCACAAAGACAGATTGTCCAGTTGCCGCACGACCATCACGCGCGTGAAGGCGTGTAGCACAATACTGGTGAACAACATCGTTCGCGCATAGGTTACGTCCCTGAACTTCAGTCCCACCCAAAAAATCAGGGCGTAAGCAATCAGTGTGCGGAAGATGCTCCCGATTATCGTAGCATAGATAGCTTTATTCAGAATTGGTTCGTCATGACGGCGTGGACGACGCTTCATCACGTGGGGTACAGCCGGATCTGCGGCCAGTGCGCTAGCTGGGATCAGGTCTGTCACCACATTCACCCACAGTAACATCTTGGCCGAGAGCGGGAAGTAACCTCCTACGGAGAGGGCCAACACGACGAGTACTTCGCCCAGACTCGTGCTCAGCAGATAGTTGGTGAACTTGCGGATGTTATCAAAGATACGGCGACCTTCCTCGATAGCAGCAAGGATGGTGGCAAAGTTGTCGTCCAGCAGTACCATAGCGGCCGACTCCTTGGCAATGTCGGTGCCACGTAAGCCCATTGCCACACCCACGTCGGATTGTTTAAGGGCGGTGGCATCGTTCACGCCATCGCCAGTCATCGCTACGAAGTGGCCCGCGTCCTGGAATGCCTGGAGCACTTGCTGCTTGGTTTGAGGTGTGGCGCGCGCCACGATGTCCACATCTTTCATCCGTTCGCGCAGTGCCTCGCGCGAGAAGCCCTCCAGCCCGCGCGCCTCCATGGAGCGCTCGCCGATACCCAACTGCCTGCTCACTGCATGTGCCGTCAACGCATTGTCACCAGTGATCATAACGACGCGGATGCCTGCCCCCCTTGCTTGTGCAATGGCCTCGGCTACTTCAGGACGCGGGGGATCCATCATCGCTTGCAAGCCGATGAAGGTCATCCCCTGCTCAGTGCTGTTCGTTGCATCCGCCGAGGGGACTTCTTTCTGCGCCATGGCCAGCACGTACATCCCTTCACCCTCCAGGCGCTCGATCGCTTTAGAAATGGCCTGGTAGCGAGAATTTTCAAGCGGTACGCGCTGATCACTTTGCCAGCACGAGGTACAACGCGCAAGTATTTCCTCTGCCGCGCCTTTTGTGTAGGCGAGGAAACGTCCTTCATGCTGATGGATCGTTGTCATCATCTTCCTCTCTGAGCTGAAAGGAATCTCGTTGACCTTGGGATAATTCGCACGTTCATGCTCAACATCCAGCCCCGCCATCTGCCCTGCACGCAACAGTGCTACATCCACCGGGTCGCCAATGATCTTAAACGTTGCGCCCTGCTCCAGATTCGCTTCATTACACAGCACACCCGCCCGCAAAACTTCGCGCAATGCCTTCTCGTCCACGAGGCCCTGCGGCACCGGTACGATCTGACCCCCAGCGAACAGGCGCTGGACGGTCATTACGTTCTGCGTCAGCGTACCGGTCTTGTCGGTGCAGATGGTGTCCACCGATCCCAGCGATTCAACTACCGAAAGACGTCGCACCACCGCCTTGCGTACCGCCATTTGGTGCGCGCCTAAGGCCAGCGCGAACGTCAGCACGATGGGCAGGCTCTCCGGGATGGTTGCCACAGCCAGGCTGAGCGTGTTGAGCGCCACATCCACCAGGGGCTCGTGCAACAAAAAAAGCAGGATAAGCGCGATGATTGTGGCGAGTACACCCACGATGATCGTCATCTGCCGTGCCATCCTTTGCACTTCCACCTGGAACGGGGTTGGACGCTCAGCCATCTGTTCCAGCATTACGGCGATCTGACCGACTTCGGTCGCCATGCCAGTGCGGACGACTACCGCCAGGCCGGTGCCATGCGTGATGTAGGTTGAGCCAAAGACCATACTGGTACGCTCAGCCAACGGTGCATCTGGCGCGACCGGTTCAGGTGATTTATCTACACCGATGCTCTCGCCAGTAAGGGCCGACTCGTCTGTACGCAAGCTGTGTGCTTCAATCACTCTGGCATCGGCTGGGATTTTCTGCCCGTGCGAAAGCACCAGGATGTCGCCAGGTACCACCTCGGCGGCATCAATCTCGTGACGCAGGCCGTTGCGCATTACGATAGCTTTGAATCTCAGGAGGTTGTCCAAGGCCTCAAGTTCTTTCTGTGCGCGATACTCTTCAAAGAAACTCAAGGCCACGCTGAGTATAACGATGCCCAAAATGAAGAATGCCGTTAGCTGCCGACTACTTTCACCTGGCAGGAAACTGACCACATAAGCCAGTGTAGCTGCGAATAGTAGCACCAGGACAAAAAAATTAGCGAACTGTTTGAGGAGCAGGCGCAGCGGCGAAGTAGACTTGGACCGCACAATCTCGTTACGACCGAATTGCCCAAGCCTTTCGGCAGCCTTGGCCGTCGTCAATCCTTCTAGGTGTGTACCCAGTTGCTTCAGAGTGTTATCAATGGAGAGACTATGCCAGGGCGTGGTATCCATTGGTTTCGTAACTTGCGAAATTCAAATAGTTATGTTTTAATTAACGAAAAAGCGGAAGAGTATTTCTGAAGGTTGCATAGGTCTGCATGCCCCCAGGCAGGTTCTTGACCTTGAATCCATTTTGTAAGAGGACCCGGGTAGCGTAATAGGCCCGTTGACCAACCCCACAGACTAGCCAAACTTCCCGGTCCTTTGACAACTCTCCTAAGCGGCCCCGCAATTCATCAATAGGAATATTTTTGGCCCCGGGAATATGGCCTCTTTCGTACTCAGCTATGCTCCGTACATCGATAAGCTGTACGTCTACTTTGTTTAACTCTTCCCAATCCGCTAAAGGCAGGTCGCCTCGCAGGTAGTTTGCAGCGATCATTCCAGCTAGATTGACCGGGTCCTTGGCAGCACCAAACTGTGGGGCATAACAAAGTTCAGCTTCTTCCAGATCATAGACTGTTCCGCCCATTTGAATAGCCATTGCAATGACATCGACGCGTCGGGCCACACCCGATTCACCCACGGCCTGCACTCCCAATATGCGACCATCATCCACGGAAAAGAGTAGCTTGATATGGATCGGCTTTGCACCAGGGTAATACCCCACATGGCTACCCGGATGCAGGTAAACTTTCTGATAATTTTCTATTCCTGCACGTTTCAATGCCTTCTCGCTTGCACCTGTCATGGCCACCGTGAGACCAAAAACTCCACAGATGGCTGTACCCTGTACCCCCCGAAAGCGCATATCCCTTGCCAGACCACAAGTTCCAGCATTCGTACGGCCAAGTATGGCTGCTGCAGCTATGCGTCCTTGCCGATGAGCAGGTCCTGCTAGAGGGACCAGTTGCCAATTGCCAGTAATTACATCCCGGACTTCTACTACATCGCCTATAGCCCAAATATTTGGATCGCTGGTTTGCATATGATCATCTACCCGAATGCCACCATGCTCACCCAGGACTAATCCAGCCTCTTTTGCCAGAGAGGTTTCTGGTCGTACCCCTACACTCAGTATCACAACGTCGGTGTCTATTTTGTCCCCCGAGGAGGTATGGACGGATAAACCCCCTTGAGAACGTGGATAGAAAGCTTCTACGCGACTGTTGAGGCGCAGATTCACACCATTCGCTTGGAGATGCGTCGCCACAAAAGCTGCCATCTCTGGATCAAGAGGTGGCATGACCTGATCGGTCATTTCTACAATGGTAACAGATAAGCCTCGTCGTGCAAGATTCTCAGCCATCTCTAACCCAACAAACCCACCCCCTACAATAACTGCTCGAGAGGCGTTTTCCACCGCCTTACGAATCTTCCGACTATCTGGAATGGTTCGCAATACAAAAATACCCGGGAGGTCGATACCTGGAATCGAGGGCCGTATAGGTTGTGCACCCACTGCTAGCACCAAAGCATCGTAAGGCTCACGATGGGTCTTGCCGGTTTTGAGATCCCGTACTTCGATCTCTTTCTCGTACCGATCAATACGAGTAACCTCGGTTTCCGTATAGACTTGAATATTAAATCGATCCTTGAAAAGTTTCGGCGTCGCTATCAGCAGATTTTCTTCCGCCGTAATGACATCCCCAACATAGTAGGGTAAGCCACAATTAGCAAAAGATACATAAGGTCCTCGATCGAAGATTACGATCTCACACCGTTCGCAAAGACGTCTAGCACGTGCTGCACAGGTTGTTCCTCCTGCAACACCGCCGACAATAAGAATACGCCTCTTGTTCGTGTCCATAAACATTCCTCCAACTACTAAATAGAGAGGTTTACGTAGCAAAAAAAAATTTTACGTTAAGCCCAGATGACCCCATTTATAAGTTATAGACGACTCCACAACAATTTAAGACTAGTTAAAAACCGTTGATTTCTCCAAATTTCAACAGGCGATGGAACCTCAAACTTTTATGGAGCTGTCTATACTGAGAAATAGTGCAATCAACAGGCCTCAGAAAGATCCATCCGATCAGGATAAGCGTTCAGCTCCAGGAAGCAACCCCGCTCTCGAGTTGCCTCCATCAAACGTTCCATATCCACCTCATAAGGCTCGCGCTCCTGAATCAACCGTCCAGTGGGATGGGCCAGGATATTAAAATAGGGATTATCCATGGCTCGGATAATCCGCTCGGTCTGCTTTTTGCTGGACAGGTTGAATTTATAGTGCACCGAGCAAACCGTCAAATCTAACTCCTTAAGAAGGTCGTCAGGTAGGTCCAAAGAGCCATCCTCTAGAATATCCACCTCAGCAGACTTTAGAAGAAGGATACCCTTCAACTTCTCGTTAAGACGATCAATCTTTTTGATCTGCTCAGTTAAGCACTCAGCATCCAACCCATGAGCTACCGTGACGTGTTTGGAGTGGTCGGTAATGGCCAAGTATTCGTAACCCCGTTACCAAGCTGCCTGCGCCATCTCTTCCAGACTGGAGAGACCATCGCTTGCTCTGGTATGAGCGTGGAGATCCCCCCGAATGTCTTCCAGAGTGATCAACTTAGGCAACCGGTTTTTTTGGGCCGCTTCTATTTCACCCAGGTTCTCTCGCAGCTCTGGTTCAATGTAAGGGAGACCAACTTTTCATAAACCTCCTTCTCGGTTTTTCCCGCAATCCGCCTTTTACCTTTGAACACCCCGTATTCGTTTATCTTAAGGTTCCTCTCGAGACCCAACTTCCGAATGGCAATGTTATGTGCTTTGGAACCCGTAAAGTATTGCAGGGCAGCTCCACAGCTCTCTTGGGGGACCACCCGAAGATCCACCTGGAGTCCTGAGCGAAGCAATAGGGTGGAACGGGTTTTCCCTTCAGAGATCACCTGATCCACATCCTCATATTCCACGAAACGCTCTATAACGTTTGAACCCTTCTCACACGTTACCAAGATATCCAAATCCCCCACCGTTTCCTTTCTTCGCCGGTAGCTCTTAGCTACCACAACATTTTTAACCCCCTTTGCTTTTTTCAGGTAGTCCACTAAAGATTCGGCAACCTCTTCTGCCACTACCAATTTGATACGTTTTTCGCCTCTCATCCGCTCGAGTTCCTCCAGGATTCTCTGCTCTGTCTTCTCTCCAAAGCCAGGAAGCTGACGGATTTTTCCGTTTCTGGTGGCCTTTTCCAGCTCTTCCAAACTACTAATTCCCAGTTCTTCATGCAGAGTCTGGATCCGCTTGGGTCCCAATCCAGGTATTTTTAAGAGGTTAACCAATCCCGGTGAGGTACGGTGTTTAATCTCTTCCAGAAGGGAGAGTCTTCCGGTTTCGGCAATCTCTTTGATTTTTCCAGCCAAATCTTTACCGATTCCAGGAAGTTCGGACAGATCTTTACCCTGCGCTATCCAATCTCCCACATTCTGTGAAAGGCTATTGATAGTGCGGGCTGCGTTCCTATAGGCCCGAACCCTGAATGGATTAGCATTCCCGATCTCCAGTAGATCGGCTACTTCATTGAAGATGTTAGCAACATCGGCATTATGAATTGGCATAACTTACTCTTATCGCATAGAGCCTTATACAAATGCGGCGTTAAGCATCGACCGAGAAGACCAGCTCCAAGAGATGCCCAGCATGCTACGACCTTCCCTAAGATAACCTTTGGGCGGAATGGTAACGAATGGTTTGCGTGGCTCTGCTACCGCCTTCGAGTCCATCTCCGCACATATGTTTCGGATAAAATTGACTTTATTAGTTTATCGATTTACAAAAAAAATTCCGCAATCATTGTGCCAACACTTCAAAATATGAAAACCTACTTGAAGGTTTGAGGCTTGCGGTTTGAGATCGAGGGTTAATGCCTACAAATTCAGTCTCCAGCTTTTGGGCTTCAGCTTCTAACACGATTATACCCTCTGTCCGAAAATCTTCCAATATTAGCAGAAGTTCAATACCTACACTAATATCTATAACATTTACAAAGCATATTGAGCCCTGTCAGAAATTAAGGTAGTGATCTTTTAATATCGTTATAAATTGAATAATTACAAAATCTTTGATATAATGTCAGAAGTTAAGACAAAAGGCCCACTCCGGGAGGTTTCTCCACTTTTCATAGAAATTGCCACCTAAGGCCATAGCCTCTACCCGTCAAACTTTTAAGATTTAGGAATTCTGGCATAGCAATTGCGAAATTTCTTTTAAGGTAATTCAGTATGATCCTATATATGATCCTATATAAGATATCTACATAGAAATTGGAGGGGAACTTTGACTTGGTTACCTTTGACTGGATGGGAAACGATTTGCTCATCCCAAGTAGCGCCAGCTCATCTTGGAAGAGGTGGAGCGATTAATTGGGCAACCAGTTGAAGTCTTATAATATACCAAAGAAAAAGATAAAAAATTCAGATTTTGAAGAGTTGCTGGAAGCCTGTCGAGAAGTCATCTCTTCATACCATGAAGCTGTAAACCCTCGGGTATCCTCAAATTTTTAGGATGTACGACTGGAACGTCGTGATCAATTTTAGTTGGTTAACCTGCATGGCGTTTTTGTCAAA
>Ga0073934_10005077_pt1 | contig 20937 bp, 18 predicted proteins | sample LarsenN4metaG_FD_76834 | JGI IMG/M metagenome (GOLD analysis project Ga0073934, IMG submission 76834) | Hot spring sediment bacterial and archeal communities from British Columbia, Canada, to study Microbial Dark Matter (Phase II) - Larsen... ...
AGACCATCAGGGCCATAAAGTCCCACTACCCAGACAGACGGGTATGGGGTGTTTTTGAGCCCCGAAGCGCTACCAATCGACGTAACGTCTTTCAGAGGGAGTACGTCCACGCCTTCCAAGAAGCCGATCAGATCATTATAGCCGACGTTCACCTCCCAGAAAAGGCCCCGGAAGGAGAGCGCTTTTCCCCGAGCCAACTCGCTGAAGACCTGCGTCGGGAAGGTAAAAGTGCCTGGCATATCCGTGGAACAGATCAGATTATAACCCACGTGGTGAAAAACGTGCGGCCCCAAGATGTAGTCTTGTTCATGTCCAATGGAGGCTTCGATGGAATTCAGACGAAGCTTGTTAAGGCCCTGAATAAAGAAAGGATGGGGGAAGGGGAGAGTAGGGGGAAGGAGGCGTTATGACCGTACAACCACGCTTACGGGAGGAGGCCCGGGCGATCTTTGAAGCCGGGCTTCAAGCCGCAGACCCCATGGAAGCGATCCATCGCCATGTGAAAAGGAGGGGGGATCAACTCCAGGTGGGGGAAAAGACCTACGATCTTTCGGCGTACGAAAAAATTTACGTGATCGGAGGTGGAAAAGCCGGGGCTTCCATGGCTCGGGCGATCGAGGGCCTTTTAAAGGATCGAATTACTGCCGGGTTTATCAACGTGAAATACGGACATCTGGCCGATCTGGAGATCGTTCGGCTTAACGAAGCCGGCCATCCGGTCCCCGATGAGGCCGGGGTACGGGGGGCAGAGAAGATCGTCGCCCTCGCAGATCAGGCCGGAGAAAAAGATCTCGTGATTTGCCTCCTCTCAGGAGGAGGCTCCGCCCTTCTTCCCCTTCCCATCCAGGGGGTCACCCTGGAGGAGAAACAGGCCGTGACCAGGCTGCTCCTGGCCTGCGGGGCGACCATCAATGAGATAAACGCCCTGCGCAAGCACATCTCCCGGATTAAGGGGGGGCAACTGGCCCGCATCGCAATGCCGGCGACTTTAGTCAATTTGATTCTCTCCGATGTCATCGGAGATCCCCTGGATGTCATCGCCTCGGGTCCCACCGTGCCCGATGAAAGCACGTTCCAGGATTGCTGGCACATCCTCGAGAAATATCAACTGACGGATCGTATCCCGGCTTCTATCCTCAACCATATCCGCGCCGGTGTATCGGGGCAGGTTCCAGAAACCCCTAAACCTGGAGACCCGGCCTTCGCTAAAACCCAAAACCTCATCGTGGGAAGCAACATCCTGGCCGTTAAGGCGGCTGCCCAAAAGGCTAAAGCGCTAGGCTATCATACCCTCATCCTCTCTTCCTTTATAGAGGGCGAGACTCGGGAGGTAGCCAAGGTTCACGCGGCCATCGCCAAGGAGATCTTAAGCTCCGGGCACCCCATTCCCCGACCCGCTTGTGTCATCTCAGGCGGAGAAACCACGGTAACCCTCAAAGGAAAGGGCCTCGGCGGACGAAATCAGGAATTCGTCCTGGCGGCAGCCCTGGACATCGATAACCTCAAAGAGGTCATCGTGCTGAGCCTCGGAACCGACGGAACCGATGGACCGACGGACGCAGCCGGAGCTATCGCGGATGGGTTAACCGTAAAACGTGCTAAAGCCCTGGGCCTGGACCCCTTTAAATACCTCCAGGAAAACGACGCGTATCACTTCTTCCAACCCCTCCAGGATTTGATCATCACGGGGCCTACCCATACCAATGTGATGGATTTGCGGATTATCCTGGTGGGGGCTTGAACCCTCATGGCTTCGTTGAAGGATTAGAAAGCCCTGGCTGGGGCCGGTCAGGGCCGTTTACTTGGCTCTAGATCGAGGCCCCCTAATTTTACACTTGACATCTCCCCTTCCGTTAAAGTTAAAGTTTTAGGTAGCTGAGCTGTAGGTACCCCTTCGCTCGAAGGGAAGCGCCAAAAACAGACGGCTCGCTCCCTTTGTTTCGCTCCTCGGGCGTCGGCTCGTGGAACCCCCACGGTAACGGCGCGTGCGCGGTGGATGGGGAGAATTCGGAACGGCTGCGACGCTTGCAGCCGGGCACGATCGCCATGACCGCCCATGCACGGGGGATGGGGGGAAGGGGGATGAGACAGGGCGAGGGGGAAAATGGCTGCTTCGGGCTGATCGGGAGGTCTACGGGTATGGAACAAAAAGTTCGATTGTTGAACCCCATCGGGGAAGTTAGGGTTAAAAGGGAGAAACTGGCTGCGCGTAGCAGGGATTTAAGCAGGCGCATCGGGGGATTTCTGGATAACAGCAAATATAATGCCAATTTTTTTCTGGAGAGGTTGGCGAAGGGCCTGTCGGAGAAGTTTAAGCTGGAGCAGGTGGTGTGGGAGGCTAAGCCAAGGACCACGGCCCCGGCGCCTACGCCGGTCCTCGATCGGCTCTCTCAAGCATGTGCTTTTGTGGTAACCGCTTTCGGAGATTGAGGGTCGTGTACATCGTGGAGTGTCCGCGATACCGTCGAATTGGAGCGAAGGGGGATTCCTTCGGTCCTCGTCTGCACCGATGAGTTTATCGACCTGGCGCGGCGAGAGGCCGCCGCCATGGGTATGCCGGGCCTTCCCATCGTCGTTATCCCCCATCCGGTCGGTACGATCCCTCGGGAGAAAGTGGAACAGCTCGCGGATGCGGCTCTCGAAGAGATCGTTTACGTTTTAACCCATGAGGGGGAAAGGCTGGAGGAAGAATATCTCAAAAAAGCCCAGGAGCTCAAAAAACGGTCCCCTTCTTACAAAGTGATGGATCTTAACCCCCTGGAAGTGATCGAAATCGAAAACTCCCTCCAGGGGATGCGAGAGGCCAATCGCCTCTTCTACGAACGAGGATGGACCGATGGACTTCCTGTGATCCCTCCTACCCAGGGGGAGGTCTCCCGAATGCTCGAATTTGTCGGCAAAGGCGGTGGGGAAATCCTGGGGCGGATGCCTCCTAAATGGGCCGAGCTCACGCTGCTTAAGGCGGCCATCAACGCCGTCATGGCGGGCTGCCTTCCTTCTTACTTTCCTGTCGTCCTCGCGGCCCTCGAAGCCATTTTAGATCCTCGATTTAACCTCTACGGGGTCCAGGCTACGACCAACTCAGCTTCTCCCCTCCTGGTCATCAACGGCCCTCTGGTTAAAGAGCTGGACCTCAATTCCGGTCATAATGTGTTCGGTCAGGGCTGGCAGAGCAATGCTACCATCGGTCGGGCTGTCAGGTTGACCATGGTTAACGTCGGGGGCGCTAACCCTGGGGGTTTAGACCACGCCACCCAGGGACATCCCGGTAAGTATACTTTCTGTATCGCCGAAAATGAAGGGGCCAACCCCTGGCAGCCCCTCCATGTGGAACGAGGTTTTGATCTTCAAAGGAGCACCGTGACGGCCATCGGCTGTGCAGGACCGGTCCTCATCATGGGGGAGGGAATACGTGGGGAAGAGATTCTGGCTTCGGCGGCCTCGACCTTGTCGGCGCGCGGCGCCAACACCATCCTCTTTGGCGGCGCTCCCGGACTGGTCTTGACTCCGGAGGCCGCCGCCATGATTGCCCGGGATGGGTTCTCGAAAGAGGACGTTAAACGATTTTTGTTCGAGACAGCGAGAGTTCCGATCACCGCTTATACGCCCGCCGCCTTAGGCGTTGTAACGCGGTTTCGCCCCGATATGGAGGGCGCTGAGTTTATAACCATCGCAGACCGCTGGGAGGATATTGTGATTATAGTGGCAGGAGGCGAAGGAGCCCCCCATATGTCTTTCCTTCCTACGTTTCAATCCTCCTACCCGGTGACTAAAGCCATTAATACCACCTAAAAAGCCCCTCGTCCGGAGCCGGAGCGACCGAAACGCCCTGGAAGTTTGGAAGAGACGGTTTCGCCTGGTGTGTAGTAACCTATCACTTAAAGAGAAAGGGGGTGGAAGTATCAGGAAATACAAATGCAAAGTTCAGGAATCTATCTGCCAAGCATCACGGGTTTGTCACGTTACCTTCACAGTAAATGGTGATAGTGGATTTTGGTTATCGCCATGATCTACTGGGGGTAAAAGAGAGGATCTAGGCTATGTTAAGACCGAGAAGGAATTCCTTAAATATCTTAGCAGTTGGTTTTGTTGTAACCTGCTTTCTAGTCCTTTCCGTCGCCGTGCCGGGTTCTGCACAGAACTACGTCAACGACCGGATGTTGCTCAATGCGGAGAAAGATCCCAACAACTGGCTCTTATATGGGCGGGATTATGCCAGCACGCGACATAGTCCCCTGAATCAGATCAATATCAACAACGTTAAGAAGCTGGTTCCGAAGTGGGTTTTTCAATTTGGCTATCTGGATGGGCAAGACAGTGAGGCCATCGCCAATAACGGGGTTCTCTATATTACGTCTTCCTGGAATCATGTATTTGCTTTAGATGCCAGGACGGGTAACCTGATCTGGCGGTACGATCATCCGCTGCCCGAAGATCTGACGAAGCACCTCTGCTGCGACGTCGTTAACCGTGGAGTGGCTCCGTACCGGGATAAGGTCTATTTCGCGACCCTGGATGAGCATGTCGTCGCCCTAGACGCCAAAACGGGTAAAGTAGTTTGGGATAAAACGTTGGGAGATTATACGTACGGAGAGACCTTTACCCTCATGCCTATGGCCCTCAGGGGCAAGATTATCGTGGGAACTGCCGGGGCGGAGTACGGCATCCGGGGATGGATTGCGGCGCTGGATGCCGACTCCGGAGAGCTCGTCTGGAAAACGTATACCGTTCCAGGACCTGGCGAGCCGGGTAATGAGACCTGGGGCGGCGAGTCGTGGAAGTACGGCGGAGGTTCGGCCTGGATCACGGGATCCTACGATCCGGATTTAAACATCCTTTACTGGCCTGTGGGGAACCCAGGACCTGATCTGGATCGACACGTTCGACCCGGGGATAATCTGTATACCAACTCGACCCTGGCCTTAGACCCCGATACCGGAAAGATAAAGTTTTATTTTCAATATACCCCCAACGATCCTTACGATTTTGATGGGGTCAATGAGGTCATCCTGGCCGATGTGGGGGATAAAAAGGTCTGGTTACACGCCGACCGCAACGGGTATTTCTACTCCATCGACCGAACCAATGGGAAGTTTATCTATGGGGTCCCCCTTTCGGAGATCAATTGGGCGAAGGGTCTGGATGAGAACGGCCGACCGATCATGAACTGGCCTGAGAAGGACGTTCATTATGATAAGGTAACCAAAAACATCTCCCCCTCGTTGGAAGGCGGCAAGGAGTGGCACCCCATGGCTTACAATCCCCACAAAGGGGTGGCCTACGTGCCTACTTTTCAACTCACCATGGACCTGCAGGCCATGAGGCAGGAGTGGAAGAGAGGAGAGCTCTACCTGGCAGCCAAGGTGCTGGAATATCATCCGGGATACGGAAGCTTGATAGCTATCGAGGCCGCCACCGGCAAAACCAAGTGGGTTTGGAATAATAAATCCCCTATGACCAGTGGCGTTCTCTCGACCGATGGGGGCCTAGTGTTCGCCGGGAATCCGGAAGGGGAGTTTATGGCTTTTAACGATGAAACCGGCGAGCTCCTCTGGAAGTTCCAGACCGGCTCCGGAATCGTCGGTAACCCTACGACCTTCTCCGTCGATGGGAAGCAGTATGTAGCCGTCCCCTCAGGGATAGGAGGCTGGATGGGCTGGGCCACCCTGGGACAAGGGGGCGCTCCCTGGTTAAAGAATGTGTCCAAAGGAGGTGCTCTGTTCGTGTTCGGCCTCTTTGAGGAGTAATTTTCTTAACGAGACCTCTCCCCCGGCCTCTTCCTAAAGGAGTGGGCAGCCGACAGGCGTTTAAAGATAAGGATGGAAGTTCAAAGATCCGTCTGCTGGCCTCTATCTCCTATACGTGGATCTCTCTACCTTCTGCAAGGGAGCCGGGGGTCAGGTCGCTTCACTGGATGAAAAAAAACTTGATCTGTCTAACCCTTCTCATTTTAATTCTAGCTGTGGGAAGATCGGCGGCGGTTGCTGAAGAGCCTGGTATGGAGCTGTTTAGGGACAACTGCCAGGTCTGCCATAAAATTAATGGGGCCGGGGGGGCCGTAGGCCCTGATCTCTCGACGGTAGGCGCCAGAAGGAGCGTAGAGCTCATACGGCAATCCATCTTGGACCCGGACGCCGTTATCGCGGAGGGGTATGAGCCGGATATCATGCCGAAAAAATTTAAGGAGCTCCTGAGCGGGGAGCAGCTGGACCAGCTGGTCCAGTTTCTATCTAATTTAAAAGGATCTCCCGGTGAACCTACGAACTCCACAGGCCCCAAACCGGATGAGAAGAATCCGTATACGGGAAATCCTCAGGCCGTTACAGAGGGGGAGGATATTTATTTGCGCGTTTGCGCCCATTGCCACGGAGGGAATGCCGAAGGAGGGATGTGCCCGGATCTTACCGACGATTACTGGAAGTTTGGCGGAACCGATAAGGTTCTTTACAGGACGATCACCCTGGGTCGCAAGGGGACCCGAATGCCGGGGTTTTGGAATTCCTTGAAAAGCGACGAGATCTGGAAAACTATCGCCTTCATCCGATCTAAATACAAAGGAAGTCCTGATAAAATAGTTTGGTAAGGGAGATGAAATCCATCTACGTTTTAAGTTTTTTATGCCTCTCCCTCATCGCGATCCCTTCAGAGAGCTGGGGGGGAGAGGATTTTAACGGCGCTCGGACGGTTAAGATCGGAATCCTGGCTCCTGCCCAATGGAAGGCCGGGCAGGGGATCATCCAGGCCGCCCAGCTGGCCGCCGAGGAGATCAATGCCGGCGGGGGAATCTTAGGGAAAAACCTGGAGCTTTTCATAGGGGATACGGAAACAGGGACCGGGAAAAGTGTTAAGGCTCTACAAAAGCTGGTCTTAGAGGACAAAGTCCACGCGCTGATAGGGGGCTACGCCAGCGGACTGGTTCTGGTACAGATCAACTACCTCCCCCGTTATAAAGTCCCCTTTATCGGCACCGGTGCAGGTGCCACGACCTTAACGGAGAAGGTGGCCCGGGATTATTCCCGTTACAAGTATTTCTTTCAATGTATGATCGGCGCGGATAAGGTCGGGCTGTCCGTAAGGTCCTTTATCTTAGAGGCGGTTAAGCCTAAATTAGAGCTTCAAAAGATCGCCATTTTAGCGGAGAATGCAAAATGGGCCTATAACTTTACCTTCTACATAGATAAGGAACTCCGGGAGGCCGGCCTGGAGGTGGTTTTTAAAGAGTATTTTTACCCGGAGACCCGGGAGTTTTCGTCTTTGTTGAACAAGGTCCGCGAGAGCGGCGCCCAGTATCTGGTGGAAGTCTTGAGCGATGCCGCCAGCGTTCAACTGGTTAGCCAGTGGGCGGATACGAAATGGATTCCCCTGGGAGGCATCAATATCGGTTCCATCGAGGGGACCTTCTGGGACAAGGTAGGAGGAGCGGCCCTCGGTGAGATGGTGAGTCATCTGGGCGGGTTTAGGGTGCCGGTGACCCCTAAGACCGTCCCCTTTTTTGATAGGTATACCCAAAGATGGGGAGAAACTCCCCATTATACCTCCTTTTTTACTTATGATGCGGTCTACACCCTCGCGGAGGCCCTTAAAGCCGTACAATCTCTGGAACCTGACGCCATCGTAAAAGGACTTGAGGAGGTCTCCTACGCGGGGGTAACCGGCCAGATAGAGTTCCAAAAGGAGAACCACAGCCTGAAATTTGGAGAAGGGTACCCGGGGGTTATTTTTGTCCAGTGGCAGGAAGGGGGTAAACGGGCGGTAATCTGGCCTCCGTCCCTGAAAACGGGGGATCTGATTTTGCCGACCCGGCAGAACTAAGGAAGGCAAGAAACGGAAAAGAAGACCGCGTGCTAGGGAGGGACGGAAGAACGGGAGAGCGCGCACCTATTCTCCCCTTCTCCCCTTCTCCCCTTCTCCCCTGTTGGGATATGAAACCGATCTGTTCTTTAAGTGTCTTGGGCTTCTTTCTTCTCTTGATTCCCGCAAAATGCTGGGGAGCCGATGACTTTAACGGCGTCCCGGCGATCAAAATTGGAATCCTGGCCCCGGTCCAGTGGGAGACCGGTCAGGGGATCCTCCAGGCGGCCCAACTGGCCGCTGAGGAGATTAATGCCGGTGGGGGGATCTTGGGGAAAAATTTGGAACTTTTCATAGGAGATACGGAAGCCAGACCCGAGAAAGGGATAAAAGCTCTACAAAAACTGGTCTTAGATGACAAAGTCCATGCGCTGGTGGGCGTCTACTCCAGCGGGGTTGCGCTGGCGCAGATCGATTACCTGTCCCGCTATAAGATTCCCCTCATTGGGACCGGGGTGGCTTCCCCCGCCCTGACAGAGAAGGTAGCCAAGAACTATCCCCGTTATAAGTACTTCTTTCGGTGTATGATCAGCTCAGATAAGATCGCCCGGTATATGACCTCTTTTATCCTGGAGGTGGTTAAGCCCAAGTTGAATCTTCAAAAGGTGGCGATCCTGGCTGAGAACGCGAAATGGGCTTACGATTTGGTTCCTTATCTGGACGAGGGTCTTAAGGAAGGGGGATTGGAAGTGGTCTTTAAGGAGCATTTTGATGTTGAGACCAAGGAATTTTCCTCTTTGTTAAGCAAGGTGGGCGAAAGCGGTGCCCAGTACCTGATAGAGGTTTTAGGCCATACCACCAGCGCTCCCTTGGTTAAGCAGTGGGCAGACCTGAAGTTAATGCCTCTGGGAGGGATGGACGTGGGCTCCATCGAAGGGGTCTTCTGGGAAAAAACGGGAGGGGCGGCCCTCAGCGAGACCGTGGGCCACATGGGCGGATTTCGGACGCCCCTTACTCCTAAGACGATCCCCTTTTTTGATACCTACACCCAAAAATGGGGGGAGACGCCACACTATACCTCCTATTTTACCTACGATGCCCTGTACGCCCTGGCAGAAGCCCTTAAATCTGTCCGATCCCTGGAACCCGATGCCATCATAAAAGGACTCGAAGAGGTCTCTTACACGGGGGTGTTGGGAAAGATAGAGTTCCAAAAGGAAGACCATGATCTGAAATCCGGGGAAGGCTACCCCGGGGTCATTTTCGTCCAGTGGCAGGAGGGAGGTAAACGGGAAGTGCTCTGGCCTCCGTCCCTGAAGACGGGCGATCTGATTTTACCCCCCTGGCAGAGGTAAGGAGGGCCGAGCCCTTTCCCCTAAGCTTAGGGACCCGGCGTTCCTGACGCAAGCTTTATTACCGGTAAATGCTGGCGATACAGATTCTCTTATACGGAGCCATTCTGGGGTCTATCTATAGCTTGATCGCGGTAGGATTTACCTTGATCTTTGGCGTCGCCCGCGTGATCAACGTTGCCCATGGCAGCTATTACATGCTCGGAGCTTATCTCATCTATACCTTTTACTCGATCTTGCGCCTTCCGTTATCCCTCACGGTCCTCTTAACGCTCGCCATCATCCTGGCTCTGGCGGTAGTTATGGACCGGGTTCTCATCGCCCCCAGGAGGACTCAAGAGCCGTACGTCCTGATTATTACCCTGGCCGCGGCCCTCTTCTTCCAGGAGCTGGTCTATCTGTTTTTCGGTCCACAGGGGAAAAACATCCCCAGCTTCCTGCCGGGAAGTATTCACCTCTTGGGCCTTAACGTGGGGATCCAGCGGGTCTTTATCTTTATAGCCTCGGTCTTTATCCTCGGGGCGCTCTGGATTTTCATCGAGACGACCAGGATGGGGAAGGCCATCCGGGCGGTGGCTCAGGATACGGTAGCGGCTCAACTTATGGGGGTTAACCCGGAAAAGATATTTGCCCTGACCATGGCCCTCTCCGCAGGGTTATCGGCCATAGCCGGCATCTTCATCGTTCCCACCCTGACGGTCACCCCCACGGAGTGGTTGTTCCCCCTGGTGAAGGCTTTTGCCATCGTTATTTTGGGCGGACTGGGGAGCCTGGGAGGAAGCATCCTCGCCGCGTTTATCCTGGGCTACGCGGAGACGGCTGTGACCTTCGGTATCTCCAGCTACCTCAACGAAATGGTCTCCCTCCTCATCGTGGTTCTTACGTTGCTGGTTAAACCGACAGGATTATTTGGAGAGGCCAGGTAGAAAGAGACTTTTAGCCGCAGAGATGCTAAGGCGCTGGGAGTTAAAATTGGATTTATCCTTCTACAAGGATCCCAACGCCCCGGTACCTCTGCGATTTCGGACCTCTTGAAAAAGAATTGGCCTAAAGTCCTGATATTTATCGTCGTGGCCCTCGCCCTCTACCTGGTTCCGGCCTTTGTATCCAGCGTTTATTGGATCAGCGTCCTCCTTTTATGTAATTACTATGCGGCCCTGGCCTGTAGCTGGGATATTCTCTCGGGCCACACCGGTGATTTAAACTTTGGGTACGCCTTTTTCGTTGGAGGAGCCGGGTACGCCGCCGCTTTGCTAAACCTGCATTACGGAACACCGCCCTATCTCACCATTTTTCTGGCAGGCCTCCTCGCCGCCGCCTTTGGCTTTATCATCGGCGCGCTGTGCCTCAAGTTGCGGGGCCCCTATTTCGCCATCGTAACCCTTTCGGTGGCCGCGATCCTCTATAAGCTGACCTCTATTTTCTGGGAGGTGTTGGGCGGAGAAGAGGGCTTATCGGGGATAGATCCCCTCTCCGGATCGGAAATTACAGATTTTTATATTTCCACCACCGGCTTAATCTTCACCTTCCTGGTCCTCTATACCCTATCCAATTCCCGATTCGGGTTAATTCTAAAAGCCATCGGAGAAAACGAAGATACGGCCCAGGCTTCCGGGATCCCCACAGCCCGGTATAAAGTACTGGCCTCCGTAATAAGCGCTTTCTTTGCAGGAACGGCAGGGAGCTTCTATGTCCATACTCAAATGCACGTGGGCCAGGATATGGTATCGGGCTCCAGCTCTGCAACCATCGTCTTGATGGCCGTCGTGGGCGGTATGGGAACCATTGTGGGCCCTCTGGTCGGCGCCTATCTCTTAACTTTTATGAACGAAATCCTCCGGGGTTTTGGAGAACAGCGCCTGTTGATTTACTCAGCCCTGGTTTTGGGGATCATTTTCATTTCTCCCAGAGGCCTATGGAGCTTTATCCAAGCGCGTGGGAGCCCCCTGCTCAGGGCCTTTAACCTGAATCTAAAAAACGGGAGGTTGTAAAGACCTATCCGAAAAGTGTAGAGCAAATCGTGGATTCGTTTTTTCGGCGGAGGAGCTTTAAGGGGTAAGGAGTAGGTAGCTCCGTGAGGGCGCACAACTGCGCCCCTGCGCGCTGCCCGCTACCGGCTACTGGAGCATGGAGGCAATCCTGGAAGTTAATCAACTGACCAGATCCTTCGGCGGAGTCGTTGCGATATCCCGGTTGTCGTTCGCCCTGGAAAAGGGGGTCGTCTTGGGAATTATAGGGCCTAACGGCGCAGGCAAGACGACCCTTTTCAACCTGATCTCCGGCTTCTTGAAGCCGGATTCCGGAACGATCCGGTTCCAAAAGAAGGAACTGACGCGCCTAAAACCTTATAAGATCGTCAACCTGGGAATCGCTCGGACTTTTCAGATCGTAAAACCCTTTAAAGAGCTGACGGTGTTACAAAATGTTCTGATCCCTTGCTTTTCTGATCGCGTTCTGGCCAATGATCCGGGGCAGATCCTGCCCCTGTCCCGGGATAAATTATCCCCGACAGACAGGGCCATGGCCCTGCTCGGCGAAGTAGGGCTGGCCGATAAAAAGGATCAGTTGGCGAAAGAATTATCCCACGGGGAATTGAGGCTTTTGGATATTGCAAGGGCCCTGACTACAAAACCAGAACTTCTCCTCCTGGACGAACCGTTTTCAGGCCTCAGTCAGCAGGAGAGCCAGGGCTTACTGAGGATTCTCCGGAATCTCATCGAAAAGGGCCAGACGACCGTCCTCATCGAGCATAAGCTCCGAGAGCTCATTCAATTGGCTCAGCGGATCCTTGTCTTAAACTTTGGCGAGAAACTTGCTGAGGGAACTCCCGGCGAGATCCTCCGCGACGAAAAGGTGATCCGAGCCTACCTCGGGCATGGGTGGAACTGAGGAGGATTACCTGTCAAAGAGAGTAACGCGCACGCTATCCACGTAATATATCCGTTGTACCTCGAAGGTTCCCCAGATCCCGATGATCACGTATAACGTTCCATCTCCGCCCGATCGCACGGTCCATTCGTATTTTTTGTCTAACCATGTATAGCCGAGGTGGCCGCCGTTGCCCGTATCCTCTTGATAGGTTGGAATCAGGTCATCCCTTGTCCGTGGGGGTTTTGGTAGGACGCCGGTCAGAATTGTAAAATTATTGACGTCCCCGGAGTCCGCAGAGGCAAAAGCATACTCTATGCGGACGTGATACGTCCGATGGGGCTGAACGGCAAAAGGTCTTTCAATCCAGATTTTTCCTGCATCATTGAGATTGTTCAGATCGAATTTTATTGAAGTGTTTCCATCTTTTGCAAGCTCTTGATTACGCGTGATGGACCATTCGATGAAGGTATTCCCCAGATCTAAATCCGTCCCGTTCGGGTTCCATCCCTCCATATCGGCTTCAAAAGAAAAGAAGCTCTCTCTCGGAGGGGCAGGGTGGGTTGGATCCTCGTCGCATCCGCCCAATAGAAAAAGTACGGTCGTTAACAGACTTAGCAGGTAGCTCATCATCCCAACGCTAAATCATAGATAAATCCGGGCAAGTAAGTCAAGAACTTTCTGGACCGATCCGCTTTGAAGATCAAATTTCAGGAAACCAGGTCATTATCCCTGCAGTATACGTCCTTAACGGGTGTAGGATTTTTGGAATTACCGTCGGCGAAGTAGAGGTTGAGCCAGGGAGGGAGGCCGGGGCGGTTGATCAGGTGCGCCTGCCCGATCCTTGACGAAAGGAATCCCGTCGGCAGCCGGTGGGATTGCACGCCCGATCAGCCCGGCTAAGACGATCATCGTAATGAGGTAGGGGACCATCCCGAGGAACTGGTAGGGCACACGAACGCCTGAGATCTGCAATTTGATCTGTAGCGCATCTGCGAATCCAAACAGCAGGGCTCCGCCAAACGCTCCAAGCGGGTTCCACTTGCCGAAGATCATCGCGGCCAGGGCGATGAACCCTTTGCCGCCGGTCATCACGTCGTTAAAATTCCCGACGGTCTCCAGCGAGAACCAGGCGCCTGCAAAGCCGGCGATCAGGCCGCTGGCTATGACGTTGGTGTACCTGATTTTGAAGACGTTGATTCCCAGCGTATCGGCGGCATGGGGATGTTCACCGACCGCGCGGGTCCGCAAACCCCAACGGGTATAGAAGATCAGGATGTGAAGGGCGGGGACCAGAACCAGCATGGTGTACACCATCGGCTGGTGGCGGAAGAAGATCTGGCCGATCACGGGGATCTCGGACAAAACGGGCACCTGCCAGGTTGGGAAAACCGAGGGAGCCCCGAGAGGGTTGTTCAGGAGAAAGGCCTGGCGGATAAAACCGGTGATTCCGACGGCGAGGATGTTGATAACGGTCCCGCTGATGATCTGGTCCACGACGAACCGAATCGAGAGTATGGCATGCAGTGCCGCTGTAAGGCTTCCCACCAGGACGGCGGCCAGCAGTCCTACCCAGATATTTTGGGTGTACAGGGCGAGGGTGAACCCTATACAGGCGGCGGTGAGCATCATCCCTTCGATGGCGATGTTGATCACCCCGGAGCGCTCGCAGAGGAGGCCTGCCAGAGCGCCCAGGGCAATCGGTGTGGCCAGGCGTAGGCTCTGGGTCATCATCCCTATCACATCGATCTGTCGCCCCATGCCGGCCCAGACCAGTACCAGGAAAACGATCCCTACGGCACTGATCCCCCGCAGCAGCGAAGTCTTCGCCGGCGACCATCGGGAGATTCTTCCCGGCCTCCCCGTACGAAAAAGAGAGGGGGCCACGACGCGGAATATTCCGGCGGCGAGGGACAAAATCCCACCGGTGAGGAACGTGAGCTGGGCGGGAAGCCGCCACGTGCCCAGCGTGGAGAAGCGCAGGGAGGAAATCGTGTCTGGAGCCGTGACCGAGGCTCCCCAGAGGAGAAATGCGCCGAGGAACAGATAAAACAGGGCCAATTCTATTTCCCCCATCCCCGCGTGAAGACGATCTCCGTCTTCACGCGGGGCTTGATGCGATAAATCCAACGTACGATCTGGTCCGCGGCAATGAACATAATGACCAGGGCCTGTACGATATTGATCAGATCGATAGAGATCCCGGTGCGAACTTGCATCAAACCGGCTCCATTGCGCAGGCCGCCCCACAGGAAGGCCGAAGGTATAATGCCGAGCGGGCTCGATTTGGCCAGCAGAGCCACGGCAATCGCGTCAAAGCCATAGCCCGTCGAGAACGCTGCCGGTAGATTATGGTTTAACCCCAGCACCTCCCCTGCACCCGCCAGCCCGGCCAGCGCTCCGGCTATGGACATGGTCAGAAGGAAACTCCAGGCGACGTTCACCCCGGCATACCGGGCCGCGTTGGGATTGGCCCCGACCGTGCGAATTTCGAACCCGATCGTGGTCTTGAACAGCAGCCCATAGAGCAAGACCACCGCCCCCAGGGCAATGAGGAAGCCGGCGTGCAGGCGATAGCCCTGTCCAAGGAGTTGGGGCAGTTGCGCCGTTGGGAGGACGTAAGGCGTGCGATCTATGCTGGCCGTGGGATCTCGGAGGACGTTCTTGACCAGGTAATCCACCAGCTTGACGGCAATATAGTTCATCATGATGGTATTGATGACCTCATGGGCCCCTAACCTGGCCTTGAGGAAACCGGGGATCGCCCCCCAAATGGCTCCGCTGACCGCGCCGGCCGCAAGGGCCAGGGGCAGATGGATCCAGGCGGGCAGTTCCCTGACCGCATAGCCCACAATCGCAGAGCCGAGGGCGCCCATATAGAATTGCCCCTCCGCGCCGATATTGAACAGGCCGCATCTGAAGGCCAGAGCGACCGAAAGGCCGGTCAGGATATAAGGCGTGGCAGAGACGCACGTCTCGATCAAGGCCCGCCACGACCCCAGCATCCCCTCAAACAAACCACGATAGGCCTCCACCCCACTGGCCCCACTCATCCAGATAAGAACGGCACCTAGGACCAGTGCTGTAAATACGGCCAGTATCGGAATAATAGCCTGTCTTAGGGCGGATACCATATGATTTTCCTACCGGATCCCGGCCATCCAGAGCCCTAAGGTCTCCCGGGAGACCTCTTTCGCTTCGACCGTGGCAAGGATCCGGCCTTTGTATATCACAGCTATCCGATCCGAAAGGGACAGCACCTCATCCAGTTCCGTAGAAACCAGGAGCACGGCACATCCCTGGCTACGCTTGTGCAAAATTTGATTGTGGATAAACTCAATCGATCCAACATCCAGACCGCGGGTAGGTTGCGCCGCGATGAGCAGCCGGATCGGCCTGGAGAATTCGCGGGCAATCACCATCTTCTGCTGGTTGCCTCCGGATAAATCCCCGGCCCGCGTGAAGACACTGGGCGCCCGGATGTCAAACGCCTTCATCAAGCGCACGGCATTTTCCACGATAGCTCTTTCCTGCATCACGAGCCCCCGGGCGAAGGGTTTCCGGTAATAGGTATTGAGTATCAAGTTGTCTGCAATGGGATAGCTCTCTACGATCCCATATTTATAGCGGTCTTCTGGAATGTGGGCGACGCCCCGTTCTGTGATCGTCCTCGGTCCGGAACGTCCGATATGCACGGCCCGGAGGACCTCCGTCCCATGGATCTCGACGGCGCCGGCGGTCGGTTTTCGTAGGCCGGTTAGCACTTCCACCAATTCCGTTTGTCCATTCCCCTGGACCCCTGCGATCCCAAGGATCTCGCCCGCGCGGATCTCAAACGAAACCCCCTCCACAGCGACCACGCCACGATCGTCCACCGCATACAGGTCCCGAACGCTTAGCACGGTCTCCCCGGGCGCCATCGGTTTTTTTTCAACGGTGAAGGTCACTTCCCGCCCGACCATCATAGATGCGAGCTGAGATTCTGTAGTTTCCGCGGGCGTTGTCGTCCCCACCACCCGCCCATCTCGCAGCACCGTGATGCGATCCGCAACCCGGAAAACTTCCCTTAGCTTATGGGTAATGAAGACGATAGACTTGCCTTGCTGCGCCAGGGAAGCGATCGTGCGGAACAGGCTCTCGGATTCTTCCGGCGTCAGTACGGCGGTCGGCTCATCCAGGATCAGAATACGCGCCTGCCGGTAAAGTGCCTTGAGGATCTCCACCCGTTGGCGGACGCCCACGGGCAAATCTTGTACCAGGGCGTCCGGGTTAACTTCCAGCTGATACTGCCGGGAGAGGTTCCGGATTTGCTGCGACGCCCGTCTCAGGTCCAGGAACGGGCCTCCCCGGGTGACTTCGTTGCCGAGGATAATATTTTCGGCGACGGACATCACCGGCACCAGCATGAAATGCTGATGCACCATCCCGATGCCGTAAGCGATAGCGTCCCTGGGGCTCTCCAGATGGACCTCGTTCCCATTCAGGAAGATCTGTCCTTCATCCGGTCTGTAGAGGCCGTAGAGGATGTTCATCAAGGTCGTCTTGCCGGCCCCATTTTCCCCCAGGAGCGCATGGACCTCCCCCTTTTCCAGCCGGAAGTCGACGTGGTCATTGGCCAGGACCCCGGGAAATCGTTTTGTGATCCCTTTCATTTCCAAAGCCAGGGACATGGGTGATACCAAATTGCGTTTCACAAAGTAACCTGGGAGCGATTGGATGTAGGGAGGGGTTGCGACTCGCCCCTATGCGACAACCCATTTCTTACCCTATAAAATGCAAATTGGCAGGAGTTACGGATTTTATGGAAGCCGTCGATAAACGCAGATAAACCCAGATACCTTTTTATAACCTTCGTTTTTATCTACGTTCGTCCGCGGTTATCGGCGATCCCTTTAAAGCGTGACGCCCGTCTTGATTTTTCCCGATTTCAGCCCATCGGCGATTTCCTTAAGTTTGGCTTTGACAGAGTCGGGAATGGCGGACTCGGTCTTGTGGAACGGAGCCAATCCAACCCCATCGTTGCTGGCGTCGAACAGCATAGTTCCCCCTTTGAACGTGCCCTCGGCAGCGGCCTTCACTGCACCGTATACGGCGTTATCCACACGCTTCATGGCGCTGGACAGGAGCTTATCGGAGCCTCGAACCTCCCCGTTTTTAAACGTCGTTACGAATTCGTCCTGGTCCACGCCGATCACCCAGGTCCCTGCCTGTGCTGCGCCCAGAATTGCCCCGGAGCCCGTCGTCCCTCCCCCGCCGAAGATGACGTCTGCACCCTCATCGATTTGCGAGAGCGCAGCCGCCTTGCCCCGGGCAGGGTCGGTGAAGCTATCGATGTAAACCCCCAGAACCTGGCAATCCGGACAGACATATTTGACCCCGGCCTCGTATCCCTTTCGGAACCTGATCACCGGCGGGATCTCTACGCCGACAACGGCGCCCACCGTTTTGGTCTTGGTCATCAAGCCCGCCAGCGCCCCGGCCAGGAAACCCGACTGATCCTCGGCGAAGACGAGACCCATGATGTTGCTCACCGGCGGATTATAGGCAAAATCCACAATGGCAAACTTTATGTCGGGGTACTTTTCCGCCATCTTCTTGGTGGCATCCCCCAGCATGAAGCCGACGGTGATGATCATATCGTATCCTTCGGAGGCGAATTGCTGGATGTTTTTCTCGTAGTCGGTGGGCTGGACGGTCTCGATGAACGCGCTTTTGAGGCCCAGCTCTTGGACGGCCCGCATCATGCCCTTGTAGGCGAACTCGTTGAAGGTCCCATCGTTCACCTTCCCCACATCGGTGACCAGGCCCACTTTCCCTATACCTGCCGCCCCAACCATCGGAGCTCCGGTCAGAAATACCAGGACCATACCGGTCCAGATTAGCATAAGTAATTTTTTATTCATAATTATTCCTCCTTTGGGGCCAGGTAAGCGCAGGCGTCAGCCGGCCTTTTTCTTCGTTAACCCCGCCGACCGCCGAAGCCAGCGTCTTCCCGGCACTTTTTGCCCTTTGTTTCAGGTTTTAGAAAGCTGTAACCTCCCTGAGTCCAGATCTTTTCTAATCTCTCTCAGACAATCCTCAAAGCTCCCTTCGATCAATCGGCCCCCGCTGAAAAGCATCCCGCATTCCATCATCAGGTTAATCGAGACCCCAAAGTCGTCCGTCACCAGGTAACCATCCTGATCGATGGGGATCCCATCGGCCCGTATCGTACAGGGGTATCGTTTGATAATGCTTTGTACGACAGGTAGCGCCTCCTGTAGATATCCGTAAGAGGGTTTCCCAAGGGCATTTCCAAACCCGAGCTCGTAAGCGGTTCCGTCGTCGATGAGCGCCCCACGAAAGGGATTACAGTTCGCCACGACGATATCGCATTCGTGGATATACTTAATATCTCCCAAATAGATCTTTAAGGCCCAGAATAAATCTTCCGACTGAAATCGGGTGAGAAGCCTTCGGACGTCCGTCCGGTAAACCCGGATGGTTTCATAAACTTGAACCAGGCTTTCCACGTTCCGGTCCTGGAGGTTTACCCCGTTATCTATCGGGTGAAGCGGCAGGAAACCGTACTGCTCGCAAAGGGCTCGCTGCCGGTTTGCGTGCTCCAGGGCATCGGGCAGGAAGACCTCGGGACCTGCCAGGTATAGTTTGGGCTTCGGCTTGGCTTCCATGCCTTTCCCTCCTTTCCTTTTCGGCTTCGGGGAGTTAATAAAACACCGTTCGCGTCCTGTGCCGCGGTTGCACCTGCTTGTAGTAAGGTTGTTGCCCTCGATTCCAGAGAAGATAATCCAGCCTCATGGCCGTTACGTCCTGTCCCGATCTTTTCAACTCCCGGGCCAGTAACTCCACCGCGTGAACTGCACACGCCCGGATCTCGACTTCTTCACGGGAGCCTGCCGGAATTAACTCTTCGGCCTTGATCCGAGCGGTCAGCGGTTCCTCGTAACGCAAAATACCATCCATCCGCAGGACGTGAGGTACCAGGTTATCCGCAAAGAGGGTCAGGCGATCCAGATCCTGGAACCGACCTGGTCCCTGACCCCGAAATGCGAAGTGGAGATCTGCCGCCGCAAGTTGCGCCCGTTTGTAAAACGGTACTGCGAGTCCATCGTACGGCTCAACGTCGTTAAAGTAGGGCATCTGGATCAGCAGATGCACCAGCCGCTCGGCGGAGGAGCCCGCCGCCTCAACCAGACCGACAAAGCGCCCTCCAAAGCCATCGAGCAGGTATTGACCCAGATCACGGAGGGCCGTGGCGAAGAGCTGCATGAGCTCGCGAACCGGCTCGTTGCGGAGATCCTGACCGAAGATCCTGGCGCAGTCTTCGGCCTGGAGCTGGATCAATTGGTGCGCGGAGAGCGGTCCGTGCTCCCGGTAATAGTCGTTGAGGGAAGAGGCCACCGTAAAGTATCCGGACATCCCGGGACGCTTCCGCAGATGCGGGAAATACCCGGAGCCGAAATTAATGGTATTCAGCGTCAGGAAGAAAGCCACGGTATCATCGCCCCGGCCTAGATAATGACGGTCGGGATCCAGCTCCGGAAAAGTAGCCTGTTCTAACGGTAGGGAAGCCGCGTACGAGGGAATGCGGTCCTCGTTGATATGTACATGGATCGCTTTCTCGGCGACGGCTTTACAAGAGGCTCGTACCTGTTCTAATAAACTCAATTCCATAACTTTTTGCTAAAAACCCTGCGCCAGAATGACGCAGGGGAGGGGTAGCGTGAGGCGCCGTCTCGCCATTCATTTCGCAAGACCAGGGCTCGTGCTGCGATGCCCGGCACCTCTCACCGAGAACGTACTTACCGGACGGGGTACTAAGACATCCAAGGCAGCCTATCCAGGTCCACATTTCCTCCTGAGAGGATAAGTCCGATCCGTTTGCCCGTAAGATCTATCCTCTTTTCGAGCAGGGCGCCCAGGGTGACCGCAGCGGAGGGTTCGATGACGATCTTCATGCGCTCCCACACGTGCCGCATAGCTCGAACGATGGCTTTTTCACTGACCGTTACGATGTCGTGGACGTGTTTTCGAATGATGGGGAAGGTCAGATCTCCCAGCGACGTTCGTAGGCCATCGGCTATCGTGGAAGAGGGCTTTGCCGGGATAAGCCTACCCTCTCGGAAGGACCTGTAAGCATCGTCGGCTTCCTCGGGCTCCGCAGCGATCACCTTCGTCAGGGAAGAGAGCTCGGACACCACAATGGCCGTTCCGCTCAAGAGCCCTCCCCCTCCTACAGGGGCCATGACTGCCTCGAGACCTGGAACTTCCTCAAGGAGCTCTAACGCCACGGTTCCTTGTCCGGCTATGACCCGATGGTCATTATAGGGATGTACGACCACAGCCCCGGTCTCCTGGATAACCTTATCCAGGGTCGCCTCGCGGGCGGCCAGGGTTGGCTCACAGAAAACAATTTTGCCTCCGTAACCGGCCACCGCGGCTTTCTTGACCTCAGGGGCGTTCTTCGGCATCACAATGAACGCCTCTATCCCTCGAATTCGAGCTGCCAACGCAAGCGCCGCCGCGTGATTTCCCGACGAATGGGTTGCCACCCCTCGTCGGGCTTCATTTTCCGATAAGGATAAGACGGCATTACAGGCGCCGCGAAACTTAAAAGCTCCTACCTTCTGAAAATTTTCACATTTGAAGAACAGTTGTGCCTGGGCCATCTGATTCAGGCTAGAGCAGGTAAAAATAGGCGTCCGATGCGCATAGGGCTTAATTCGTTCGGCGGCCTTCCGGACTTCGGTTAAAGTTGGGAAATTTATCATAGACGAAGAAGACCTCCTATTTCAGGTGGAAATGTTCCATAGAGCCGTATCCCGTTTGCCCTTCGACAGGCTCAGGCGAACTGAAGGAAGCCTGCGCCGCTTGGGGCACACCGGGAGCAGAAAGGGTCCGGGGTGATCTTGGAAAACCGGTAACC
>Ga0073934_10005078_pt1 | contig 20935 bp, 16 predicted proteins | sample LarsenN4metaG_FD_76834 | JGI IMG/M metagenome (GOLD analysis project Ga0073934, IMG submission 76834) | Hot spring sediment bacterial and archeal communities from British Columbia, Canada, to study Microbial Dark Matter (Phase II) - Larsen... ...
CACGGCGTTGTCCTCGTAGCGCTCGCGGATGAGCTGGCCGATGTTCAGTTCGCCCGCCTGCCCCATCTGGGTGGCCCGGGCGTCACCGATGTGGGAGTTGTGGGCCCAGACGACCACCTTCGTGCGCTCGCCGGTGAGGTGATCCCGGTGGGCGACCAGGGCGTCGAGGGTGTCGGCCATATGTCGGTCACGGAGATTCCAGGAACCGACCGGCCCTCGAAACATCGCCCGGTAGTACTGCTCGGCATCGCGCACAAGACGGGCGTTCTGCTCGGCTGCGAAGTACTCCTCGGCGGCGTGCGCCCCCTCGGCGCCGCCGTAGCGACTGGCGGCACGGGTGAGTTCGACCAGTTGGCTGACCACCTGCTCCTCGCAGGATTCGGTGGCCCCGAAGGCGGTCTCGGCCCCGTAGCGCTGGCTGTCTTCGCCGAACGCCTCGAAGCAGGCGTAGCGCGCCCGTGCCCGCACCGCCGCAACCGGATCGACCCGTTCGAGGTAGGCGAGCACCGCCGCCATCGAACTATAGAGGCTGTAGAGGTCCAGACCGTAGAAGCCGACCTCCCCTTGCTGCGAGCGGTTGTGGTGGGCGAGCCAGGCGACGAACTCCTCCACGTCGCGGTTGCGCCACATCCAGGCCGGAAAGCGTCGGAAGCCCCCCAGGGCCTCGTTTGCGTCGCTGCCGCCATCGAGGCCGCGCACGAAGCGGTTGACCTGAAAGGCATCGGGCCAGTCTCCTTCGATCGCCACCGCCTGAAAGTTTTTTTCTTCGATGAGCCGCCGGGTGATCCGGGCGCGCTCCCGGTAGAACTCGTGGGTGCCGTGGCTCGCCTCGCCGAGCAGCACGAAGCGCGCCTCGCCCACCCGATCCAGCAAGTGGTCGTAGTCGTCGTCGCCGCCGCTGAGCGGTTGGGCCGCCCTCTCTACCCGGTTGACCAGAAAATCGAACGTCTCAGCGCGCATCGCTTTACCCCCCGCGCCGTTTGGCCCACCGTAACCCCTGAGCCCTGGGGCAGCCTCCGTCGGCGGACAGGCGGGTTAACGAAAGCGCGTCACCGGCAGGATGGCCGCGCACCAGTCGTAGGCAGCGGCAAACAGGTGATGCTCGGCGAAGAAGAACGCCTGAGCGCGAATGCCCGCCGGGGCGTGGGGGTAGTTGCAGAAGAAGGCCGTTTCCGGCTGGGCCGGTGTCGTGTAGAGCACCAGATACCAGGAGAAGCCTGCGGCGCGCATCTTGTCGATGCGCTCAAGCAGCCCCTCGGCATCACAGGCGAGGGCAACCACCAGTGCACTGCCCGCACCTACTGGAAGGCTGAATGCGGGAGTTTCGCAATACACCAACTCGGGCGCGCCGTGCACCGCATCGTTCAGAGCGAAGAATCCTGCGTGGGCGGTCAGGGCCTCAGGCCAGCCAGTCGTCGGATCTGTCGAGATCGCTTCGACAAGAAAGCCGGTCGCAAGAAGTTCGAGGGGAGCCGGGTGCCCTGGGGAACCGATATACAGGGCGCGGCGGGAAGATAGCCAGGTGTACAGGTGCCGGGCCAGCCCTACCTCCGGATGGTCGAAGGTGGCGGTGGTCACTACTCCACCCGTTACCTGCCGCAGCTCGCGCAGAACTATGCCCTGCCGCTGCATGCCGCGCACCAGATAGATATTTCCAGTCAACAACGAAGACTGATTTTCAAGAAGTGTCTCGTTGAATTTGAGCAATGCCTCCAACCGTACAAGGGTGAGATCCAGTTTCTCCAGTATGAGATCTTTGATTGCCTTCAGGCGTTCCAGCACCGGTTCCACTCCTTCAGAAGGTTTCGGGTTAAAGCGAGTGCATTGCGAAACGAACTACCCACACCCGCCCTATCGAAAATGCGTGGCATGTAGAACAGCATTGCACCATTGCAATGCCCACGAAACCAGGTCAAACTCCCGAAAAAACAGAACATGGCCTTCGGTGTCGGGGATCGCCTCTGGATGATTGCAGTAGAAGGTAGTTTGCTGATTGGAGGGATCGCAGTAGAGAACGAGGTGCCAGTGATAGCCCCGCCCTCGTAGTTCCTTGATCTGATCGAGCAGGTCGGTTGCGGTAAATGCGGACAGGATAATCGGACAGGCCCGTTCGTCAATGTGGCGAATGATTGGGAGGCGATTCGACGCATCATTGAGATACAGCAGGTCTTCGCTCGCCGGCACGTGTTCAGCAGTAGCCCAGAGATCAACAATAAATCCCAGACCAGACAGCAGATTGCGCAGGTCGGACTCCTCAGCTGCCAGACATACAGTGCGTCGGGGAAGCCGGGCGTAGAGATGACTAAGTAGGGCAAAAAGCGGAGAACCGTGGCTGTCAACAACTCTGGACGGAAGCAAGGAACAACGAGGAAGACGGGTACTTTGTGACTGCAATAGTTGCCCCTGGGCTTCTAAGTCGCGGGCAATGCTGCCGCTCTCCGGGAACAGAGACTCCTGGTTGTTCTGATGAATCTGGTTGTGTTCGAGTAGTTTTTCAAGACGGTTGAGCAGTTCAGCCTGCTGCAACCGAAGCACTTTCCCCTGTTCATGCAGAGACTGGACGATGTAGATATTTGCCCTCAAAAGCGATGCCTCATTTTCCAAATGGATTTCGCTCTGGCTAGCCAGTAATGCTAGCCGCGAAAGCGATTCGTCGAGTTTCTTCAGAATCAGATCTTTGATGACCTTGAGCCTGTCGAAGATCGATACCATATCTGTCCCCTTCGAAGTAGGCACTACGGTTGGTATTCTCTGCTGGCTCCAGAAAAAAAACTTTCCAGAGTCTCAGCATTTGAATTCAGTTGCTCGTACTGCAATGTAGAGGCATGTCCTAACTCCAATGATTTCCAGATCCATTCCGCCCCGCCTTCGTCGGCAAAAGAGGGAGCCAGGGTCGTTGCCCGACGGCGCAATTCGAGCTGGCGTACAGGCATGCCCACTTCAGCCACTGCCTGCTGAAGTGCTGTGGCGTCATAGGGGCATACCACCCCTACCCCAAACCGTTGGACAAACCGGGCTGCAGCCGTCTGGGTACTACCCAGAACAATGAGTGGTGTGCCACAGGTGGCAAGGATGAATGGGATGCGACTGGGGAGGCTGAGGCGAGCAATCTCAGCCCTGTTGTCGGCACTGTTGAGGATACCGCTGGGTACAAGGGCAAAGGCATACTTGCGCACCTCGGCCACCAGATCTGCTTCGCACGCGATTGGTTCGTACAGTTCGATCCCATCCTCCTGAAGCTCCTGTGGATCAAAAGCCAGAAAAGAGCGCCACGAACCACTGCTGCAGTACCAGTGCAGCCTCAGCCCTGAAGCTCTGACCACCATACGCAGGTGTTCCAGCCATTCCTGCCCCCAGATATTCCCGATCACTACGCCGATATTGGATGGATAAACCGGGGTCTCAGGTAGGGGTGATCGGAGCAGCAAACTGGTCGGCACCAGCGGCGGAAGAAACCAGAACTTCTGGCCGTACTTCTGCTCGTAGGCCGCCTGCAACTCGCTGGAGATGGCAAGTCGCAGCGAAGATTTGGCGAGCAACTCTGCCATGAGGGCATCGGGAATACTCTCGACACAAATGTTCTGATCGTCCATAACATACGTGCACAGAGGGATTTCGCAGATATCTTTGTAGATTTCTTTGACTGCCAGTGCTGTCAGGACATCGTCCGGGTAGTAGGGAACACAGAGCACCCGGGCAGGTCTGCTGCCCCCAAGCGCATTGAGCACCGCCGCGAAGGCTTCCTGGCGAGAGCGCCCTTCCTGAGAAAGACACAAACTCTGCGCTCCAAACGTTTGGACGCCATCAAAAAGGTCGCGAGAGCGGATGGTGAGTAGTCTGGAATTGCCTGCGAACAGGCGTTGTAGTAAGACGCCTGTACCATGTCGAGGGTTGATCTCACAGTGAGTGACGATCAAATCAGCCCCATGCAAAGGGCGAAAAGTTGGTGCAGGAGGAGTGCGGCACAGAGCATCGAGTTGTGCACGCAACTCGGCAGTACGCTGCCAGAGATCATTCATTGCCGGTAAAAAACTCCTCAAAACGCCGATCCACCGGTTCGCCAGCCTCCAGCGAACTCCACAACCACCGGGAAATCCCCCTGGCAGAAAGAATCGGAGCCAAACGGGCCGCCTGTTGTCGGAGAACCTGTTGCTGTTGCGGAGACTGGATTACTTCAATCGCAGCTTTCAACTCTTGCGGGTTGTACGCACTGACCAGACCAACTCCGAAGCGGCGGACAAAACGGGCGGCGGGAGTTTGCTGACTGCCCAGCACGATCACCGGTGTATTCGAGGTAGCCAGGACGAAGAGAATACGGCCCGGCAGGCTGAGAGAACTGATATCCTGACGGTCGTCCTGCTCGTCGAGGGTGCCAGTCGGCACCAGCACGTATGCGCACCGGCGCAGCTGAGGAACGAGTTCTTCCTCAGGCAATAAACTACGTACCTGAATACCGTCCGCAGCTAGTTCTTCCCGCGTGCCAGTGACCATTTGGGAGGCTGCATTGCCATACCAATCGACCGAGATCCCGGCTCCTGAGATGGTGGAGCGCAGCATGTTGAACCAGTGGCGACTCCAGATGCTGCCCAGCAACACACCACCACTACCGACAGATAAATCGTTTCCGCTACAGATCAACCCATCGGGAGCGAGAGCTGGAAGCAGATAAAAACGGCGTTGATACTTCTTTTCATAGGCATCGCGCATTTCAGGATGTGTGGTCAAGCGCAGGCTGCAAGCATCAAGAAATTCAGCCATCAGGGCATCAGGGATAACCTTCGTCGTCAGGTTGTTATCATCCATTAAATAGGTACACAGAGGAGCCTCGAAATGCCTCGATATTGCCAGTGAAGTGATCAGATCATCCGGGTAGTACGGGACACAGCAAATTCTCTTAATTGTGCTGCAACCCAAAAAATCGATCGCATTGCGAGCAGCCCTTTCGCGCGTCAAACCATCGTGATTCAGCAGAAGTGAAATAGCACCAAAGGAATGCTCTCCATCATAATGATCGGCCGATCGAATTGAAATTATATGACGATCGTTTGGGAAGAGACGTCTGATCAGTACTCCGGTACCATGGCGCTGGTTGACCTCACTGTGACTGATCACGGCGTCCGCACCGTACAGAATCTTCGGGGGCACGGCAGGCACGCGGACTAGTGCAGCCAATTCTTTCCGGGCTTGGGCCGTCGCTTGAAACAGTTGACTTGGGAGTGTTGGGGCTGTGGGATTCGACAAAGTTAGCAGTTCCAGAAATTAACCATTAATTAAGGTGGAGTCTACCACGTTTCCCAAAATTCGCTGAGCACGAATGCAGAGACATTCTCTACAGCATGCCGCAGGTTCCCTCTATCAATCTGGCCGATGCATTGTCTTGCACGTGCCAGCGTCCTGCGAATGTCCACCAATGGGGAAATGACCGGCGCTGCCCAGGCGAACCTGACCCGAGGCAAAGCCACTCGAACATCCTGCCAGGAAGCGCGTGCGCTGCCAGCGTCCAACAATTTTTAAACAATGTCTAAACAATGTCTAAACAATATGCATTGAGGGTGCCGGTCGGCACCAGCACATAGCGGTGGGTGCGCAGCCGCGCCGTCAGTGCCGGCTCGGGCAACAAACCCTCCACGACGATACCATCGGCGGCCAGTGTTGCTCGATCGGTGTCGACCAGCGCGCTCTTCGCGCTGCCGTACCAGTGAACGGTCAACCCCGCCCCCCGTCCTCCATCGCACCCCGCAGAATTCTGAAGAAGCATACCATCGCCGGAAAGACAGATGGCAATTACCGTGGTTGTACTAAGGAAATGCCTTTACTAACTATTTCGGAAGCGTGCTACTCTATCCTCTGTCATTGTAGAAATGAAACGAACAGTGTATGGTCGACCCTTCCACAGAAATCGACTTCGACAGAGATATACTCCCGGAATTTCGGCACCAGGATGGGCGGGGAATCGCCGTGCTCATCACGAGTGAATACGAAGGCTTATTTCGTAATGGCGGTATTGGCACGTACTACCGCGAACTGAGTGAACAGTTCCATGCAGCGGGCTGGACCGTCCTGCTGCTGGTCAGTGGCTGTGCAGACCGTTTCGGCGGCCGCTCGCCGTTTGCTCCGGTCGCCCGGCTGTTTTCCACGGCCGAGATCGAGGAGATTCTGCGGCTGAAGCCCCCGCACCATCGCCTGCTGGAGTCGGTGAGCGCCCATAGCCTCGACCGCGAAAGTCTGCGCGCCCTGCTGTTCGTCCAGGCGGTGGTGCGCAGCTGTCCGGCGGCGCTGGTCTACGTCGAAATTCCGGAGATGACCGGCCTCGGGTACCACACGATCCAGGCGAAGCGCCAGGGGATGCTCGCAGAGCGCTGCGTCACCGCCGTCACCCTCCACGGCTGTCAGGAGTGGCTGAGCGAGGCCCACGAGCGCGACACCGCCGAGTATCTGGACTGGTTGTGGCTTGCAAGCCATTACGAACAGACGTCCTTCGAGCTGGCGGATCTCCCGTTTTTCATCTCGCGCTTTTTGCGCAAACGGGTGGAGGCGTACGGCTGGCGGGTCGAGCGCTCGTTGCCGATGGAAAATTTCGTGCCGCTGGTGAATCTGGCGGGGGCGCCGCTCCCCCTGCCGGGGGTGCCCGAGGTGGGCACGCCTGTGGTGTTCTTCGGGCGTCTGGAGGATCGCAAGGGCCTGCTTGTCTTCGTCGAGGCGCTGTTGCGCCTCGGCCCGGAGATGCGCACCCGGATCCATGTGCTGTTCATGGGCAAGAGCATGCCCCTGTTTGCCCCCCACTGCCGGGGGATGGGTGCGGTGCAGTGGATTGGCCAGCAACTGGACGGCCAGATTTCCTACAGCCTGCATACCAACCTGACGAGCGACGAGGCCATCCGCACGATCCGCGGACTGCAGTCCCCGGTGGTCTGCCTGGCAAGCCACCAGGAAAATTTCCCGAACGCTGCCCTCGAAATCGGGCAGCTCACGGTGCGGATGGTGGTCTCCGACACAGGCGGATTTCGAGAGACCCTCGAGTTCATCGGCCGCAGCGACGGTGTCCACTGGTTTCGCCCCCGCGACCCGCACGCCCTGGCCGCGGCGCTCACTGCCGCCCTCGCCGGGTTGCCCGCCATCTGCCCGCCAGCGAGCGACACCCTGCGCACCCTCAACCGCCAGCTGCTGGAGCGCAAGCAGGCGTACATCACCCAGGCGGCAACGGCGCTGTCGGGAGCGCTCGCCGAGGCGCACCCGACGGTGGCGGTGGTGGTGGTCGCCGGTCCTGAGATGGAGGCATGCCTCGACCATCTGCGGGCGCAGAGCCTCCCCGGCCTGCGGGTGATCGTGGCATCCGAAGCCTTCGCCGACGTTCTGCGTCAGGCCGCCGACTGTCGGTGGCTGCTGGTCCTGGAGAGCGGCGATCGGCTGGTGGCGGGTGGGCTTGCACAGTTGCTCGCGGCCGCCGAACACAGTCGGGCCGATCTGCTCACCTGTCCGGTCGACTGCGGCGGCTGGCTGGCCGACTTCGTCGGGGGCAGTCTGCCGGTGCTCTTCCGCAGCGATCTGCGCCGTATGGGCCGCTGCCTGGTGTCGACTGCGCGCCTTGCCCCCTATTGGGAGGCCCTGAGCGGCACCGACGCCGCCCACTTTTGCCTGGAGATGCTGAGCCTGGCGGCGGCCCTCGGCTGGCGCCATCTGCACCATCCGTACCCACGCGTCGCAGCACCGCCGTGCCCTGCCCCCGCCGACAACCCCGGCCTGCCCGTGGCCACGCAGCTGCGCCTGCGCGAACTGCTGGGAACCCTGCCCCCCGAGGTCTGGACTCCCCGCCAGTTGCGCTGGCTGGTGAGCACGCTCCAGCAGACAATTCAACTGGAAACCGTACTCAAGCCCCGCCTCTGGGAACTGGAGTGGCGGGTCGAGTACTTCCGCAAGGAGGCAGGCGAAAGCCCCGGTCTGCGGGAGCGTATCGCCGCTATGGAATCGAGCAAGTTCTGGAAGATGCGCTCGGGCTGGTTTAAACTCAAGCGGCGTCTTGGCCTGCCCGCCGATGGTGTCTGAACGCCGATGATCCGCACCTGCATCGTCACCCCTGAATTCGGTGGAGCAGATCCCGAGAGCATCGGTGCCCGGTGTGCGCACCTGGCAGCCCTGCTGAACAGGCGCTTGGGCCAGGAGGTGACGGTGGTGCTCACCCGGGAGGCCGACGCGCTCCCCGGGGATCTGCCCGTGCGAATCGTACACGCCGGTCAGATGGAGCCGATGTTTCCCTATCCGACCGCCCACTACGGACAGCAGCTGCTCGCGACGGCGCAGCGCCTTTACGGCTGGCTGAAGGGCCAGGACTTTGCGGTCTGCTACTTCCAGGATCAGGATGCCGCGGGGTACGTCTGCATGCAGGCGCGGCGCACCCGACAGGCTCTCCCCAGTACGGCCCTGGTCTGTCTGGTACATGGCCGGGACAGGCGGAACCGGCCGTTTGCCGACCTGGGGGTCGACGGTCTGCTGCTCGACCACGCCGAGCGCTACTGCCTGGAACACGCCGATGCGGCCATTCTGTGCGGAACGCTCGACCCCGACTGGTTGCACAGCCAGGGGTGGCGGCTACCGGAGCGCTGGGTGCGCTCACTGGCCGCCTGGCCGCAACTGCTTGCGCAACTGTGCGCCCAGCAACCGGCGGCGGCGTCCGCACCGCTGGTTTCGGTCTGCACCGCCTTCTACAACACCAGCGCCTGCCTGGAGGACTTCTGCGCATCGCTGGCCCGGCAGACCTGGCAGCACTTCGAGGTCGTGCTCGTCGACGACGGCTCGACGGAGCCGCAGGCGCAGGGTGCTCTCCAGCGGATGGCGGAGCACTACAACGACGGACGCTGGCGCATCTTGCAGCAGGCCAACGGCGGGCCGGGCGTGGCGCGCAACGCTGCTGCCCGCCACGCCCGGGGAGAGTATCTGCTGTTTGTCGACTCCGACGACATTGCCGAGCCGGAGATGCTCGAACGGCTCATGCGGGCGGCACTGAGTGCCGGACTCGACTGTGTGAGCTGTTATCTGCGCGCCTTTGCGGAGGGCACGGATCCCCGGGACAACCGCTACGAGTTTGCGTTTTCGCCCTTTGGCGCCTGCCTGGAGGCGTCGCTGTACGCCAACTGTCTGGGGGGCACCCATTTTCTGGTTCGCAAAGCGGTGTTCCGAGCACTGGGCGGGTTCTCCGAGCGCCCCGAGGTCGGCGCTGAGGATTGGGAACTGCTCAATCGTCTGGTGGCGGCCGGTTTCACCTTCGACGTGGCGCCCGAGTTTCTGTTGCTGTACCGTCAGCGCCCCGCCTCGCGCAGCCGGACGACGAGCCATGCACGCAACCACTTCGAGGCGATCGCACCGGTGCTCGCAGCCTTGCCCCCCTGGGCCGCTCGTGCCCTGAGCTGTGCAGTGGCGTCCGTGCGGTCCGATCGCGAGCAGATTCGGCAGCTGCAGGTTCGCATCCACGACCTCGAATCGACCGCCGACGAGCTACGGGCGTGCGTCGACGGTCTGCGGCACGAGGTGCAGTGCCTGCGGGCCGAGGTCGCCTGCCGCGACGAGAAACTTGCAACCCTCGAAGCCAACCGATTCTGGCAGCTCGTCCGGCGGCTGCAGGCGTGGCGGGCGCGCCTGGGAATCTAGAGGCGCACCGGCTCGACTTCTTCTTTGAAGCGCTTGATGAGGTCGATGGCCCGCTGCACGTCGGCCGGGAAGATCACCACCAGATCGCCGGGGGCTGCCTTGCGCAGGGCAAGGTCGATGGCCTCGGCCTCGTCGAGAACGCGCTGGAACGGATAGTCGGGGTCGCGCTCTTTGATCCCGGCGATGATGAGGTCGGCGGCGTCGCCGGGGGGGCGACCGCGCAGGTCGTCGTCCTCTTTGACGATCGCGAGGGTAAACATCCCTGCCCCGAGATGCCCGAGCTTGCGCAGGTCTTCGTCGCGGCGGTCGCCCGGACCGCCAAAGACGCCGATCTTGCGGCGATGGTCGAGCCGTTCGAGGTAGCGCTGGATCGCCTCGAATCCGGCCGGGTTGTGGGCGTAGTCGACGAGCACCTGGAAGCCAGCGGTCTCGAAGAGGTTGAGGCGGCCAGGGGTCTGGGCGACCGACGGCACGAAACTGGCGAGGGCCGCCCGGATATCGTCGATCTTCACCCCGTGCAGGAAGCAGGCGAGGGTGGCGGCAAGGGCGTTGGCGACCATGAACGCCGCCCGGCCCTCCATGGTGAGCGGCACGTTGCGCACCTTCTCGACCCGGAGCGTCCAGGCGCCCTTCTTGATCGAGATGTAGCCGTTCTCGAAGATGGCGGCGACGCCGCCGCGGCCGGTGTGCTCGACGACGATCGGATTGTCGGGGTCGAGGCTGAAGTAGCCGACCGTGGCCCGGGTGGCGTGGGCCATCTCGGCCACCAGCGGGTCGTCGGCGTTGAGCACCGCAAAGCCGTGCTCGACCACCGCCTCAGGAACCACCGACTTGACGCGGGCCAGCTCTTCGAGGGTGTCGATGTCTTTGAGGCCGAGGTGGTCTTCGGTGACGTTCAGCACCACGCCGATGTCGCACTCGGGAAATCCCAGCCCTTCGCGCAGAATGCCACCGCGGGCGGTTTCGAGCACCGCCGCCTCGATGGTCGGGTCTTTGAGCACCACCCGCGCCGAGAATGGGCCGGTCATGTCGCCCTTCATGATCATCTGGTTGCCGATGTAGACGCCATCGGTGGTCGTGTAGCCGACCCGACGGCCGATGCCGCGCAGGATGTGGGCGATGAGGCGGGTGGTGGTCGTCTTGCCGTTGGTGCCGGTGACCGCGATGATCGGGATGCGCACCTGGGAGCCGGGGGGAAAGAGCATGTCGACCACCGGCTCGGCGACGTTGCGGGCAATCCCTTCGCTGGGGGCAATGTGCATACGAAAGCCCGGAGCGGCGTTGACCTCGATCACCGCCCCGCCCACTTCGTTGATCGGCTGGGAGAGGTCGGGGCAGATGACGTCGATGCCGCAGATGTCGAGGCCGACGTTGCGCGAGACGCGCTCGGCGAGAAAGGCATTGAACGGATGCAGGACATCGGTGCGGTCGATGGCCGTGCCGCCGGTGCTGAGGTTGGCAGTCGACTTGAGCTGACAGATTTCGCCCTCGGCGAGCACCGTCTCCAGCGTGTAGCCCCGGCGGTCGAGCATGCGCTGGGTCATCTCGTCGACGGTGATGAGTGTCAGCAGATTCTCGTGGCCGTAGCCGCGGCGCGGGTCGCGGTTGACCTGATCGATGAGCGCCTTGAGGGTCGAGCGGCCGTCGCCGACCACGTGGGCGGGCACCCGCTCGGCCACCGCCACCACCTGATGGTTGATGACGAGAATGCGGTAGTCGCGCCCGGTGATGAAGCGCTCGACGATGATCTCCTTGGAGAACTCGCGAGCTGCCTCGTAGGCAGCGGTGGCGGTCTCCAGGTCGCGCACGTCGACGGTGATCCCTTTGCCGTGGTTGGCGTCGACGGGCTTGAGCACCACCGGGAAGCCGCCGATCTCCTCGATGGCCTCGGCGAGGTCGGCGAGCCTCCGCACAGTCGTGCCCTTCGGGACCGGGATGCCCATCGAGTCGAGCAAGCTCTTGGTGGCCGTCTTGTCGGAGGCGAGTTCGGTGGCGATCACGCTGGTGTTGGCGGTGGTGGTCGCCTGGATGCGCTTTTGATAGACACCGTAGCCCAGTTGCACCAGCGACTTCTCAGAAAGGCGGATGTGGGGGATACCGCGGCTTGCCGCCTCCTCGACGATGGCGGCGGTGGAGGGACCGAAGCGCACCTCCTCGCGGATCTCCCGCAGTTCTTGAATGTCTTCTTCGAGTTCGGTGTACTCCTCACCGTCGGCGAGGGTGCGGCAGATGCGCACCGCCGCCCGTCCGGCGTAGCGGCCCGCCGCCTCCTCGATGTACGAGAAGACGACGTTGTAGACCCCGAAGGTGCGCGTCTGGCGGGTGCGCCCGAAGTTGACTTCCATGCCCGCCAGGCACTGCAGTTCGAGGGCGACATGCTCGACCACGTGGCCCATCCAGGTGCCCTCGCTCACCCGCTCAAGAAATGCCCCTTCCCGTCCTTCGGAGCAGCCATGCTCGTACAGAGAGGGTATCAGCGCTTCCAGCCGCTCGCGAAAACCGGGGATCAGATTGGTGGGCTTCTCTTCGAGTTCTTCGAGGTCGAGTTGCATCACGATCAGCTTGTGCCGCCGGATGCTCCAGTAGTTCGGGCCGCGCAGCGCACGGGTCTGCAGAATCCTCATAAAAATCCTGGGCGATTTGCCAGTCGCGTGGGCACCGCAAACCAGCATAACCCTTCTTAACCCAGCCTTGTCCGAGCGGGCGACGCGAGCGACAACCGAATCCCCCGCACCGTGTTATTAGATCTGAAGGAGCAAAGCTGAGAACACCCGAGTCAGCAGAGGAGACCCAATGTCTTTCACCCTACCGCCCCTGCCCTACGACGAGAACGCCCTGTCGCCGGTCGTCTCGGCCCAGACCCTGAGCTTCCACTACGGCAAGCACCACCAGGGCTACCTGACCAACATGAACAAGGCGATCGAGGGCACCGACCTCGAAGCGCTGCCCCTCGAAGACCTGATCCGCCGCGTCGCCGCCGATCCGGCCCAGAAGGGGCTGTTCAACAACGCCGCCCAGGTCTGGAACCACACCTTCTACTGGAATTCGATGAAGCCGGGCGGCGGCGGGCAGCCCACCGGCAGCGTCGCCGAACTGGTCAAAGATTCGTTCGGCAGCTACGACGAGTTGAAGAAGCAACTGCTCACCGCCGCCACCACCCAGTTCGGCAGCGGCTACGCGTGGCTTGTGAAGACCGCCGAGGGCAAACTCGCCGTCACCAAGACCCCCAACGCCGAGACCCCCCTCACCGACACGAGCGTCACCCCGCTCTGGACGATGGACGTCTGGGAACACGCCTACTACCTCGACTACCAGAACCTGCGCGCCAAGTACGCCGAGGCAGTGATCGACAACCTGTTCAACTGGGAGTTCGTCGAGAAGAACCTGGCGAGCTAGCCCAGACTGGCCGAACGCTTCGACAGGCAGCAGGAGCGCTCCTGCTGCCTGTTTTTACTGCAGGTAGGCGCTCCAGATGCGCAGCGGCTCGGCCGAACCGTACCAGTAGCGTTCGCCCCGCGGCGAGTGGAGCACCCCTTCGAGGGTGAGGTTCTCGGCTCCCTCCAGATGGGCGGCCTCGACCGGGGTGATGCCGTCGCCCCAGCAGTCTCCCCGGCCGATCGTCAGTTCGTAGCTGCGGTAGGTGAAGTTGTCGGCGAACGAACCGCGCCGACCGAAGATCGCCCGCCCGGCCACGCAGACGTAGCGCACCTCGTCGCGGTAGAAAGCGCCAGGATAGGTGCCGTTGACGAAGGTCATGTTCTTGAGACAGAACTTTTCACGGCTCAGGTGGGGCGTGCCGAGGGTGACGAGGGTGGCCACCCGATCGCGGTAGTCCCAGACGCGACCGTCGTAGGGTTTGTCGCCCATGAGCACCCGGGCGATCCAGCCGCCCGCCGAATGGCCGACCAGATTGACCCGAGCGTGCTCGGGGTGACGGGCGAGGGCGCGGTCGATGGTCTCTTTGATGAGCCTCAGCACCGGGGTCATCGGCCGATCCCCCAGGGTGGGCAGCCAGCCGTACCACTGGATGGGCACCACGAAGGTCGCAAACCCCAGTTTTTCGAGGTCGCCCGCCAGCCGGGCGTACTCGCCCGCGGAGGCGAGGTAGCCCGGCAGAATGACCGTGGGCAGTCCGCCTGGCATCTACTCAGGATCGCGGCGGGTGAGCCCCTCGCGCAGTTCTGGGGGCAGGTCTTCAAAGCGCGGCGTCGCGCCGATCGACTTCATGCGCGACTCCATCGCCCCCTCCTCGGCCAGTTCCATCAGCCGGTCGAAGTCCATGGCGAGCACCGAGGAGCGCGTCTTCTGCAAGTACTCGTAGTTGGGGCAGGCCTCGGGAGTGCCGCGGGCCGCCTCGACGCAGCCGTTCTGGCACTCCACTGCGCAGTTTCTTTCCACCATGATCACGTTTTCTGTATGTTGCGCCACTTCATGATACGGCCCGTGCGCCGGTCGCAACCGCCATCGTCGGTTGCAGCGGCGCGGCTGGCTTACATGTCCTGTCCGTTGCTTGCGAGCCCCCGGGCGAATTCGGTTGCGATCACGGCGCAGAGCACCCACCAGACGATCTGGACCGCCGGGCGGAACCAGACCGTGTCGGTGGCACCGTCGACCAGCAGGGCGACCACCGAGGCCACCGCCGCCGCCGCCCAGAGAGTGCGCTCGTCGGTGCGCACCCGGGCAAACCAGGTGACAAGCCCCTGCACCAGCACGGTGAGCGACAGCCACGCGAAGGCAAGGATGCCGAGGATGCCCATCTCGACGGCGATCTCCAGGAAGATCGAGTAGGCCGACAGGGCGTTGTACTTGGGGCGCTGGAAAAAGGGGTAGATGGCCTCGAAGGTGCGGTTGCCCGGGCCGATGCCGGTGAACGGGAAGGCGCGGATCATGTCGATCACCGCCGCCCAGACGTTGAGCCGAAAGTTGTTGCTCGAATCGCCCCGCCCGGTGAAGATGCTCGCCGCCCGCTCGCCCACCGCCGGAACAAGACCGGCGACCAGGACGAGGGCACAGGCGAGCCCCCCGAGCAATGCCACCGGCAACCAGGGCCGCACCCGCGCATCGAAGCGCTCGCCAAGCCAGCCCAAAAGCAGCAGGGCAAAGAGCAATCCTCCGACCCCGAGGGCGATCCAGGCTCCCCGCGAAAAGGTGAAGACGATGCAGACGGCGGCGCTGAGGGCGGCGAGGGCAGCCGTCGCCCGCGCCCCCCAACTCCTCCAGACGAGGGCGCCGACTGCGCCGAGGGGAACGGCAGCGAGCAGGTAGCCCGCGAGCAGATTGGGATTGCCCAGAAAGCTGTACACCCGCGTGGCCTCAGCCAGGCTCGATTCCGGGTCGACCCAGGTGGCCAGGGGCGCAGCGCCAACCCGCCACTGGTAGAGCCCGTAGAGCGATACCGGCAATGTCGTCACCAGATAGGTCGCGAGGATGGTTGTGCGGTGAGCGGCCCGCTGGCAGAGGTGGGCGGCCACGGCGAAGACACCCACGTAGAGGGTGAGCTTCAAGAACCCGTCGAGGCTCAGGACAAAGCGCGGCGAGGCCGCGAGGGCGACGAGGCCGGCCAGCCAGTAGGCGAGCACCGGCAGGGCGGCGGCGAGCGGCGGGCGCGACCCGACGGTGAAGAGCACGATCCCGAGGGCGAGGGCAAGCACCAGCACCGCCCCGGTCACCTCGGTGGAGACGAACGGCGATACCGCGAGCGCCAGGCAGAGTGCCCCAAGGGCTGCCGGTTCGACCCAGAACCGGGTGAAGCTCGTCTTCGCAAGCCCCCCGACGCCCGCCGAGAAGCGCGCCCAGAGACTCGACCGCCACCAGTGCTCGACTGGACCACCGATGAGGGCCAGTCGCTGCAGCAGCATCAGTACCACACTGCCGTCCGCCCACCTGCTCTGCACGATCGCTCCCCACCCCGGCCCGAAAACCAATGCATGTTCGCCTCATGTTCGCCAAAACCCTGCCCCCTGGCAACCGTGCCGAGCCCTCCGGCGACCCGATACCCACTTCGGTAACGCTCGATGTGAACCAGATACCGCATCTTCATGTCGTTGCGCGAACTTTTGATACAAACCTCCCCGTTATTTCAAGATTCCGGGCCTCGATACGTTAGATTTGCCCACCCCCGCAATACTGAAAGGTATCCAGCGTCTGCGATGCGACGGTCATGCCCCAGAGTGTGTCAAAACCGCTGCCGAGCGACCCCTGGCAGGGATTCCAGCCAGGGCCCTGGAAAGTGCGGGTGGATGTCGACAACTTTCTTGCATGCAACCGCAGCGACGAGAGCGGCGACGATAGCAGTCTGACCGGTCCGACCGATCGCACCCAGGCCCTCTGCCTGCAGGCCCGGATGCTGCTTGCCGCCCGGCAGGCGACGGCCTGCCGTCCGTCGGTTCCGGGTCGGGTGGCACTGTGCTGGGGACCCGAATACCTCGACCGCCGCGAGGAGTTGATCTTCGGATTACCGCGCCCGCCGGGGGAACGTCCCAACCCCACCGACATTCCAATGGGCGACTGGCGGAAGGTTGCCCTCTACGGCACCGAGTGCCTGCAGGCCAGCTTCGATCCCGACAATCAGCACCTGGCCTCTGAGGCCCAGGCCCTGGCGATGGCCTACGGTCTTGACATTCGCCGACCGGCAGCGAGCGCCCAGCAGGCAATCCAGTGGGCGTACCTGGCCTTTCTGGGGGCGATCGAGGCGGGCAAGACGGTTCCGGCCCTGTTGCTCGTCGGTCTCGACGGTTTCCTTGACATCTACCTGCAGCGCGATCTCGAGCGGGGCATCCTCATCGAAGAAGAAGCCCAGGAACTCATTGACGACCTGTGCCTGAAGTTGCGCCTGGTGCGCACGGGCGAGGGCGACGAGGGTGAGCCCAACAGAGGTCTGGGTCTGAGTGTCGCTTATCCGATCAACCGGACCAGTTTTCGGCTCGTCAACACCCTCTACACCCTCGGTCCGACCGCCGAGCCCCAACTGATCGTGGTCTGGTCCGCCGAGTTGCCCGCTACCTTTCGTCGCTTCTGTTCGGAAGTGAGTATCGACACCAGTGCGCTGCGCTTCGTAGGCACCCTGCCGCTGGGCGCAGAGGGAAAAGCCCTCAGTCTCACCCCCGAAACCCTGGGCGAGGACCACGAAGCCCAGGTGGCATCCCTGACCCGTCTCATCGACCACGAGACTGGCGGGGGCGCGGTGCTCGGCATCAACGTCTATCGGCGCGAACTGCTCGAAGCGGCCCTTGCCCGTCCGCACAAGTATGGCTATTTGACGGTGCAGTTGCCGCCCTGGGGTATCGACCTGCGGATGCTTTCCCTCGCCGGTCGCCAGCGGGCCCTGCGCACCGTGCTCGGCACGCTGAACTGAACGCCGCCCCCTACGATTGCACCTGTCACTGGCGGATCCCCTGGACAGCGCAGTGCCCGAATTTCGGCCTGTGCCCGCTCCTGCACTTTGCATGCAGGGCGCACGGGAGGCTTAGGCGGATTTTTCTGTGCGCTTAAAACCTGCTTGAAATCCCATTAATGTTTGGCGATTACCTTGGTATCTGTTTCTCAGGGTCGCAGATATGCCAAGCAAGTACACCAAACGTTGTCTGTCCGTCGTCGTGCCGGCATACAACGAAGAGGAGTCCATCCTGCCTGTTCTGCGCAAGTTGCTGAGGCTTCCGTTTGTACTTGAAATCATCGTCGTCGACGATTGTTCTGCCGACCGCACACTCGAAATCGCACAACTGGTCGCTCAGGAGCATCCCGAGGTGCGGGTGCTCAGACACGCGCAGAACCAGGGCAAGACCGAGGCGCTCAAGACTGGTTTTCGAGCGACCCGCGGCGAGATCGTGATCGTTCAGGATGCCGACTTCGAGTACGACCCTGAGGAGATCGAGAACGTTGTCGCTCCCATCCTCGATGGCAAGGCGGAGGTGTGCTACGGGTCGCGCTTCCTGGTACGCAAGACTGCCAGAGTTCTCTACTTCTACCATTTCATTGCCAATAAATTCTTGACTTTCCTGTCCAATTTCTTGACGAACCTCAACATGAGCGACGTCGAGACCGGCTACAAAGCGTTCCGCGGGGAGATCATCCGCAATATGAACATTACTTCCCGCGGTTTCGGTTTCGAGATCGAGGTCACAGCAAAGATTGCCAAACTTGGCTGTCCGATCTACGAGGTGCCGATTTCTTACTACGGCCGCACCTACGAGGAAGGAAAGAAGATTGGCCTCAAGGACGGCCTTGCCGCCATCTGGTACATCTTCAAGTTCAACTTGTTCACGAGTGTGGAGCAGTCATTCACTGCGGTCAGACCGCTGCAGGAGCTTTCCCAGCCCGTCTCCCGTGAAAGGTGAGCGACCCCGCCGACGGCACAACGAGGAAGTGAAATCATGCGTGAAGCCATGCGTGAAGCCATGCGTGAAGCCATGCTTCTTAATGAGGAGAAGGAACAGAGTCTCTGGTTGAAGAATTTGCAGTCGGCGGACCACTACAATGATTGGATTTTCGAGCAGTTCTGCGACTGGCTGTCGGGTACGGTTCTGGAATTCGGCTGCGGAACTGGCAACTTCACCACCAGGATTGCCTCCCGGGTAGATCGCGTCGTCGCTGTCGACATCGAGCCCGAGTACGTGCGCCTCGCTCAGCAGAACAACACCCGGGTGACAAACGTGGAGTTCCACTGTCTGGATGTTTGCACGCATCCCTTCAGCGAAAAATTCGACGGAATCGTCCTGCTCGACGTCCTCGAACACATCGAGGACGACGGAGGGGTTCTGCGTCAGCTTGCCGCTTTGCTGCATCCGGGTGGCAGGATGGTGATCAAAGTCCCGGCGATGCCGCAGTTGTACAACGCCATGGACAGGGCAATCGGGCACCATCGCCGCTACGACAGACAGTCGCTCACCAGGGTCGTCCGGCAGGCGGGCCTGCAGCCACAAACGCTCTGGTACTGCAACACCCTGGGGGTCCTGGGCTGGTGGTGGAACGGCGCAGTGCGCCAGAAGACCTGTGCCGGGGAAGGACAGGTCGGTCTGTTCAACCGGCTCGTACCGGTTCTGCGTGCCTGCGAACGTCTCCTGCCGCCCGGCTTCGGGCTGTCGCTGTACTGTATCGCCACTGCCACGCAGCACCCATGAGTCGCACCTTCCAGGGCCGTCCGCACCCTGTCGCACCGGCGGTCGCGACCCACCGCCGCGCAGACCTGCCCGGTGCCCTCGTGCCGCTGCTGCTCGCGCTGGGCACTCTGGTCGGCCTGATGGCACTGTTCTATCCGCCGGGGGTGACCCTCATCGATGAGTCGGAGTTCCTGTCGATCGGCTACACCCTGCGCGAAGACCTGCTGCGCGCAGACATCGACACCCTCATCCACCGGCAGTACAAGTACCCTCTACTCTGGCCCCTCATCCTGAGTGGATTCCTCGGTTCGGGGGGCTGGTCCAGCGTGTTCGTCGCCAACCTGCTGTGTCACCTGCTGGGAAGCCTCTTCTTCTGGCTGATCCTCAGGCAGTTGGCACTCTCTCCCTGGCTGGTGCTGCTTTACGCGTTCTTTCCCACGCTCGTCTACTACGACAGGACGTTGATGAGCGATGTCTCCGCAAGCGTTCTTGTGCTTGGCGCTTTTTTGTTCTTCCTCAGGGGCAGCCACTGGTCCAACCTCTCACTCACCGGCCTGCTGCTCGGTCTGTCGTTTTTGATCCGCAATGTCCACGCTCTGCTCTTCGTGCCATTTTTCCTGGAGGAGGTGTTCCAAACCTGGCGCACCAGAGAAGTCAAGAAAGGAGCAACAGGCCTCGCCGGGTTGACTCTTTCCTTCTGCGTCCCCCTGGCGTTTCAGTGTTTGCTCAATGCCCTGGCGCGGGGAAATCCTCTGGCCACCGGCTATACGTCGCTGCAGGGCAATCTGTCGGAAGTGGTTGGACCGCAGTTTCTGGTCGAAAATCTGCCTCTCTACCTTGCCTCGGTCTGTCTCATCTATCCGCTGATGGCTGTTTCGCTGCCGTGGTACCGCCATCCGCGTGGTAGGTTCGCCCTCGTTGGGGTTTGTCTCATCATCGTTGGATTCTACAGTTGCTACTACTTCATCCAGAAGGGTCGCAACTGGTTGGAGACTCTGCTTGTCTGCGGTCGCTTCCTGTTGCCAGCGATTTCACTCATGCTGGTGAGTTACGCGCAGTTTCTGGAGGGGGGGCTGAAGCGTCTGCCTGTTTTTGGACGACGCCTCGCTGTCGGCACAACCTGTCTTGCCCTGGTCGGAGTTGCCCTTGCCCTCAACAAAACCCACCAGGACTTCCTCGTGCGCTACGCGGAGTTCCGGGATCACCTGCTGCAAGACACCCCGCCCAACGCCGTGCTGCTGACCGGCGGGCGGGTGCAGGCCCTGCTCAATCCTGCCTGGGGCAACCGCAGGACCTACGCCTTCCACTACTTCGATCGGGCGCTGCCGGTCGACGCCGCGTTCGCACAGAAGGATGCTCCTGTGTATCTGGTCACCTTCGTGCGGCCGAATCGCTACGAAAACATCGCACGCATCGATGCACTCGCCGGATCGCTCAAGAAGCGCTGGCCCCCGCGGGAGAGCAAGGAGTACCGCTCCGCCTGCTGCACTTTGCACATCGACCGGCTGCGCTAGCTTTCAAGCCATCTGGCGCTTTCTGAACTGCACGATGGTCCGCTCGGCATCGCCTGCGTCGAGGCCGAGGCGGGAAGCGAGGGCGTAGAGGTTGGCCTCGTCGCCCTGGCCTGCGGGGGAAGCGCTGAATGCCCGCTCGATGGCGTAGTTGAACAGGTAGATCTGGGCGTAGCGGCGCAGGGTGTGGGCCTCGGCCTCGGCGATCCCGAGGCCGGTGGCGAAGGCGGTGAGCAGGGCGATCTCGCTACCCGCCAGTTGCTCGTCGGTGAGGGCGGTGGCCCAGGCGAGCATCAGCATCGTGTGGCGCACTCCGCCGGGGCTCGCCTCGTCGAGTTCGATGGGGCTGGGCAGCGGACGGGCGGCCAGTTGTTCGATCGAGCCCAGTTCGGGGGTGACGAAGCCGCTGAAAAAGGCGCGCTCCGGTTCGGCGAGGTGGCCGTCGGCACTGGCGACGGCGACGAGCATGCGCGCACAGAGCACCCGGTCGTAGGCGCCCACGATCGGGTGGGCGTTGAGCTGGCGCTCGAAGTCGGAGAGCATCTCCTGGGCGGCGCGCCAGGAGATCCAGCCGTTGCGGCGCGGGTCCCAGACGAAGGCGTTGGCGTTGAGGAAGGCCGCCACGATCGCATCGATCTTCTCTTCGTCGCTGAAGGTGGGCATCTGCTGCATCGCACCGTACGG
>Ga0073934_10005080_pt1 | contig 20923 bp, 24 predicted proteins | sample LarsenN4metaG_FD_76834 | JGI IMG/M metagenome (GOLD analysis project Ga0073934, IMG submission 76834) | Hot spring sediment bacterial and archeal communities from British Columbia, Canada, to study Microbial Dark Matter (Phase II) - Larsen... ...
CCGTTCAATAGTCGATTCCCTTCTTGGCGACGATGCCGGAGTCGTACGCGTGCTTGACCTTTCGCATCTCGGTGACGGTGTCGGCGACCGCGACGAGCGCCTCCGGTGCGTCCCGGCCCGTCGCGACGATGTTGACGCGCTCCGGCCGGTTGCGGATCGTCGCCGCGACGTCGTCGGCATCGATCCAACCCCAGTTGATCGGGTACGTGATCTCGTCGAGCACGACGAGCCGGTGTTCCCCCGCGTCGATCACCCGTTTCGCGTGTTCCCATGCTGCCCGCGCGACCGCTTCGTCGCGGGACAGGTCTTCGGAGTCCCACGTGAACCCTTCGCCGATGGCCCACCAGTCGACGCCGAGCCGCTTGGCCACGTCTTCCTCGCCGACGTGCCACTCACCCGACTTCAGGAACTGCACGACCGCGACGCGCCATTCGCGTGCGATCGCGCGCATGATGACGCCGAAGGCGGCAGTCGACTTTCCCTTGCCGTCGCCCGTGTTGACGACGACGACCGACTTGGCGGCGCGCTTGCCTTCCGGGAGCGCGTGTTCCGTGGGGGGTGTGGTGGTCATGACGCTCCTCGCTGGGGGACGATGACGATCCCGTGCGGGCCGTCGACGACGGTCACGCGGGCGCCGTAGTGGCGGGCCAGGTTGTCGGCGGTGATGACCGAGGTGGGCGGGCCGTCCTCGACGACCCGGCCGTCGCGCAGCAACACGAGCCGGTCGGCGTACTGACCGGCGAGCGTGAGGTCGTGCATGGTCGAGACGACGGTGAGCCCGTGCTCGCGCCGGAGCCGGTCGACGAGCTCGAGCACGTCTTGCTGATGGCCGATGTCGAGCGACGTCGTCGGCTCGTCGAGCAGGACGAGCGGCGCGTCCTGCGCCACCGCACGCGCCACGAGGACGCGCTGGCGCTCTCCACCCGAAAGCGAGTCGACGACGCGGTCGGCGAACGCGAGCAAGTCGAGCGCGCGCAGGCTCGCCCGCGCCCGATCGACGTCGACGTCACGCGCGCTGCCGAGCAGCGACAGGTAGGGCGTCCGTCCGAGCAGCACGTAGTCGAGTACGCGCATCCCGGGCGGGACGACGGGGACCTGGGGGACCAGCGCGACGAGCCGGGCACGGTCGCGTGGTCGCAGCGCGGCGAGGGGTCGGCCGAGCACGTCGATGCGCCCGCGTGCCGGCGCAAGGCCGAGCACCGCGCGCAACAACGTCGTCTTCCCGGCACCGTTGGGGCCCACGATGCACACCCACTCGCCGTGTTGGACGGTGAGCGACACACCGTCGACGATGCGCCGGTCGTCGATCTCGACGACGACACCTTCGCAGGTGAGCGCGGTCACCCGACGCTCCCTCGCGACGTGCGCAGGACGGCGACGAAGAACGGCGCACCGAAGAACGCGGTGACGACGCCGATCGGGACCTCGGCGGGCGACAAGATCGTGCGGGCGACGAGGTCCGCGATCGTGAGGAACGCACCGCCGAACAGGAGTGAGAGCGGAAGGATGACCCGGTAACTCGTACCGGCGATCAGCCGGATCGTGTGCGGCACGATGATGCCGACGAACCCGATCAGGCCGCTGACCGAAACCGCCGCCGCGGTCGCGAGCGACGCGCCGACGACGATCACGAGGCGAACGCGCGTGACGGGTACGCCGAGTGCCGTCGCTTCCTGGTCGCCGACCGCGAGCACGTCGAGCACGCGCCGGTGCGCGAGCAGCAGCGCCGAGGTGAACACGAAGTACGGCATGAGGATCCACACCTCGTCCCAACCGGCAGTGGTGAGCCGGCCGAGGATGAACATGTAGACCTCGCGGATCGTGTCGGCGTTGCGCTGCTGCAGGTACGTCTGGATCGCCGTGAGGAAGCTCATGACCGCGACCCCCGCGAGCACCAACGTGGCCGGCGTGCGCACGCGTCCACCCGCCGCACCGAGCGCGTACGCAAGCAGCGCCGCGCCCATCGCCCCGACGAACGCCGCGAGCGGCAAGGCGTCGAAGATACTGCCCGTACGCTCGTAGCCGTTCACGATCACGATCGTCACGCCGAGCCCCGCGCCGGCCGCTGCGCCGAGCAGGTACGGGTCGGCGAGCGGGTTGCGGAAGACGCCCTGGTACGACGCGCCGGAGATCGTGAGCATGCCGCCGACGAGCATGGCGAGCACGACCCGCGGCAGGCGCAGCTCCCACACGATGTTGGCGTGACGCTCGCTCAGACCGGAGTCGACGTCGATGAGCGGGAGCCGGTCGAGCAGTTCGGCGAGCGTTCGGCCCGGGTTGATCGACACGGGACCGAGCGCGACGCCGAGCAGCCCCGCGACCACGACGGCCGCGCATCCCAGCCCGACCCACGAGAAGCGCAGGCGAACCGGTACGACGGCCGTGGCGGTCGCGGGGACCGTGGTCATGCTGCGGCCGCCGCTTCGGTGCGAGCGTCGACGATGATCTCCAGCAGGTCGACGACACGGGGACCCCAGCGCGACGCCACGTCGTCGCTCAGCTCGACCACGCGCCCCTCCCGCACCGCGGTGAGCTGATCCCAGGCCGGACGCGCGGCGACCGTTTCGGCCGACTGCTGGCAGCACTCGGTGTCGGCGAGGAAGATGAGGTCGGGGTCCGACTCGATGATGTACTCGGCCGAGAGCTGCGGGTAGCCCGAACCGTCGGCGTCGGCTTCGTCCGCGATGCTGCGCAGCCCGGCGAGCTCGTAGATCTGGCCGATGAACGAGTTGCGGCTCACGCTGTAGTACGTGTCGTCGAGCTCGTGGTAGTAGGTCAGCGGCTCGCCGTCGGGAACCGCCGCGACGATCTCGTCGATCTCGGACCGCATCTCCTCGACGAGCGCGGCGGCCTCCTCGGCGTGGCCCGTCACCGCGCCGAGCTGCTCGATCTGCTCGTAGGTGTCGTCGAGGGTCAGCGCCGCGGGCAGCGCGAGCAGTTCGATGCCGAGCGTCTCGAGCTCGCCCTCGATCGCGGCGTCCGACGCGACGACGAGGTCGGGGTCGTAGCCCGCGATCGCCTCGACGTTGGGTTCGTAGCCGGACAGGTCTGTGGTCGGCACACCTTCGGGGTAGTCGGACTGGTCGTCGACGGCCACCACCTGGTCGCCCGCGCCGATCGCGAACAGCATCTCGGTCGCGGTGGGCGACAGCGAGACGATGCGTTCCGGCCCGTCGGCCGCCGGCTGGTCGGTCGGCTCCGTCGCCGTGCCGGGTTCACCGGTTGCGTCGTCGTCGTCGCCGCCGCACGCGCCGAGCACGAGCGCGCCGGCAAGCAAGAGTGGGAGCAGTTTGCGCATGGCTACCTCCTGTCGGTCGAGGATCTCCGCTCGCCGACAGGGGCCTGCCGGACGAACAGCTCTTCCTCGAGAGCTGGCTTCGTCTCCGATCGCGCAGGCGACCTGGCTCGCCCCGGCCGCCCTTTCGGCTGGGGCTCACAGTTGCGGGACAGCGCCGGAATCGCACCGGCTTCGCTGCCCGATCGGAATCACCCGGATCATACGCCCTAGCCTCGATTCGTGCGCCGGTCGGTCCGCGTGGTTGCCGTTGCGATGACCGTGGCGGGCCTCGCCGGGTGCGGCCAGACCGACTACGACGGCGGGAAGCTGCGCGACGACTTGGTCGAGGCGGGGTTGAGCCGCGACGAGGCGACGTGCGTCGTGCGCGCGATGGAGGACACGTTCACGGTCCAGCGCCTCGGTGCCCGCGAGGAACCCCGCGGCTACGAGCGCGACGACTTCGCAGGCATCCTCGACGATTGCACGGGCGGCACCGACTAGGGCGACAACTCGTGCATCCGGAACAGCGGGTGCAGCGTGAGGCCGTCGGCCGCGAGGTTGGCGGCGCCGCCGGATTCCCGATCGATCACGCACAGCACGGGCCCGAGGGTCGCGCCCGCCGAGCGCAGCTCGCGGGCGGCATCGAGGATCGCTCCTCCCGAGGTCACGACGTCCTCGACGATGCACATCCGGACGCCCTCGAGCTCGCCCCCCTCCGCGAGCCGGCAGGTGCCGTAGGTCTTCGCCTCCTTGCGCACGAAGCGGGCGGGGATGCCCGTCAACTGCGACAGCATCGTGGCGATCGGGATCCCGCCCAGTTCGAGACCGGCCAGCGCCTCGGAGTCCGGCGGCACGAGCGGGACGAGCGCCTCGGCGATGTCGTGGAGGAGGGCGGGGTCCGCCTCGAAGAGGTACTTGTCGAAGTACTCGTTGCTGACCGCGCCCGACCGCAGCGTGAACGTCCCGGTCAGGTGCGACGCGGCGTAGATGCGCTTGGCGAGCGCGGCGCGGTCGGTCATGGCGGCGACGGTACCCGCGCGCGGGCTACGGACGGCGTTGACCCGAAGGGCGGAGCCCGCCTAGCTTCCCCGCCTGCGGAGGCGGGGAGACCGCGCCGGCTTTCGAGCTGGGCACGGGATGACGGGACCGGGGGGACCCGTCATCCCGCCCCGCGCTCCTCGCCAGCCGGCTCCGTGCCCGCTCGCTCACCTTCAGGCACGCGGCGATCTCGTCCGGGTACAGGTTGGTGTCGAGGGCCTTGAGCTCGCCCGCGATCGCGAGCTGCTCGTCGAACGCGCGCCCGCGATAGCGCCGCGCGAACTCGCGGGCGAGCGGTCCCCGGAGCGGCCGTACCACCGTGCCGAGCCACCGGGGCCCCGGCATCCGCGGGCACGTCATGAGCACGTAGGTCAGCGCGCAGTCGAGCAGCGGCTCACCGGCCGCCGCGTTGGTCCAGTCGATCACGACGGGTCCGCGTGGCGCCATGATCACGTTGAGCGGGTGGAGGTCGAGGTGCAGCAGGCGGTCGCCGCCGCCCATCGCACGGAACTCCGGCCACTGCGGCGCGGCGATCTCGTGCAGCCGGTCGTGCAGGTCGGCGAGCGTGCGCGCGTGCGCGCGCGTGGTCCACGGCCGCCGGACGATGGCGTCGGCCATGTGCGGCCCGTCGACGCGCTCCATCACGATCTCGGTCCCGCCGGCGCGAACGTCGTAGATCTCCGGAACCGGGAAGCCCTGCTCGCCGACGTACCGGATGATCCGCGCCTCGGCTTCGATCGACCGGCCGTCGCGGGCCCGGCGCAGCAGCCGGCCGGGTCCCGCGTCGAACATCTGGCAATCGCGGCCCTCTGCGACGAGATCCACGAGCGCAACCTCTACACGATGCGGCTGGTCTTGTCGCCCCAGTAGCGGTCGCGCAGGAGGCGCTTGTAGAGCTTGCCGGTCGGCTGGCGGGGCAGCTCGCGCTCGAAGTCGATCGCCTTCGGGCACTTGTAGTGCGCGAGCTTCGAGCGGCAGAACTCGAGCAGATCACGCTCCAGCTCGGGTCCGGCGTCGTCCCAGTCGACGGGCTGCACGACGCCGTGCACCTTCTCGCCCATGTCGGGGTCGGGGATGCCGAAGACCGCGACGTCGAACACCTTCGGGTGGGTGACGAGCACGTTCTCGGCTTCCTGCGGGTAGATGTTGACGCCGCCCGAGACGATCATGAACGTGCGCCGGTCGGTGAGGTACAAGAACCCTTCCTCGTCGAGGTATCCCATGTCGCCGACCGTCGCCCACCCGCGCTCGTCGAACGACTCGCGCGTCTTCGCGTCGTCCTTGTGGTACTGGAATCCCGGGCGGTTGGCCGCCGGTTCGAAGTACACGGTGCCGACCTCGCCGGGCGGCAGCTCGTTGCCCTCTTCGTCGACGATGTGGATGGGCGCGAGCAAGGTCTTGCCGACCGAGCCGGGGTGCGTGAGGTAGTCGGCGCTGTTGATGTAGGTCGCGCCCATGCCCTCGGTCGCCGAGTAGTACTCCTCGATGATCGGTCCCCACCAGTCGATCATCTGCAGCTTGACCTCGGTCGGGCACGGCGCGGCGGCGTGGATCGCGCACCGGTGCGACGACAGGTCGTACTTGCCGCGCACCTCGTCGGGAAGCTTGAGCATGCGCACGAACATCGTCGGCACCCACTGGCTGTGCGTCACGCGGTACTGCTCGATCAGGCGCAGCGCTTCCTCGGGGTCGAACTGCTCCATCACGACGACCGTGCCGCCGAGTCGCATGACGCTCATGCAATAGAACAGCGGAGCCGAGTGGTACAGCGGCGCGGGCGAGAGGTACACGCAGTGCTCGTCCATGCCGAACACCGCCGTCAACAGCAGCATCTGGCCGGGCAGGCTGCCGACCGGCTCGCGCTGGAGGTTGTAGCGGATGCCCTTCGGCCTCCCCGTCGTTCCCGACGAGTACAGCATCGGGGTGCCCTCGAGCTCCTCCGCGATCGGCTCAGCGGGGTAGCGATCGCGCGCGTCGTCGTAGCGCTCGTACCCGTCGACCAGGTCGTCGCCGACCATCAGGCGGACCTTCACGTTGGGCATCCGCGCCGTGAGCTCGGCCGCGAGGTCGCGGTACGCGTCGCTGACGAACAGCACTTGCGCATCGCAGTCGTCGATGATGTACGCAGCCTCGTCGGCGGTGAAGTGCCAGTTGATCGCCGTGTAGAACAGGCCCGAGCGCTGCGCGGCCCAGCAGACCTCGAAGTACTCGGGCCGGTTCTCCATGAGGATCGCGATGTGGTCGCCGAAGCGCAGGCCCGCGTCGTACAGCAGTTGGGCGACCTGGTTGGAGCGGTCGTCGAGCTCGCGGTACGTGACGGCGCGGCCGGAACCCGCCATCACGTACGCGTGCTTGTCAGGCCGTTCCTGCGCGTGCTTCCCCGGCCACATGCGCGGTCGTGGCGATCAGAACGACGTGATGACGCTGCGGATGACCTCGCCGGCCTCCATCGCGCGGAAGGCTTCGTTGACGTCGTCGAGCTTGATCGTTCGCGACACCATCGACGACGTGTCGAGGCGACCGGTCTCGATCAGGTCGATGAACCGCTGGAAGTCTCGCCGCACCTGGGCCGACCCGTACTTCGAGCCCTTCAACGTCTTCTGGTTGAAGAAGAGGTCGAACGTCGGGATCGTGAGCTGGGCCTCGGCACGCGTCATGCCGACCATGACCGCTGTGCCGCCCTTGCGGATCATCATGTACGCCTGGAGCGTCGTCTCGGGGAGACCGATCACCTCGAAGGCGTAGTCGACGCCGCGGCCGCCGGTGAGCTGCTGCACCTGGGCGACCGGGTCGCCCGCGCTGGGGTCGACCAGGTCGGTGGCGCCGAGCTGTTCCGCCGTCTTGCGCTTCAACTCGACAGGGTCGATGGCGATGATGCGCGACGCGCCCGCGATGCGAGCGCCCTGGAGCACCGCCTGGCCGACGCCGCCGCAGCCGATGATCGCGACGGTCGACCCGGGCTCGACCGCGGCGGTGTTGAGCGCGGCGCCGACACCGGTCGTGACGCCGCAGCCGATCAGCGCGAGCTGCTCGTCGGGGACGTCGGTCTCGACCTTGACGATCGACGACTCGTGGCACGTCATCGCCTCGGCGAACGTGCCGAGTCCGGTCATCGCCAGGTAGTCGGTCTGGTCCGCGCGCTTGCCGCGCGGCGCCATCATCACGTTGAACTCGTTGTCGCACAGCTCCGACTGGTCGTGCAGGCAGAACCAGCAGGTGCCGCACGCGGGGATGAACGACGCGACGATCCGGTCGCCCGGCTTCACCTTCGTGACCTCGTTGCCGACTTCGACGACCGTGCCGGCGCCCTCGTGACCGAGGATCGTGCCGGGCATGATCGCGACATAGCCGTTCTTGAGCGAAAGGTCGGAGTGGCACACGCCGCTCGCGCCGAGCTGCACGACGACGTCGCGCGGGCCGGGCGGCGCCGGCTCGACGTTCTCGATCGACAGCGGCCCACCGGTTTCGACGAAGACTGCGGCCCGCATGGGTGCCTCCTTTTGCCCCACGACTGGGGTTGACCTGCGTAGACGCCGGCACGCTAGCTCCTACGATGCGCGCCATGCCCCTCGCCGACGCCGCCTCGACGCCGGATCCCCTCGCACCCAGCCCCGCGACGCCGAAGCGGGGCGCCGTCGTCGTCACGTGCATGGATGCCCGCATCGACCCCCTCGCCGTGCTCGGGCTCGCGCTCGGCGACGCCCATGTGCTGCGCAACGCGGGAGCGGTCGTCACCGACGACGTCCTGCGCTCGATCGCGCTGTCGCAGCGGGTGTTCGCAACCCGCACCGTCTACGTGATGGCGCACACCGACTGCGGCGTGCGCGCCGCCGGATTGATCTCGGAGCTCGACGAGCACGTCCGCCGGGCGGCCGGGCGGATCCGGCGCCACACCGCCCTGCCGTACCGCGACGACGTGCGGGGCTGCGTGCTCGACGTCGAAACCGGCGCCGTCCGCATGGTCGACGGGGCGTAGCATTCCCAGGTGCGCACCGTCGTCTATTTCGGTCCTCGCGGCACGTTCACCGAGGAAGCGCTGCTGAGCCAGCCCGACCTCGCCGCCGCGCAGCGGGCCGATGCGCGGTCGGTGCCCGACGTGATCAGCGCCGTCGAACGCGGCGAGTTCGACGGCGGTCTCGTGCCGATCGAGAACATGATCGAGGGCTCGGTGTCGGTCACGCTCGACACGCTCGCGTTCGACAGCGAGCTGCTGATCCAGCGCGAGATCGACCTTCCCGTGTCGCTCCAGCTTTGCGCGAAGCCCGGCGTGTCGCTCGCCGATGTCGCGACCGTCGTGTCGTTCCCGCACGCGCTCGCCCAGTGCCGCGGCTGGCTGGCAAAGAAGCTCCCGGCGGCCGAAGCGCGCGCGTCGCACTCGACGGCCGACGCGGCCCGCGAGGTGGCGCGCTCGAAGCGCGGCGACCTCGCCGCGATCTGCAACCGGCTCGCGGCGGAGCTGTACGGTCTGGAGATCCTCGCGACCGAGATCGAGGACCACCCCGAGAACCAGACGCGCTTCGTGCTCGTCGGCCGGGGAATTCCGGCGCCGACGGGGCACGACAAGACGACCATCGTGTGCTTCCAGCGCGAGGACCGGCCGGGTTCACTCCTCGGCATCCTCCAGGAGTTCGCAGCGCGCGCGATCAACCTCACCAAGCTCGAGTCGCGCCCGACCAAGCGCGGGCTCGGCGACTACTGCTTCTTCATCGACTGCGAAGGGCACATCGCCGACGAGCTGGTCGCCGATGCGTTCCGCAACCTGGCGGCGAAGCAGGCCGAGGTGAAGTTCCTCGGTTCGTATCCGGTCGGCGGACCGCTCGAAGCGGGCGTCGAGCGGCGCCGGGCGCACAGCCGCGCGTGGAAGCACGCGGCCGCCTGGGTCGACGAGCTGCGCGCGCAGATCCGGGACGTCGACGCGTGATCGACCTGAAGCGCCTCTCCGCCGACCCTGACTATCGACGGAACGTCGAGCGCAAGCGCGTGCGCCCGGGGCTCGTCGACGAAGTTGTCGATCTCTACACACGATCCCGCCAGCACTCGTCGCAGATCCAACAACTGCGCGCCGAGCAGAAGCGGCGCTCGAAGGAGGCGCGCGGCCAGCCGTCGGACGAGCTGCGCGAACTCGCGAGCCTCGTCAAGGAACGCGAGGCACAGCTGCGCGACGACGAGGCACGCCTGCGCGAACTCGCGCTGCAGCTTCCCAACGCGGCCGACGACTCGGTTCCCGAGGGTGGCGAGGACGACGGCGAGGTGCTGCGGACGGTGGGGTCGCCCGGTGCGGCGCCCGCGCTCGACCACGCGGCGTTCGGCGACGCGATGGGGTTCGTCGACATGCCGCGCGCCGCGGAGACGAGCGGCTCGCGCTTCGCGTACATCATGCGCGAGGCCGCGCTGCTCGAGCTCGCGCTCGTGACGTACGCGATGAACACGGTCGCGCGTCACGGCTTCGTGCCGGTCGTGCCGCCGACGCTGGTGCGCGAGCGCACGATGGAGGAGGCCGGCTTCTTCCCGACTGACCGCAGCCAGGTCTACGGCGTCGACGACGGCGAGCTCTTCCTCGTCGGCACCAGCGAAGTACCGCTCTCCGCGATCCACCGCGACGAGATCCTGACCCCCGACCTGCTCCCGGCGCGCTATGGCGGCTTCTCCTCGTGCTTCCGCCGCGAGGCCGGGACCCATGGCAAGGACACGCGCGGAATCTTCCGTGTGCACCAGTTCGACAAGGTCGAGATGTTCTCGTACGTCGAACCCCACCTGTCGAACGACGAGCACGACCTGATCCTGTCGATCGAGGAGGAGATCATCGGTGGGCTCGGCATCCCGTACCGCGTCGTCAACATCGCCTCCGGCGACCTCGGCGCGGCCGCGGCGAAGAAGTACGACATCGAGGGTTGGCTGCCGTCGGAGGATCGTTACCGGGAGCTCACGTCGTGCTCCAACTACACCGACTACTCGGCGCGCCGGCTGCGCACCCGCGTCAAGAGCGATCGCGGTACCGAGTTGGTACACACGCTGAACGGCACCGGCTGCGCGATCAGCCGCACGCTCGTGTTCCTGTTCGAGCACTATCAGGACCCTGACGGTCGCTTCGCCGTCCCCGATGTGCTGCGCCCCTACACCACCTTCGAGACCGTCGAGCCGCGCAAGTAGTCAGCCGATCGCGTCTTCGTAGGCGTCCTCGAGCAGCTCGGCGAGGGTCGCCAGGTCGTCGGGGCCGCGGTGCTCGCACAGGCGCGTGATGATGCCGCCCGGCTCGTCGGCGGGGCCGTAGTGCGGCGTGGTGAAGAATCGGTCGGCGTGCGCGGCGAGGACCACCGGCTTGCTCGGGCAGCGGAGGATGACAAGGGTCCCTTCGTCGTCGGGTGGCAGCAGGTTGCCGACACCACCGCCGACCGGGGGACCGAAGCGGGCGAAGCGCGTCTTCTTCTCGTCGCCGACCCGGAACCCGACGTCGCTGCCCCAGATCGGCCCTTCGTTCGCGCCGGGGAACGCCGCGACGATGCGGCGGATGTCGTCGTGCGTCACCTCGGGCAAAGCCTCCCGTCTCGCTCGCTGCTTGCGGTAGGTGGTCACGGCGCGCTTGGGTGCGACAGCCTCCCACGCGTCTTCGATCGCGGCGCGTAGCTCGTCGCGCCCGACACGCCCGAGCTCGTGCTCGCGATCGGCGACGACGGTCGCGTCGCCGACCACCGCGAACCGCGTGCCGTCGACCGAGAACGACGTACGTCCCGCGCGGCGTGACGACGTGACGCCCGGCAGCGCGCTTGCGACGGCGATCGCGTACCGGGCGTTGGTGCCCGTGCGGTGCTCCGCCTTGCGCGGCGGCCCCCATGACGACAGCTTGCGCGGCGTCGAACGCTTTGACTCCTGTCGAGCCATTGCCGCAACGCTACGCCGTGCCTGTTCTTGTGGCACTGCGCTCCCCTCACGGGCACGGAGCGCCAAGAAAACGGGCCGGTACCCTGGCCGACGGAGGGATGCCGGAGCGGCCGAACGGGGCGGTCTTGAAAACCGTTGTGCGCAAGCACCCTGGGTTCGAATCCCAGTCCCTCCGCTCGCCTGCTCCGGATCTTCGAGCATGCGGGATCGAGGCGCGAAAGGTCACGTCACATGGCGCCGTCGGGCCACAGGGTGACAGGCAAGTCGCTACTTGCCTATGGTGCCGGGCGTCGTGGGAGACGTGTTCAAGGCGCTCGCCGATCCGACACGCCGGGCGATCCTCGACGAGCTGACGGACCGAGACGGCCAGACGCTGTTCGAGCTCTGCTCGCGGCTCGCCACCAAGCACGGCATGGGTTCGACCCGGCAGGCGATCTCGCAGCACCTTGACGTCCTCGAGGCCGCCGGACTCGTCACCACACGACGCAAGACCGGTACACGTTCCCTCACCTCGACACGACGCCGCTGCGCCAGATCACGCCGGTGGTCGATCCCCGCACACGAGGAGCAGCGATGAGGATCAACGTGATGAGCATCATGCTCGACGACCAGACGAAGGCGCTGCGCTTCTACACGGAGGTACTCGGCTTCGTGAAGAAGCGCGAGATCCCGCTCGGCGAGCACTCCTGGCTCACCGTGAGCACCCGGCCGCGCGGCCGTTCAAGCAGGCACTCGTCGAAGACGGAATCCCGTTCACGTCGTTCGACGTCGACGATGTCGCGGCCGAGTACGACCGCCTCGTCCCGCATGGCGTGCGCTTCACCCAACCACCGACGACGATGGGCCCTGTGACGACCGCCGTCCGCGACGACACCTGCGGGAACCTCATCCAGATCGCGGCGGAGAACGACGCTGCGTGACGACGGCCCGTCGGGCACGATTGGTCGGCGACCTTCGTTCGATCGGGGGCAGTTGTGGTGACGCGATCGTTGGAGACCGACTACCTCGTCGTCGGTGCCGGGGCCATGGGAATGGCGTTCACGGATGCGCTGATCGACCACGCGGACGTCCACGTCACACTGGTCGACCGCCGTCACGCAGCCGGCGGACACTGGCTCGACGCATACCCGTTCGTGCAGTTGCATCAGGCGTCGGTGTTCTACGGCGTGGCCTCGACCGTGCTGGGGAGCGGCGCCGTGCAGCAGACCGGCCCCGAAGCGGGGCTGCAGGAACGCGCGCGCCAGTCGGAGATCCGCGCGTACTACGACGACATCCTGCATCGCCGATTCCTCGGGTCGGGACGAGTCACCTTCCTCGGGGGAAGCGACTATCACGCCGAAGGCGAATCGCACCTCGTCACGTCGCTCGTGTCGGGTGAGACCGTGCAGGTCGACGTGCGACGCCGAGTCGTCGACGCCACGTACCTCTCGCCGACGATCCCCGCGACGACGCCTCCGCCGTTCGGCGTCGCCGACGACGTCCGGGTCGTAGCCGTCAACGAGCTCGCCCGGTTGACCGCGGCACCGAGCACCTACGTGATCGTCGGCTCGGGCAAGACCGCGACCGACGGGATCGTGTGGCTGTTGGCAAACGGTGTTGCGCCGGACCGCATCGTCTGGGTCCGACCGCGCGATCCGTGGATGCTCAACCGGGCCGTCGTGCAACCCGACCCGGTCGTCGGGCTCGGGCTCGTCGCCGACACGATGGCGGCGGCCGCCGCGGCCGAGTCACTCGACGACCTGTTCCTGCGCCTCGAAGCGGCCGGCGTGATGCTGCGGATCGACACCGACGTCGTCCCGACGATGGCCAAGACCCCGACCCTTGCCGCATGGGAGCTCGAGCTGCTCCGCACGATCGAGAACGTCGTGCGGCTCGGGCACATCAAGCGCGTGACGGCTCGCGAGATCGTCCTCGAGGGCGGCTCGGTGCCTCTTGCGCCCGACTCGCTTGTCGTGCACTGCGCCGCCTCGGGGCTGCAGTACCCGCCGCTCGTCCCGATCTGGAGTCCCGACAAGATCAGGCTCCAGACGATCCGGGTCGGGTTCCCGTGCTTCTGTGCGGCGCTTGCCGGCTTTGTCGAAGCGACCCGCGACGACGACCGGGAACGCAACCGAGTGTGCCCGCCGAACACGCTGCCCGACACCCCGGCCAGTTGGGCTCGCATGCAGGTGCGTGGGACCGTCGCGGCGCGTACCTACGGCTCTGAGCCCGACATCGCCGCCTGGGCCAATGGCTGCGCCCTCAACCCCGCGCGCATCGAACCGTCGCAACGTGGCGACCCCGCCGTCCGGGCGGCCGCCGACCGTCTCGCGGAGCACGTCGAGCCCGGTCTCACGCGGATGGCCGAGCTCGCCGGCGAGGTGCAACCGTGACGACGCCAGCGCCCCGGATCATGCCGTACCTCTACTACCCGAGTGCGACGAGGGCCCTGGGTCTCTCGTCGCCGAGGTTGCACGGGGGCGCTCCGGGCTCTTGACTGTGTCCCGGCGCAGTGCGGGGGAGGCGTATCCATGGTCGGTTGTGGGCGGAGGGGACTCCTCCTCGCACTTGTCGCCGTATGAGCGTTCAGGGGCGGCGCCGCGCGCACCGGACGCGCTCAGGGCGAGACGGCGCTCTCGCTGGCGAACGTCGCGAACCTCGCTCCCGTGTGGATCGCGCACACGGAAGGCGGAAGAGCGACCTCTTCGCCCGTTGTCGCGAACGACCGTGTGTATGTCACGCAGACGTTCGGGGTGCTCGCTGTCTACGACGCCGACGGCAGCGAATGCGCGAGCGCGCTGAACCCGAAGCGTTGCGCCCCGTTGTGGACCGCGTCGGTACCGGTCAGTCTGACGTCGCCACCGTTCGCGTCCACTCCGGCCGTAGCGAATGGCCGCGTGTTCGTCGGCGGTAGCGATGCGAAGCTGTACGCGTTCGATGCGGCAGGCAACACGGGTTGCGGTGGTGCACCGCGAGTCTGCGCTCCGTTGTGGACCGCGACGACGGGCGGAGAGATCCGGTCGTCGCCGCTGGTCAGTAAAGGCCGCGTGTACGTCGGCTCGGCCGACGGGAACTTGTACGTGTTCGACGCCGCCGGTCAGTCCGGCTGTTCCGGCGTTCCGAAGATCTGCTCGCCCATGTGGACGGCGCCGGCAGGCGGTGTCGTCCATTCGTCGCCAGCCATATCGGGGGGCGTCGTGTACGTGGCGTCATGGGACACGAAGCTTCACGCGTTCGACGCCGAGGGAATCACGAACTGCGCGGGTGCGCCGAAGACGTGCGCGCCGCTGTGGACGGCGCAGGGAACGGGCAACCTCACGTCTACTCCGGCGGTTGCTTCCGGGGTGGTCTACCTGACGAGCCCGAATGCCCTGCAAGCCTTCGACGCCGCGGGCACCGTGAACTGTTCCGGCGTGCCGAAGACGTGCGCGCCGCTGTGGTCGGCGCCGGTCGTGGGCGGTACCGACGCGTCGCCTGGCGTCGCGGACGGCTTCGTCTACGTTGGTACGCGAGCTGGCGCGCTGTACGCGTTCGACGCCGCCGGAACGACGGGCTGCTCGGGATCGCCGAAGACCTGCACGCCATTGTGGAGTGCGCAGACCGGTGACGCCATCACCGCGTCACCGTCGATCGCCAACGGCATCGTCTACGTCGCATCTGCGGATCTCGGCTTGTACGCGTTCGCGGGCGACGGAGCGACCGGGTGTTCGGGCGTGCCGACCAAGTGCGCTCCGCTCGCCGTTGTGCCTATCGATGCACCAACGTCGTCGCCAGCGATCGCGAATGGGCGCGTGTACGTCGGCGCATCGGCGCATGCACCGGCCGCCGGAACGGTGACCGTTCGCTTCGACTACAACGGCTCGACGGGGTCCGACGGGTCACCGCAAGCATGGGTCGTCCCGGCGGGAGTCACTTCGGTGTCGATCGACGCGCTCGGGGCACGCGGTGGGAAGAATCTGTCGGGATCGTTCGCGCCGTTCTTCAGCGGCCCTGGGTTCGGTGGGCGCGCAAGCGCGACGCTCGCGGTGACACCCGGCGAGACGTTGCGCATCCGTGTCGGGGGGCAACCATCGGGTGCGGCCGGTGGATTCAACGGCGGTGGCAACGGTGGCGCCGGGTCGCCGCCGTTCGGCCCGACCGGCGGCGGCGGTGCTACCGACGTTCGTCGCGCGCCGCCGCCACCGCCGCCGCCCGCGACCACCACGCGGTCCGAGAGCGCGTCGCCGCCGCGACCGTCTTCTTCGGGGGCGCCGGTGGAGGCTCCGCCGGGTCGGCGTGCAACGCGACGGGTGCTGTCGCGACCGCGTGCGGATCGCACGCAACGGCGGCGGCTGCCGGTACTGGCGGCCTCCCCCTGGGTTGGGTGAACGAACCCTGCGCCGCGACAGGACAACCAGGGGGGGTCGGGTGTCGGCGGCGCAGGTGGTAGCTGTGGCTTCGTCTCCGCGTGCGGCGGTCAGCTCGGCGGCATGACGCCCACCGGCGGCGCGGGCGGAGGCGGATACTTCGGCGGCGGAGGTGGCGCGGTCACGGGCGGCACAGATCCAACGACCGGAGACATCTGGTCCGGCCAGTGCACGATCGTGGTCGGCGCGGGAGGAGGCGGATCCGCCTACGCGGGACCCGGCACGACCGACGTCTCGATGTCAACAGGCGCCCGTGGCTGGCACGGATACGTGGTGATTCGCTACGCGCTCGGTGGGTGACGCGCGAGGAGTCGGCGCCGCGTCGATCGGTCAGGCCGCGTCGCGGAGGGCCTCGGCGGACCGCCGCAGGTTGAGCGGCCAGCCCTGGTCGGCGACGACACCCGCGCGCAGCCCGTCCCACCGTCGCGGTGGCGGTCGAGATGGCGGTGCTCGGCGATCTCGACGCCGGGCATGTCGTGGTCGCGCGCTTGATGCGGTCGAACTGTTCGGTGAACAGCCGGAACGCCCGTCCGGCCGGCGAGCGCCGCGTCTACCAATCGGGGTCGACGACGCGGGCGAGGTCCTACTCGCCGGGAACCCCCTTGAGCACCCGTGAGCCGAGCGGCTCGAACGCGATCGCGGTTCCGGCGACCGCCCCGCGTGCGACGCCGGTCACGATGATTTCGCCCGGGGCCGCGACGCCCATGGCGCGGGCCGCGATGTTGACCGCGAGCCCGGAGACGTCGTCGCCGCGGCGGTCCACGTCGCCGACGTGGATGCCGATGTAGACGTCGAGCCCATCCTCGGCGAGCTCGCGCCGCAGGCGCTGCGCGGCCGTGATCGCGGTGCCGGCGGACGGCAGGAGCGCGAGGACGCCGTCGCCGGTCGTCTTGACGACCGTGCCGCCGCACCGGGAGACCGAGGCGCGCACGACGTCGTCGTGCCGGTCGAGGAGCGACCTCCAACGCGCGTCGCCGAGCGCCGCCGCGCGTTCGGTCGATCCGACGAGATCGGTGAACATGACCGCGGCGAGGAGTCGCTCGGGAGGCGGCACCCGGCGCTCGCCGACGACGATCGCACCGACCTCCGCCACGACCGCATCGACGTCGCCCACGAACGGCCACTGGTCGACGCCGTCGAGCTCGATCAGGCGTGCGTTCGGGATGCGCGCGGCCGCCGCGCGCACGGCGTCGAGCGGCGTGTACGTGATGCCACGGCGGTACAGCACGAACGTCGGCACCGTGAGTTGCTCGAACAACTGGTCGTGCGGGCGGGACTGGAAGATCGACTCGAAGATCCGCGCCGCCGTTGCGGGGCTCGCACCCGCTCGTCCCGCGCGGTCGTACCACGCGCGGAAGGCACGGTCTCCGGCGCGCGACGGCGCGACCTGCGCGACGAAGTCGTCGTCCTCGCCCTCGACGTTGCGACGGATGAGCGCATGGCGCGCCGCCCGCCACGCGTCGTACTCGGAGTCGGAGAGCCACATCGGATGGAACAGCAACAGGGCGCGGACGTGATCAGGGTGCGCGACCGCGAACCGGGAGCCGACCCCGTAGCCGTCGGCCGTGAACACGACCGCGTCGCGCACGCCGGCGGCCGCGACCACCGCGGCAAGGTCGTCCGCCCACTGATCGACGATCGGACGGCTCCAGTCGGCAACGGGGTCGGACAGCCCGAGTCCTCGCCGGTCGAACACGATGACGCGTCCGAACGCGGTGATGCCGGCGAGCAGGCGGCGAGCGCCCGGCTCCTCGTCGAAGAACTCCATCGGAACCAGACCGCCGAGCACGAGCACGATGTCGTTGCGCGCGGCTTCGGCATCGGACGGGTCGAGCACCCGGAACGCGACGTGTGTCCCGTCGGCTGCGCGCGCGTAGCGCACGTCTCGCACCTTCGGAGTCTCGCGCGGACTGGGACGCGGGCGCGCCGGACGCGGCCCGAATGCTTCGTGGTGCGACGTTGCGCGCGAGGATCACGGTCATGCCCCGCCGAATCGCACTCGCCGCCAGCGAGCACTTCCCGATCGGTGAACGACGCAACCATCGACTCTTCCGGGTGGAGCAATCCCTGCGCGTTCGGCGTCATGACGTGGGCGACCCGCCGAACGTCTGACGAACGGTACGTTGACCCCATGACGACCACGATCCGACCGTACGAAGATGCCGACGGCGACGCGGTCGTGGAGCTTTCGCTTCGTGCGTGGGCACCTGTGTTCGCGTCGATTCACGGTGTGCTGGGCAAGAGACTCTTCACGCACTTCTACGGGCCGGACTGGCGTGACGCGCAGGCTGCGGATGTTCGCCGTGCGTGCCGTGCCTACGACGTGCTCGTCGCGGACGACGACGCGCGTGTCGTAGGTTTCACGGCGATCGACCTGCCACCGGGGACCGAGGAAGGCGAGATCTACATGGTCGCAGTAGACCCCGTGGCGCAGAATCGGGGCATCGGGACGCTGCTGACCGAGGCTGCCGTCGAGCGCATGCGTGCTGCCGGAAAGCGCATGGCCGTCGTCGAGACAGGCAGTAATCCGGGCCATGCGCCGGCCCGCGCCACCTACGAGAAGGCCGGCTTCGTCGCCTGGCCGAGTCACAAGTTCTACCGCCTGCTCGACGAGTGACCCCTTACACCCACGGGCACCACGAATCGGTCCTGCGCAGCCATCGGTGGCGGACCGCCGAGAACTCCGCGGGCTACCTGCTGCCCCACCTGCGCGCCGGGCAGCACGTGCTCGACGTCGGGTGCGGGCCGGGCACGATCACGCTCGACCTCGCGCCGCGCGTGGAGCCGGGATTCGTCGTCGGCGTCGACGCCGCCGCCGAGGTGATCGAGGCCGCCGAGCGTGCACACGAGGAGCGAGCGGCGCGCAACGTCGAGTTCCGGGTCGCGGACGCCTACGCGTTGCCCTTTGACGACGCGTCGTTCGACGTCGTGCACGCGCATCAGGTGTTGCAGCACCTCGCGGAGCCCGTCGCTGCGCTGCGCGAATGGCGCCGAGTTCTGGCTCCCGGCGGCGTACTCGCCGCTCGCGACAGCGACTACGCCGCGTTCGCATGGGCGCCTCGCGATCCGCGGCTCGACCGCTGGCTGGAGCTGTACCACCAGGTGACGCGGCGCAACGGTGCCGAAGCCGATGCGGGACGCTTCCTGCTGGGGTGGGTGCGGGCGGCCGGCTTCGACGACGTCACCTACTCGAGCTCGACGTGGACCTACGCGACCGATCCCGATCGCCGCTGGTGGGCCGACCTCTGGGCCGACCGCGTGGAGCAGTCGGCGTTCGCCGAGCAGGCGGTCGCGTACGGGCTCGCGACGGCCGACGAGCTGGCGGAGATCGCCGCCGCGTGGCGGGCCTGGGGCGCGGAACGCGACGGTGTCTTCGTCGTCGTGCACGGGGAGGTGTTGGCAACATGCTGAACGGTGGTTCGATCTCGACCGTCCTTGGCGCGTACCGGCCCCGAGCGCGCCGCGCTCGCCGAGCTGCTGGAGTCGTTGGCGCCGGACGACTGGGCCCGCCCGACGGAGTGCCCCGCGTACACGGTCAAGGGCATCGCGACGCACGTCCTCGGTGACGACCTGAGCCTCCTGAGCCGCCAGCGCGACGCTGGGTCGCTGCGGCTCGCTTCCTCAGCGTCGAACTCGTCGTCGAGCTGCTTCGTCTGACCGGGGAGTGGACAGCGGCGTACTACGAAGGAGTCGACCCGCAGGCTCCGTGCGAACCCGTCGGGTTCTTCGGTTCCCGCGGAGAGCTCTCGCCGTTCTGGCACGCGATCGCGCGCGAGTACATGGAGCGCTGGGTGCATCACAGCCAGATCCGGCGCGCGCTCGGGCAGTCCTCGTTCGCGGAAGCGCCGTTCCTGCGCGTCGGCGTGGAGGTCGCGGCCGCCTCGGCAGGGGCTCCGGCGAGCGTGCCCGCCGAGCCCGGCGGCGAGTGGGCGATCGGTCAGGTCGTGCTCGGTCGCGCGCAACAGACTGCCGACATCCTCACCCGCGCGTACACAGCCGAAGAAGTGCGCGCGCTCGCGACGGGTCCGGCCGAGTCGGTCGATCTCCTCGCCCGCTTCGCGGGGCGCCCGTAGCGGGCGCGTACCTGCCTACGCCTCCCAGAAGACTTCGATCTCGGTGCCGTCGGGATCCCAGCACCGGAACGTGACGTACGCCTCGCCGGGGCGGTGATCCTCGAGCGCGCCGAGGCGCACGCCGGCGGCGGCGAGCGCGGCGTGCTGCGCCACGACGGCCTCGGCGCGGTCGAGGCCGAACCCGATGTGGAACCCGGTGGGCAGCGCCGTGTGCGGATCGGCCGGGATGAGCGCGAGCAGGAAGCCGTCGTCGTTACGCACGAAGAACCCGCCGTCGGCCTCGAACGCGGGCCGGAACCCGAAGTGACGCTCGTAGAAGTCTCGGCATGCCGCCGCGTCGCGCACGCGCAGGTTCAGGTGGTTGAGGTCCATCCCGTCATGATCGTGCCAGCTCCTTCGCCATCGCGCGCGCGACGACACGCTCGGTCGGTCCCGGGGCGACCCGCGCCAGGAGGTGCAGCAAACGAGCGCGCTTCGGCGCGACGAGCGCCCGGTCGCGGCGGATCGCTTTGACCACTGCGTCGGCGACGGCCGCCGCGGAGATCGCCGGTCCGGCCGCATCGGTGAGGTAGCGGTGCGTATCGACGCCGGCGAGCGAGCCGTGGGCGCCTCCGTTGCGCAGGAAGTCGGTGTCGACCGGTCCCGGGCAGACGACGCTCACCCCGATGCCGTGCCGCGCCGCCTCGGGTCGCAAGCTCGTCATGAACGCGACGACGCCCGCCTTCGCGGTGGCGTACGGCACCAGCAACGGCGTGGGCAGCAGACCCGCGAGCGACGCGATCGCGACCAGACTCCCGCGGCCGAGCGGGATCATCACCTCGTATGCCGCCCGCACCGTGTTCAACGCGCCCACGAGGTTGACGTCGATCGACCGGCTCCACGCATCGTCCGCGACCTCCTCGGCCGGCCCACCGACACCGATCCCCGCGCATGCCACCGCGGCGGTCAACGTGCCGTGCTCGGTGACGATCCCGGCGATCGCCGACCGCACTGCTGCGATGTCGCGCACGTCGAGCTCGACCTCGGCGCCGGCGCCCGGCAGGTCGGAGCCGACGACGGTCGCGCCATCGGCGCGCATCCGCGCCGCGACGGCTCGTCCGATCCCGCCCGCCGCCCCTGTGACCAACATCACGCTGCCCGGTCCGACCGGTCCCATGCGACCTCCCGCTTCGACTCGCCGCTCTCCATTCGACACGGCCGGCGTCCTGGACCATCGCGGCTCCCGTGGGCCAGTAGTTAGGCGATCTAACCATTCGATATTCTCATCGTCG
>Ga0073934_10005082_pt1 | contig 20911 bp, 18 predicted proteins | sample LarsenN4metaG_FD_76834 | JGI IMG/M metagenome (GOLD analysis project Ga0073934, IMG submission 76834) | Hot spring sediment bacterial and archeal communities from British Columbia, Canada, to study Microbial Dark Matter (Phase II) - Larsen... ...
CCGCCGCGTCTCTGGCGCCTGGGCCATCCTCGACATTCACGGCCAGGTGCTCGACAGCGGATTCGCGTCCGAGGCGGCGGCCGCGGATTTCATCGTCCGGTTCTGCCAGGACCACCGGATGCTCTACGCGATCTACTACTGACCACACCACGGAGAACGACCATGACCGCACAACCCTACATCGAATGCTCGCTTTGCGATGAGGCCAAGCCGATCCACCGCGAGCTTGTGCTGACCAACCGCGAGGGGCTGCTGCTCGACAAGGCCCAGTTCTGCCGCGACTGCTGGAACGACATCCGGCAGTCGGTTGAGGACGCCAGCGGCCTCATCGACCGCCGCCAGGAGAACTGACGCCATGGCGATGACGCGCGACGAACTGATTGCCTGGGCCACGCGGAACGGCTGGAAGCTCGACCGCTGGGGCCACCTCAAGAAGGAGTTTCCCAACGGCACGCACCGCTTGAAACTCAGCCGCATTGCCGCGCGACACGAGCTCTCGACCCCATTCGGGTGGGCGAGAGTTTCGAGCGGCTACTTCAAGAACTTGCACCTAACCGCCGACGATCAACTCGCCGGCATGACCCGATAGAAAGGACACCTGCCATGACAACGTTCGCCATCGACACCGACAACACGATCACCGCTTACCTCGCCGGAGAGGCGATCCCGGAGGACCACGCGCGATTCTCGAGCGGGAAAGAACTCGCCAAGCTCGCCGCCAACTGGCCCGCCGACCGTCTGGTCGAGATCTGGAACGGCTTCGCCGGCGTGCCGCCCTTCGGCGACCTGAAGCCGGTCAAGAAGTTCACCGACCGCAAGACCGCCGTGGCGCGGATCTGGCGCGCGGTACAAGCCCTGACGCCCACCGCCGCGCCCCAGGCCGCCGTCCATCCATCAAGCAAAGCCGCGCCGAAGCAGGCCAAGCCAACCAAGGAGGCCACGCGGCCCGCGGACGCGCGCGAAGGCTCGAAGAAGGCCATCGTCCTTGAACTCTTGCGCCGCCCCGAGGGCGCCACGCTCGCCGACATCATGGCCGCGACGGGCTGGCAGCCCCACAGCGTCCGCGGCTTCATCTCGGGCGCGCTGGGCAAGAAGATGGGGCTGACCATCGAATCCCTCAAGACGCCCGAGGGGGCCCGCGCCTACCGGATCCAAGCGTAACCGCGCCATCCTTCTCCTCCTCCGCCGGTCTCAATCGCCGGCGGCTTCCCTCTTCCGCCGCTCAATCCCCTCGATCCGTTCTTCCAGCAGGGCATTGTGCAGCTCGCACTCGGCCCGCCGCATGTAGAGGCCGTTCAGGCGCAAAATGATCCGGCTCTCGAGTTCGGCCAGTTCCTTGCGGACCTCGGCGAGCAAGGCCCGGTTCTGGAGGCTCACGTAGGTGGCGATGAGCCCCGAGACCAACCCGATGGCCGGTACGATGGCCGTCAGGATCCGCTCACCCATTGCTCGCGCTCCCGGTGCAAAAGTCGCAACTCCTGCGCCCAGTCGTGGAGCGCCAGGCACAGGCCCGCGACGTCCGGATGGCCCGCGCGCAGCAGCGCCTCGGCTTCGGCCATCTCCCGTTCGCACCGCGCCGCCTCACGCCGCCACTGCTCCTCGCTCCAGGGAGATCTCTGCAAACCCTCGTCCGTCGGAGGCGAGCACGGCGCGCTTGCCGGAGAACTCTTCAAAGCGGCGGATGATGACATCACAGTAACGAGGCTCCAACTCGATCAGCCGCGCATGGCGTCCCGTTTTCTCGCAAGCGATCAGCGCCGAACCCGACCCAGCGAATGGATCGAGCACCGAGTCGCGGCTCTTGCTCGAGTTGCGGATCGCCCGCTCGACCAACTCGACCGGCTTCATCGTCGGGTGCAGGTCGTTGGCGATGGGCTTCTTCACAAACCACACGTCGCCCTGATCGCGGGCGCCGCACCAGTAGTGGTCCGTCCCTTCCTTCCAGCCGTAGAGGATCGGCTCATACTGCCGCTGGTAGTCGGATCGGCCCATGGTGAACGTGTTCTTGGCCCAGATGATGAACGTCGACCAGTGCCCGCCCGCCGCGGTGAATGCTTTGTGCAGCGTGTGCAGTTCCGAGGACGACATGCAGATGTAGATGGCGCCCTTCGTCACCGCCAGCATGTTCGCACAGGCGTCGCGCAGGAAGGGTTCGAACGCGGAGCCGAGGTTATCGTTGGCGATTCGGCGATGCTTCTTTCGAAGCTTGTCCTTCATCGTCGCACCGTAGTTCACTCCGTAGGGAGGGTCTGTCCAGGTCATGCTGGCCAGGCCGCCGGCCAGCACCTTCTCCACCGCCGCGATCTGCGTCGAGTCGCCGCACAGCAGCCGATGATCGCCAAGCAGCCACACATCGCCGGGCGCTGTCACCGCCGTCTCGGGCGTCTCCGGGACCGCGTCGTCATCGGTGTTGCCGACTACGGACTCGTCCAGGTCTACGAGTAGCGCCTCGATCTCGTCATCGGCGAAGCCCAGCAGGTCGAGGTTGAACTCATCCTCGCGAAGCGCCTCGAGTTCGACCCGCAGCATCTCCTCATCCCATCCGGCGTTCTGGGCGAGCCTATTGTCGGCGATCACCAGCGCGCGCCGCTGCGCCTCGCTCAGATGATCCAGCACGATCACCGGAGCCTCGGCCATGCCGAGCTTCCGGGCGGCCATCACGCGCGCGTGGCCGGCGACGATCACGCCGTCGGCCCCGACAAGCACGGGATTGACGAACCCGAACTCGGCGATCGACGCCGCGATCTGCGCCACCTGCTCCTCGGTGTGCGTGCGCGGATTCCTCGCGTAGGGGATCAGCCGCTCCAGTGGCCAGCGCTCGATGTGGAGGTCGGGCTTCACTTTTTGATGTAGGGTGCCTGAGCCGGCGTGCCATCGGGGTTGGCGAAATGGGCGAGCACGGCCGTGAGACCCTGCACCGCCGACAACGAGACCATGGCCCAGAACTTGCCGCGCCCGGGCAGCAGGTCGATCGAGGCATTCAAGCCCTGCGCCACGAGCACCAGCATTTGAATCGCAACGTTGACAGAGAACTTCATCTTGGTCAGCTCCTTGAATTCGTTCACCAACGGTCGCAGCCGCCACCAGATCCACAGTTCGCGGATCATCACTTCCTCAAAACGAAGGGCGGCCCCGCCGCAGGAGTGCCGGACCGCCCCGTCCTGCGCCCTTCAGGAGAAAAACTACTTACGGCCGGCCAACGCGTCGGCCACGGCGGCCGCCACCACGGCGCCGATGGCCTTGAGCGACGCGTCGTCGATCGAAACCGCCCGCGCGGTCAGCGTGTCGCCCGCGCCCTGCTGCACGGGATTCCATTGGCCGTCGATGGCGATGTCGCCATGACGCACGGCCTGCTTGGAAACGAGGTTCGCGGTCTCGACGGCGTTCTGGAGCGCCTGCGAGGCGATCTGGTTCAGCCGCGTCTGCTCGGTGAGGGCCTGCCGCGCGGGCTGGATGTCCAGGTCCTGGTAGACGTCGTAGGTGCGCTTGATGTTGGCGAACGTCACGCGCTGGTTCTCGCTGTGGGCGGCTCCGGCGGCAGCGCTCGTGTTCTTGAACGATTCGTCCGTCCCGGTCTCGAACTCACGTTCGGCCTGGTTCGGCGTGGCAACTTCAGGCATGGTGATTCACTCCTTCACGTGTTGGGTTGAAACGGTTCGCCCGTCACCGCATGGACGGGCGTGAGCTTCAAGGCCTCTTGCAATCGGCGCAGGATCACATCGCAGTAAGCCGGGCTGATCTCGACGCCGAAGCCCGAGCGCCCGAGCAGCCCGGCGGCGACCAGCGTCGTACCGCTGCCGGCGAACGGATCGAAGATCACGTCGCCCGGATCCGAGAACGCTTTGATGAAGAACTCCGGGATCGCGCGCGGAAACGGCGCCGAATGGTTTCCCTGCGAGGACTCGGTCTTCGCCTCGATCACGTTCGACGGGCGCGCCAGCCCGCCGTGCCGGCCCTCGAGGTCGTTGGCGTTGCGGCGTGTGGTCTGCCAGGCCGCATGGTTCTTGCCTTTGTCGGCCGCCGCGCCGCGCGGCCCCGTGCCGAGCAGCCCGCTACCCGACGTGGACTTCGGGTTGTCGGGCGAGTAGTCGAAGCAGTCATCGGACCAGTGGCCCACCTCGCGCGGCCGGAACTTGATCTTGCGCTCGCGCGAGAAGTGATAGATCGGCTCCCAGGCGTTCTTGAAGCGGTTCGCCCAGCCACCGGGCACGCCGTCATCGGTCTTGCGCCAGCAGAACTCATCGACGAACCGCCAGCCCCACTGCCGCTTGTGCGCCAGCACCAGGTCCATCACGTAGGTGTGCCGCTCGCCTTCTTCCGCGTGAGCTTTGATGTTGAGGAAGTAGGAGCCGTCCGGCGCGAGCACCGATTCGATCGCCGCGGCCACGTCCTTGAACCAAGCGACGTACTTTTCGAGCGGGACGGGCTCGAAGCCGCTCGACGGATCGTACTGCCGCTGCGTGGCGTAGGGCGGCGAGGTGATGACCACGTTCGCCTTCCGGCCCTCGAACAGCTTGGCGATGACGCCGCGATCGCGACAGTCTCCGCAGATGAGCCGGTGCGGCCCGATCAGCCACAGGTCGCCGGGCTTCGTAATCGCGTGGACCGGCGGCGCGGGAACGGCATCGTCAACTTCCTCGGCTTCGGCCTCCACATCCCGTTCGAGCGATGCGAGGAAGTCGTCGATCTCTTTCTGATCGAACCCGGCCAGCGTCGCGTCGAATCCGGCGTCTGCCAGATCCTTCAACTCGAGCGCCAGCAGTTCGTGGTCCCATCCGGCCAGCTCCGAGAGCCGGTTGTCGGCCAGCAGGTAGGCTCGCCGTTGAGTCTCATCCAGATGATCCAGTACGATCACCGGCACTTCATCGAGCCCCAGTTTCTTCGCCGCCAGCAACCGCCCGTGCCCGGCCACGATGCCGTCGCGCGAGTCGACCAGAATCGGATTGCAGAAGCCGAACTCCGCAATCGAAGCCGCGATTTGCGTCACCTGCTCCTCGGAATGCGTCCTCGGGTTCCGCCGGTAGGGCGCGAGCCGATCCAGTGGCCACAACTCGATGCGCTTCGCCATGGCCGGCGTCACGCGATCAACTGGCATAGCTCGGAACCCAGGTCCAATAAGCGACGATCAACCCCTCGCCAGCCGTGTTGGCGTCGATGAAGTAATCCGACGGCCGCAGGTCGCCCGCGGCGGACTCGAGCACCAACTCGTCGGCCACGCCGCCGCCCGCGCCCGTGGGCCAGAACTCTTTCACCACACCGGCGCCGGTGGCCTTGTTCATGCCCTCGACGCCGAGGAACACCCGTCCCGTGTCACCGATAGCGACGGCGAACCGGATCCGGTGGGCACGGATCGAGGCGTCGGAGATCACCCGGACGGGCGTTCCTGGCGCGGAGACTGCAATCTTCCCAAGCGATCGCGGCTGGAGGGATGGAGAATCAGCCATGGGTTGCTGGAGGCCTCAACGGATGCAGTGACAACCGACCACCGACAACCTTTTCCGGCGCGTGACGCTGGCGAAATCGTGCCACCATCCCACCCGCGGCCGAGCCGCCCAGGAAGGACCCACGATTGCCTCGCATCTTCGGAATTTCCGAAGATGGCTCAGGCCCGCACCAGGCAGTCGGTCACCACCTGCAAGAAGATGGGGCGCACCTCATCCGGTGCGTAGTTTGTGCCCCAACGCGCGCCGCCCAGCCGCTTCAAGTCCCAACAGACGCCGTGCTCGAGGTGATCCTCGAAGCTGTACCGCGTGCCCATGTACGCCGTCCGAGGCATCGGCGCCTCACCGGGGCGGACGAACAGGATCGCGCGGTTGATGTGCCCTTTGCGATGCCGCACGACGCGCGCGATGAGTCCTGCCGCTTGAAGCCGGGCGAGCGCGCGTTCAGTGACGACGTCGTAGAGCCGGCCGTCGGCGCGGTAGACGGGGATGGACGCGTTCATGCGGGAAGACACACGGAGAGCACGGAATCTGCGGGAAGGAGATTGGCGAGCGTCCCGGCGCTCTCAAAGGGGATGCGGTAGATTCGAGAGGCCCGCGCGCCTCTGGGGGAACGCTTGCGGGAGCGTTCTACTCAACCAATACCATGCCCCAGGATGCCGATCAAGCAAAAACGCATCGGCTCAGAAATGTTTTTGCACCCAGGGCCGCGAGCCTGGGCAGTATGGGCAGCATGATTCGCCTGTATAGGGAAATTTCGTTTTTCTCCACGAGAGAAACGCACGAAAACATCATGCCCATCGTGCCCACGCGAGGAGAGGTCCTTGTGGCGCAAGGAGATCCCATGGGGGGCATGGTTTCAGCGGGACGATGCCCATGTTGCCCATGGTTTTGGACTCCAAATGGACTCCACGCTTGGGTGTTGGCTGGTTGGGTGTCGGTAAGTGTTTGAAAGGTTTGGTGGACCTGGAGGGATTCGAACCCTCGACCTCTTCCATGCCATGGAAGCGCGCTCCCAACTGCGCCACAGGCCCACGAACACGAACCTTCTCGATTATAGTACAAGAAATGGATCGCGACCAAGCCTGGGAACTCCTGTGCGAGTTCACGAAGTCAGAGAGCCTTCGCAAGCACGCCCTTGCCGTCGAGACGTGCATGGTCGCCTACGCCCGCAGGCATGGCGAGGACGAGAGCAAATGGGCGTTGACCGGTCTGCTGCACGACTTCGACTGGGAGGTGCATCCGACGCTTCCCGATCATCCCCTCAAGGGGCAACCGATCCTGGCCGCGCGCGGCGTCGATGAGGAGATCCGGCGTGCCATCCTCTCGCACGCCAGCCTCCCTGAATGCCCGCGGATCACGCTCATGGAGAAGGCCCTATTCGCCTGCGACGAACTGGCCGGGTTGCTCACGGCGATCAGCTATGTCAAGCCAGGCCGCAGCATTCATGAGGTGGACTTGCCGTCGGTGAAGAAAAAGATGAAAGACAAGGCGTTCGCCCGAGCCGTCAACCGTGAGGATATCGTCAACGGCGCCGCGGAACTGGGTGTTCCGCTGGATGACCACATTACGTTCTGTCTGGCGGCGATGCAGGCCAATGCCGCGGCGCTTGGTCTCGAGGGAGCCGGCTGACGGCATGTGATATTGTGACCGAATGGTGCGACGATCATTCTGGAGCATTCTGGGCCTTCTGAGCGGCGCTGCGGTCACCGCCATGGCGGCCGCGCAACGCAAGGTCCGGGGGAAGCAGTTCCTCAATCCAGGCGCCAAGCCACCCGGCTATTCGAACGTAGTCACGTCGCCTCCGGGCAGGATGGTCTTTGTCTCGGGGCAGGGAGGCCAAGGCGCGGACGGGCAGCTTCCGCCGGATTTCGAGACCCAGGCCGATAACACCTTCAAGAATATCGGCAGGTGTCTGCAACTGGCCGGTGTGGAGTTCAAGGATATCGTGAAGATCAACTATTACCTGACAGACATCTCAAACCTGACCAAGCTGCGGCAGGTCCGCCAGAAGTACCTGAACATGGACGCGCCTCCCGCGTCGACCGCCGTTTCCTCCGGCCTGTCCGGCGGGATGCTTGTCGAGATCGAGTGTATCGCGGTGGCGCCGGAATGACCCTGCAACGCCGTCAGGTTCTCCAACTGGCGCTCGCCATCCCCGGGGTCGCCTCGCCGCGCCGGACGCTGCGCGGGATTTTCCCCATCATGCAGACGCCGTTCACGGCGGATGACAGGGTGGATTTTCCGGTCCTCGCCAAGCAGGCCGTGTTTCTGGATCGAACAGGCGCCCACGGGATGGTGTGGCCGCAGCTGGCGAGCGAGTACGCGGCCTTGTCGGCCGACGAACGCATGACGGGCATGGAGACGCTGGCGAAGGCTGCCAAGGGAGGACGGCCGGCCCTGGTGCTCGGCGTGCAGGCGGACCAGCCCTCGCAGGCGGTCGAGTACGCCAGGCACGCGACCAGGCTCGGGGCCGACGCGATCATCGCCATTCCGCCCAAGGCGGGCAAGGCGGGCGAACAGGAGACCATCGACTACTACCGGACCATTGGCGAAGCATCCGGACTGCCGATGTTCATCCAGGCGCTCGGCGACATCAGCGTCGACCTCATCATCAAGCTTTCCCGCGCCGTGCCGACGCTGCGCTACATCAAGGACGAAAGCGGTCCGGTGCTCCAGCGCGTCAGCCAGTTCCGTGAGCGCGCTCCGGAACTCGGCGACTTTACGGGAAGCCACGGCCGGGTCCTGTTCGAAGAGATGATCCGCGGATCGGCGGGAAACATGCCCGCAGCGGCGTGGGTCGATCTGTACAACCAGGCATGGGACTTCTTTCATCGCGGACGGCGTAAGGATGCGGCCGCGATGTGCGCCCGGAGCCTGCTGTTCGTGATGATGGCCGAGAACTACGGACTCGAGTCGATCAAGTACGTCCTGCACCTGCGCGGCGTCTTCCCGAACTGGAAGGTGCGGAGCAAGGGCAAGGCCGGCGTGGCGTTCGACGAGCCGGCGATGCAGACCGCACGGGACCTGGTCGACGCGATGCGGCCGTACTTCAAGACCTAGAACTGCACTCGGACCATGAGTTGGACCTGGCGGGCCAGTTCGCTGAGCGGCGCCACGGAGGGAAACCCGGCCGGGATTCCGACCGGCGGCCCGAAGAGGGCTTCGCCGAAGCCCGCCGCCGGCACCGCCGGATTGCCGATCACGATGTTTGGCTGGCTGAGATTCGCGTGATTCAGGAAGTTGAAGAGATCGGCGCGGACCTGCAACCGGCCGGATTCGCCGAGCCATCCCAGCGGGAATGATTTGGCCAGCGAGAGATCCACGTGGATCCTCCCCGGACCCGGCAGGCTGTTCCGCCCGAGTCCGCCCAGCCCGCCCGACAGTTCGAACGCCGCCGGGTTGAGCAGGCGCATTCCGCCTGGGATCGGGACGGGATCGGTCAACTCCGCCGCGGCGCCCGGCCTCAGGTTCGGCCGATTCAGGATGATGCGTCCCTCCACTGGTGAAACGGTTGTCCCGGTGATCACGGTGTAGGGAAAGCCGCTGCGGACAGCAGCGAGTTGACCTACCTGCCAGCCGGAAGCGAGGGCGGCAAGCCAGGGCTGCCGGACGCGAAAGCGCGGACTCCACAATGAATAGAAAACCAGGTTGTGCCGCTGGTCAAAGTCGGCACTCCCGCGGTCAGCGCGGCTGTCGAATTCGCGCGAGAACCGGGCGGGCAGCGAGGACCCGCAGCCGGCGGCCGGATTGGTGTCGCAAAGGTCCAGCCGGAACGGCATGCCGGCGACCGGATCGCTCTGGTTGTCGATGGCGTGGCTCCAGGTGTAGGAAACGCGGAACTGGCCGGGTCCGCGGCGCGCGGTGACCGTCGAGGTCAATGCGTGGTAGGCCGATGAGCCGGAGTTGGAGCGGTAGTAGATGTCATTGAAGTTCGGATTCAACCGCCGCTGCGCCAGCCGGTTGACGATGTCCGTGGCGATGAGCTTTCTCGCTCCTGACCCGCTGTAGTTGATCTCGAAGCTCCATTCCGGGGCGAACTGCTGCTGGAGGCCGACAAACCACGCGTTGACGTAGGGTGTGCGAAGGTTGCGGTCGATCCACGCAGACGGCGTTGTGTCGGACAGGCGAAGCCCCGGGCTCAGGCGGTTCAGAAGGCTGGAGGTAGGCTCACGAATGTCGAAGGCCGCGGCGGCGCAGGAGGCGTTCAGGCAGAAGACCGGCGCGGTAACCGTATTCAAACGGGCGTCGATAGTGAGGTTGTCGTAGGGCCGGTCATAGAACGTGCCTGCCGCGCCCCGCAACAGGATCTTGCCGGACCCGGTCAGATCGAAGGAAAACCCGGCCCGCGCCGCCCAGTTGTTGCGGTCCACGCGGTAGGCCGAGGCGGATTCTCCCCCGTAGCGCAGGCGGGCGGCGGCGATGCGCTCGGGAAGCGAGGCGCCGGACGGAAACTCAAACGTGGCGTCCGGGTCGGCAGTGTTGCGTGGCGCGCCATGGGACTCATAGCGAACGCCGAGGTTCACCGCCAGCCGGGGTGTGATGCGAAAGTTGTCCTGGAGGAATCCGCGGAACTGGGCGTTGGTCATCCGGCGGGAGAAGCCGGGGCGGGAAAGCTGCGCGGCGGCGAGCGCTTCGCGGCCGATCGCCAGTTGCGCCCTGGCGAGCTGGCTTCGTCCGAAAGCGAGCGAACCGCCGAAGGCGTAGATCGGTTCGGCGAGATAGCCGACGAAGGAATCGTTGCGACGGAGGAGGGTTCCGGCTCCCGCCGCGATCAGGTGGCGGCCCATGGCCACCGTGAGGTTGTCGCTGATCTCCCAGGCGTACTCCTGGCGATCAAAGTCAAACAGAACTCCCGAGGATCCATTGCCCGGAAGCGCCACTTCGATCAAACGTGTGCCGATGAGGTCGAACACGCTCAGCCCGAAGTCCGCCGCGTGGCCACGATCGAATCCGAGTCCGGTCCTCCGCCACCCGAACAGCAATTCGTTGACCGCCGCGGGGCTGATGGTTCCCACCCAGCTCAACGCGACCGCCTCGCTCTGCCGATCGAGGGATCCCTGAAAGTCCCGGTAGAGGCTGAACAGATAGTCCGGCTGCTCAAGGCGGAACAGCGACAACCGGCCCATGACGCGGTTTGAGCCGCTGGCGCTGCGATAGTCGCCGCGGGCGGAAGCCAGGGTCTGATTGACCGTGATCCGGCGACGGGTCTGATGGGCGCCGGTGAGGTTGACGTTTGCGCACGGCGCGGCGTTGGGCAGCAGTGGCTGCGATGAAGGCGGAGGGAAGCGGCGGAGCAGATCCAGCGCCGGCTGCCACGCTCCGGGGCCAGCCGGGTCGAGTCCGGCGCACTGCTGGAACCGCTCCGCCACGGGGACGAGAAACGTTTCCTGATCGCCGCGATTGCGGTATCCGTAACGCTCGAAGGCGCCGGAATAGTAGGTCCTTTCCCGGCGCAGCGGACCGCCCGCGGAGAAGCCGGACTGCGACTGCTTCCGCGGCGGACGGGGAATGCCGTTGGCGTTGCGGACAAAGGCGTTGGCGTCGAGAATCGCGTTCTGGAGGTAGCCGTAGACGAGGCCATGATGGTCTGTGGTTCCCGCGCGGGTAACGGCATTGGCGAGGAAGCCTCCGGTCTGGCCGTACTCAGCCGAGAAGTTGCCGGTTGAGATCCGGTACTCCTGAACGGACTCCGGGGCGGCGGGCGCGAACGGGCCGGTGATGAGGGTGTCGCTGTGCTCCAGCCCGTCGAGGAGGAAGTTGGAACTGGCTGTCCGCTGGCCGTTGGCGCTGAAGCCCAAGCCGCGGCCGCCGGCGTCGGCGGCGACCACTCCAGGCAGAGTCGCGATCATCGCGTAGACCTGGCGCTGCGTCAGGGGCAGGTCGCCGATCTGGCGCGGGTCAATCACGTAGGACGGCGAGAAGCGGTCGGACCGGCGGGCGCCGCGGTTGGCCTCGAAGGAACCAGTGCGGCTGGTGTCGACGTCGGGTCCGAAGAATCCGAGCACGCCGCCACTGGCGGGAAAAAACACGCTGCCGTACTGACCCGCCTCCCAGACGTCGGCGAGCGGGCGAAGGCGGAAATCGAGCTCGAGGCGCGCGGCAACGGGCAGCACGAGCCGCTGTATTTCCTGGGCCTGGTATCCGTCACGCTCCACCCGGACACGATAGGTGCCGGGGGACAGACCGGGGATCGCGTAGACCCCGGCCCGATTCGTCCGCGTGACTCCGGCCAGCCCGAACTCTTCGTTCCGGTATTGAACAACCACTCCCTCGATCCGGCCGCCGCTGGAGCCGTCATAAACGGACCCGGTGATCAGACATTGTGTCGATTGGGCCTGGACCGCCGCCGCCGACAGCAGCAACAACAGGGACCGTTTCATTTACCCCCCTTGAGGCGCCAGGCGGCGCGCAGAAAGCCGAGCCCGGGATCTATCCCTTGACGACGACGTTTACCAGCTTATCCAAGATGACGACGACTTTCGCGACCTGCCGGCCGTCCGTGTAGCCGCGGATCTTCTCATCGGCCAGCGCCAACTCCTCCAACCGCTCTTTCGGCGTGCCGTGCGGAACCACGATTTTCGAGCGCAGCTTTCCGTTGACCTGGATGGGGACCTCCACGCCTTCCTCACGGGCCAGTTCCTCGTCCCACTGCGGCCACGGTTCATGGATCAACGGCGTGCTCCGCCCGAGTTCGTTCGTCCACAACTCCTGGGAAACGAAGGGAGCGAACGGATGCAGCATCAGGCACAACTTCTCGATGATGTGCGCCGCAGCCGCGCCCGACCAGTCCGCCTCGTGTTCTTCGAGCGTGTTCATCAGCTCCATCAGCGCCGCAATCGAGGTGTTAAAGTGCCAGCGGTTGTCGAAATCCTGGGTGATCTTTCGCAGGGTCTGGTGCAGTTTGCGGAGCGATATCCGGTCGCCGGGAGTCATCGCGCCGGCGCCGCCGCGCGCCTTTTCGACGTTGCGGGTCACCATGCGGTAGACGCGGGTGAGGAACCGGTATTGTCCCTGCACGCCGGTCTCGCTCCATTCCATGTCCTTCTCCGGCGGCGCGGCGAACAGAGTGAACATCCGGCAGGTGTCGGCGCCGTACTTCCTCACCATTTCATCGGGATCGACGATGTTGCCGCGCGACTTCGACATGGTCTTGCCGCCCAGCTGCACCATACCCTGGGTGAACAGGTTTGCCGCCGGCTCGGAGTTGCCGACCAGGCCGAGATCGCGCATCACCTTCGTCCAGAAGCGCGAGTAGATCAGGTGAAGGATGGCGTGGGTGACGCCGCCGATGTACTGGTCGATCGGGAACCAGCGCTCCGCCGCCTCTCTGGCGAACGGACTTCCGGCGTTGTGGGGATCGCAGTAACGGTAAAAATACCAGGACGAGTCGACGAAGGTGTCCATGGTGTCCGTCTCGCGGAGAGCCGGACCGCCGCAGCGCGGGCAGGTGGTATTGACAAATTCCGGGATGTTGGCCAAGGGTGAGCGGCCTTTTCCGGTGAACTCGACATGGTAGGGGAGTTCGACAGGCAGGTCCTCGTCTTTCACCGGCAGGATTCCGCATTGTTGGCAGGTCACCATGGGAATCGGAGTGCCCCAATAGCGTTGGCGCGAGACGCCCCAGTCCTTGATGCGGAAGGTGACGGCGGGGCCTCCGAATCCCTGTTCGGTGGCGAACGCCGCCATTTTCGCGCGGGCCTCGGCGCTCGGCAATCCGGAATAGGGTCCGGAGTTTTCCACGATGCCGTCGTCGCAGTAGGCCGCCTTCATCGCCGTTCCGTCGGCAAGCGGGCCGTCCACGGGACGGATGACCGGACGCACGGGGATGTCGTAGCGGCGACAGAATTCGAAGTCGCGCTCGTCATGGGCCGGGACGGCCATGATTGCTCCGGCGCCGTAGCCCATGAGGACAAAGTTCCCAATCCAGACGGGCAGGCGCTCGCCGCTGAAGGGATTGATGGCGAAGTGACCGGTGAACAGGCCTTTCTTGTCGGCGTCGCCGGGGCCCGTCCGGCCCAGTTCGTCGATCATCTCCTGAACCGGCCGGTAGGCCTCGGCCGTCAACAGGCGCCTGACGAGGGGATGCTCGGGAGCGAGAATCACGCATGTCGCCCCGTGGATGGTGTCGATGCGCGTGGTGAACACGCGAATCTTTTCGCCGGATTCTTCGAGCGTGAAGTCGACCTCGGCGCCCTCGCTGCGGCCGATCCAGTTTCGCTGCATGGTGAGGACCCGCTCGGGCCAGCCCTTTTCTATGCTCTTGTAGGTCTCCTCCAGCAGTTCATCGGCGTAGGCGGTGATCTTGAGGAACCACTGTTCCAGTTCGCGCTGTGCGACGAGGCTGGAACAGCGCCAGCAGCGGCCGTCCTCGACCTGCTCGTTGGCGAGAACCGTGGCGCAATCCGGGCACCAGTTCACCTTGCTGTTTTTGCGGTAGGCCAGGCCCTTTTCCCACATCCGGATGAAGAACCACTGGTTCCACTTGTAGTAGTCCGGCTGGCAGGTGTTGACCTCGCGGGCCCAGTCGTAGCTGAAGCCCATGCGGATCATCTGCTCCTTCATGTGGGCGATGTTGGAAAGAGTCCAGTCCCGCGGATGCATCCTGTTCTTGATGGCGGCGTTTTCGGCGGGCATGCCGAAGGCGTCCCATCCGATCGGGTGCAGCACGTCGTAGCCGCGCATCCACATGAACCGCGCCAGCGAATCGCCGATCGAGTAGTTGCGCACGTGGCCCATGTGCAGCCTTCCGCTCGGGTAGGGGAACATCTCGAGCACGTAATATTTCGGCCGTGAGCCGTCCCCGGAGGCTTTGTAGAGCGCGGGATCGCGCCATGCCTCTACCCACTTTGGTTCGATCTGGTTCGGGTCGTACGGCTTTTCCGGCATAAACGTTTCAGTGTCTCAATGTTCCGGGCGTCGTCGCCGTCCTCTTCCACGGGCGTTTCGAGAATGAACGCCTTCGTTGCCAGCGCAGGATGGGTGAGGATGCGGCGAAAGGCCTTTTCTCCAATATAGCCTCTGCCGATCTGTTCATGCCGGTCGACACGCGAGCCGAAGGGGGTCCTGGAATCGTTGGCGTGAATCACGGGCACCAGGAGGGGGCCGAGTGACGTCAGGGAATCGAGGAAGTCGAGGCCTGCGGCGAAGCAGTGCGCGGTATCCAGGCAGTAGGCGATCTCAAGACTCGTTTGCGGGGCGGCCAGGCTCCGGATCGAAGTCAGTTCCTCCAGGCGCGAGCCGAGCGCGCCGCCCTGTCCGGCGGTGTTCTCAAGAAGGAGGGTGAGCCGTCGCGGTTCGAGTCCGCGGGTGGCCTCCGCGATTCCGGCCGCCACGGCTTCGATCGCCTGCTCCGCCGGGCGCCCTTTCGCCGAGCCCGGATGCACGACCAGATAGTCCGCTTCGAGCAACAGCGCGCGCTCGATCTCGCCTCGGCAGGCGGCGACCGATTTTCCCCGAATGACGGGATCGGCCGACGCGAGGTTGATCAGATAGCCGCCGTGGACCACCAGCGGGGAAATGCCGAGCCGCTGACGGGCGTCGAGGAACCGGGCGGCCTGGCCGGGTATCGGCGCGGAACAGCGCCAGGAGCGCGGGCTCGACGTGAAGATCTGCATGGTATCGGCCCCGATTTCGAACGCGTGCGCGGCGGCCCGTTCGTAGGAGGCGGCGACGGAGACGTGTGCGCCGATCTTCAACGGAGCCTCTCGAGCAGGGCGAGAAGTTCGGGGAGGGAATGAAGATGGTCCACGTGATCCGGAGCGGAATTACCGGCGTAGGCCAGCACGGCGAAGCGGCCGCGCCGGGTTTCGGCCAGCTGCTGCATGCCCATCGGACCCCATCGAAGGACCGGCTTGCGACGCAGTCCGAGTTGTTTCAGCAGAAAGTCGGCGGTTTCGGTGGTACTGGCGAAGGTGCCGGGGAAGATTTCGGAATGCGTGACGAGCATCCGCTTGCGGCCGGCGACCGCCTGGCGCGCGAAAGCGGTGAAGGCGGCGAGATTATCGGCGGTGAGGCTCGATTCAAGCGGACCTGGGCTTCCGGTTGCGTAGCCGGCGTGGATCGAATCCGCCGTCAAAACGCCGTCGATGCGCGCCCAATTGGCCGGGTCCTCGAGGATCTTGCGGATCGCTCCGTAGCCGGCGCTGTAACTGGTCAACAACACCCGGTTGAATCGAACTCCGCTGCGGGCGGCGGCCTCGTCGAGCAGCGCGGCGAACAGGGATTTGTCTTCAAACTCGCGGGAGTAGACGGCTGAGCCGGCCCCGATGTGGACGGCCACGGCGGCGGTCTGCCTGCGGCGGGCGGCGGCCTGTTCGGCGATCCAGGGCGCGCCGTGGAAGTGGATGACGAGTGTCGCCGGCTTTTTCCGGTTGAGGGCCGCCGGCACGAAGAGCCGGCCGCGCCGGAGGTCCCATCGGTCTCCTGAGGGCGGGCGCTCGGTCAGCCGCCGGTGTTCGCGGATGTGCTCCACCATGGGCGAAGGGTTCTGGCGGGCTTGCAGAAGGGCGCTCAGCAAGATTGTCATCATCATCCTCTTGAGTCTCCTTCGATCCGGGCGAGGCCGAATCAGGTGGCGGCCGGGCGGTGCCTGCGGAGGACCTCGAAGATCTGGGCCCCGTATTTTTCCACCGCTTTAAGGCCCATGCCGGGAATGGCCAGCAGCTCCCGCGCCGAAGCCGGCTGCCGTTCGGCGATGGCTGCGAGGGTTTTGTCGTGAAGGACGGTAAATGCCGGCGCGTTGCGTCTCTTCGCCTCGGCCAGGCGCCAGGCGCGGAGAGCCTGCTCCAGTTCCGCCGAGGCGGGGCGCGGCGCCGCGGTCGGCATGGCCTCGCTCCGCTTTCCCGGGCGCTTCGTCCTGGTTCGTTCTTTTGACTTCCTGCCGGCAGCCCGTTCCGTCATCCGGTCGGGCTCGGCCTTCATTTCGAAGTCGAGCGGAGCGCCATCGGCCACGGATTTCCCCTTCCGCGTCAAATGGACTCTCTGGAACCGGATGGTCTCGTGGTTCTTCTCGAACTCGTGGTCTTCGATTGTGACGTACTGCGCGCGGGCGAGCGAGCCAAGGACCGCCTCGAACGCTCTGCGGTCGAGGCCTGGCCGGGTGGCGGCCAGTTCCGCATGAAAACGGCCCGTCGGCCGCGGGCTCTCCTTAAGCGCTGCCAGGATGGCGCGCGCCAGTTCGACCTCGGCGGTCTCAGCACGCCGGAATGCCTGCGTCACGCATCCGTCGGGGTCGCAGAAGTCGCAGACGCCGCACGGCGTTTCGGTGTCCTCCTGGTCGCCGAAGTGCTGGAGGAGGGCCAGCATGCGGCAGCCGTTGCCGCCCGCGTAGCGCAGCATCTCATTCAGCTGCGCGAGCTTCTGGGCCGCTTGGGCCTTGTAGGGGTCGCGCCATGCGGCGTGGCCGGCGGTGACATTCTCCTCATAGTCGATCTGCGCGCCGCCGTGGATCCACAGCTTTTCGAGCGCGTTGGCGAACTCCTCTTCGGGCATGCGAACCCGGGCCGCGAGGATCTCCTTCGGAACCGGTTCGGGACCGAGTTTTGAGTAGATCCGTTCGAGGACGGCCGAATCGGGATAGCTGCGCTCGTGGAAGAACTCGTGGGTATGGCGGTCCGCCCAGGACTGCATGAGGATGGCTCTGGAGGGCAGCCCGTCGCGGCCGGCGCGCCCCACTTCCTGGTAATATGCCTCGATGCTGCCCGGAAGGGCCATATGGATCACGGTGCGGACATCCGGTTTGTCGACGCCCATGCCGAAGGCGATCGTCGCGACGATGACCTCAAGCCGCCCCTCGAGAAACTCCTTCTGCACGCGCTGGCGGCGGGCAGGGTCGAGGCCAGCGTGATAGGGCGCCGAGGGGAATAATCCGGCCAGTTGTTCGGCGGTGGATTCGGTCAGCTTCCGCGTCGGCGCGTAGACGATGGCCGGGCGGCGCGTCTCGTCCGAAAGGAGCTTTTCGACCATCCCCAGACGATCGCCCGGCGCGGACTCCACCACTTCAATCGCGATGTTGGACCGGCGGAATCCGTGAATGAAGACGGACGCGCCAGCGAGCCCCAGCTGATCGAGGATGTCCCGCTGGACGATCGGGGTCGCCGTCGCGGTGAGCGCGATGACGGGCGACGGACGCAGGGCGGGCAGGTGCTCACCAATGCGGCGGTAATCCGGCCGGAAGTCGTGGCCCCATTGAGAGATGCAGTGGGCTTCATCCACGGCGACCAGCGCCGGCTTGCGCCGGGCCAGCATTTCCGGAAAGCCGGGAACGCGCAGCCGCTCCGGCGCGACATAGAGAAACTGGAGGGTCCCGTTGAGATAGTCGAGCGAGACCTGGCGGGAGGCCGCCCGGTCGCGGCCCGAGTGGATCCGTTCGGCGGCGAATCCGCGCTTGCGCAGCTGCGCCACCTGGTCCTCCATGAGCGCGATGAGGGGACTGATCACGAGCGTCGTTCCTCCCCGCGCCAGCCCGGGCAGTTGGTAACACAGGGATTTGCCAGCGCCGGTGGGCATGACGAGCAGCACGTCGCGGCCGGCCAAGACTTCCCGGCACACCTCTTCCTGGTTCGGGCGGAAGGACTCGAAGCCGAAGCGCTCGCGGAGGATCTCGTGAAGGGCCGCGCCGGCGCTTGCAAACGCGGAGGAGGCCGCTTGCCCTGGCGCGAGCGCGATGCGGAGCGGCGCGGACTCGGCGCGGTCTGGCGGGGATGGTTCGGGCTCCCCGGGCACGCCATCCGACAACGCAAGGTTTGCCGGGGCGTCCGCAACCGGCGCGCTCCTTTCCGGACCCGCGCCGAGGCGGCCGACGACTTCGCGGACGTACTGTTCGATTCCGGAGAGAAAGTCGGCCAGGTTGTCCTGGCGCCGCTCGATCCGGCGAAGACGCGCCTCCCACTGGCCGGTCATAATGGGACTCTTGACGTCCGGGTGGACCACGTCGATGAGGTGGATGCCCTTGGCGGTCGCTCTCAGCGACTTGCCATCCCGCTCGATGTACTCCCGTTTGAGCAGCACTTCGATGATCGAGGCGCGAGTGGCGGGAGTGCCGAGTCCGGTTTCTTTCATCGCCTCGGACAGTTCCTTTTCGTCGAGGGTCCGGCCCGCAGTTTCCATCGCCGTAAGGAGCGTGGCCTCGGTGAAGCGCTTCGGCGGGCGGGTGGTCTTCTTCACGGCCTCGACGGAGGAGACCTGCTGCGGCTGGCCCGGTGCGAGTCCGGGGGGCAAGGCGGCGTCTTCCCCGGACTCGTCGGCCTCTTTCTTGCCTCGGCGCCAGGACCGCCGGGCCGGCACATCGAGAACCTTCCAGCCTTGTTGCACCACCGCGGTTCCCGCCGAGTGGTAGCGGTCCTCGAAGCCGGGGCTGTCGATTCGGGTGACCACGGTCGTGACGGCCCATACGTGATCGGGATGCCACGCGGCCAGCAGGCGCCGGCAAACGAGGTCGTAGACGCGCTCCTCGTCTTCGCTCAACTCCGCCCGGCGCGGATCGAGGGGTGTGGGAATGATGGCGTGGTGGTCGCTGACCTTGGCGTCGTCGACGAAGCGGCGGGGGAGCGGCCGATCCCCCGTGCCCGGCGCTAGAAGACCCGGGTAGCGGCCTGCGACCGCCGCGGCGACCGCCGGGAGAGTGGCCGCGACGTCCTTGGAAAGGTGGCGGCTGTCGGTGCGCGGATAGCTGATCAGTTTGTGGCGCTCGTAAAGAGCCTGGGCGAGGTCCAGCGTTTTCTGGGCGCTGAATCCGTAGAGACGGTTGGCGTGGCGCTGGAGTTCGGTCAGGTCATAGAGTTCAGGTGGCGCCATCCGCCGGGTCTCGGCGTCCACGGTCTCGATGCGGGCGGCGCCGCTGCGGGCGCGCGTAACGATGTCCTTCGCCAGCTGGCCGTCCGGCGGGAGGCGCATCCGCTGTTGCAGGGGAACCTTGCCGGCCTCTTCGCCTTCGGCCAGAGGGCGGAACCAAGTCCCCTGGTAAGTCAACTGGCCGTCCGGCGAGAACGTCGCCACCACCTCCAGGTAATCCTCCGGGACGAATGCCTGGATTTCCCGCTCCCGCCCGACAACCATGGCGAGGGTTGGCGTCTGCACTCGGCCCACGGAGAACAGCTGACCGCCGTTGGCGAGCGAGTACAGCCGCGACAGGTTCATCCCGACGAGCCAGTCCGCCCGGCTGCGGCCCTTGGCGGCATCCGATAGCGCATCGTAGGAGGATCCGGGTTTCAGGTTCGCGAACCCGGCCCGGATAGCGTCCGGTGTGAGAGACGAGATCCACAACCGGTCGAAAGGTTTGTCCGAGCCGGAGGCTTCATAGATATACCGGAAGATGAGCTCGCCCTCGCGGCCCGCGTCAGTGGCGCAGACGATGCGCTCGACTTTGGGCGAGGTGAGGATCCTGCGGACGACTTCAAACTGGTCCTTTGTGGCTTCCTGGACGACGAGCGGCCACGTCTGAGGCAACATCGGCAGCAGGTCGCGCCGCCATTGCTTCCAGTCTGGGCGGATCTCGTGGGGCTGGGCAAGCGCCACCAGGTGGCCGATGGCCCACGTTACGACGTATCCGTTGCCGTGGAGATAACCGTCCCCCTTCTGTGACGCGCCGAGGACACGGGCGAGATCGCGCGCCACGGACGGTTTTTCGGCTATGACCGCAATGCTCATGGGAGGCGGCAGCGGGGCGCGCCGCGATCCGGCAGTATCAAATCCGCGGCGGCGCTCAGCGGCTGACGAATCGAACGAATCCCCATCGATCCGGGAGATGCATGTTGATCTTGCCTTGCGGCGACCACACCCAATTATCCTCTTTGCGTCCGGCCACCTTCCGGTAGCGGCCGTCCACGATCTCATGCGTCCACTCGACGCGGGAGAAATTGACGCGCCACTCGTCGCCGGGGTTAGGCGGCGCGGGCTTGTGCGCGTACTTTTCGAGCGCCGCCCACGGAAACGCCAGTTCGACCGACCAGCCGTGGTCGGTATCGCGGGGGTCGTTGAGCGTGCCATCGACGGCGACGGCGGTGAGCAGTCCGGGAATCTCCCAAGAATTATCCGCCTTGCCCCCATCGAGGTAGCGCTTCGGCAGGAACAGGTCCCACCCGGTGTTGAGCGCGTTGATCTCGAACTCGTAGTACTCGCGCGTGTCGCCGTCGGGATCGATAAAGACTTCGAAGTCGTTGTCGTGAAAGATCACGGAATCATGCCCGGTAAGCGTGGCCCAGACGTGCGGTTCCTCCATTTCCGCGGCGATGTAGAAGTAGCGGCTGTCCCACAACATCTTGACGCGGGTGCGGAAGCGCGGGCGCGGGCGGGCGCCACCCTCGATGTCGAGGAAATCGTCCGTCCACGCGGCTGCGGCCCAGGCCGGGTCGCTGAGGCTGCCATCCACGCGAACCGGAGACGGCGCCCTGTGGCACTCGTAGCGCTTGTGCGTTTCGGGACTGGCGGCGGCGAGCGCGGCGAGCAGCAGGGCGCCGTTCAACTCAGGA
>Ga0073934_10005085_pt1 | contig 20896 bp, 22 predicted proteins | sample LarsenN4metaG_FD_76834 | JGI IMG/M metagenome (GOLD analysis project Ga0073934, IMG submission 76834) | Hot spring sediment bacterial and archeal communities from British Columbia, Canada, to study Microbial Dark Matter (Phase II) - Larsen... ...
GCCCGCTCGAGGTGCGGCTTGCCCTCGAGCGCGGACGCGGTGAGCACATCGCGCTTCTTGTCCAGGATGAGCGGATAGACGAAGGTCGCCTCGGTGACGGTCTTCGCCCGTTCGATGAACGCGCCAACCATCTCCGTCACCGTCGCCGCGCTGTGCAGGAACAGCGAGAGGATCACGAGGTCGAACAGGCGCCCCTCCCGGCCCTCGGGACGGGACTGATCCAGCGACTCGATCGCGATGTACGACTTCGGCTCGCGATTCTTCGCTTCCTTCTTGAGCGGCAGCCAGCGCATTCGCTAGTCCTCAGCCAGTTTCACCACGAGGGTATGCTCATTGTGCGTCTCAACCTTTGCACCGCGCGACATCGCGCGTGAAATGCAGTCACCAAGCGCGTCGGGATCGAGCTCGCCTGTCATCTCGAGCGAGACGATGGCAACACCGTTGTTGTAGCTCAGCAGCGACATGTCCCTGACGCCGTCCATGCCGAGCAGCGCGCGGTGTAGCGGCACCAGATCGACGCCCCGGCGCTTGTCCTCGACCGTGATGCGGTACGAGCGCGGCAGCAGGTCCAGTCCGCGCTTGCTCTCGACCTGCAACGGGGGCAGCGGTTTCGGGAGCGGCCGCGTGTCGATGGCCGCCGGCTCCGAGAGCTGCTCAGCGAGCGCGCTGCGTGACGCAGGCTGTGGATCGCGCAGGACTGAAGGCCGCGCCGGCGGCACGACAGCCTCGGGCGGCTGACTCGGGAAGCTCGTTATGTTCGGCGCCGCCGGGGCCGCCGCTGGCTGTCCGCCACGCGACAGGTTGTCGAGGCGGGAGACGATGGATGCGAGGGTGTAGCGGATCTCGGCGATGCCGCGCTCGATCGCGTCGAGCCGGGCATCGACCGGACCGGCGGAGACGCCCCCCGGCGCGTCGTGAAACGACGCCGGCGTGGGCGAAGGCTGCGCTTCAGGCTGGTACATCGCCGGCGGATTCCTGAGCACGGGCTCGACAGGCTCGCTGGACGGCGACGCCATCGATCGTTGCGGCTCGTGCTCGGGTTCCGGCGCGGCTTGTCGCTGCGCCTTCTGGGCCTCGATCCGCCTGATGGTGGCCTCGATCACACTCTCATCGACGGGCGGCGCGGGCGAATGCCAGTCCTCGTCACTCGGCGGCGTCTCGTCCGGAGTGAGCACAGCCTCGGATGCGACGGACTCGCGCTCCGCGGCATCGATCGCCTCGTCGATGCGCTGTTGGGCCGCTCTCGCCTCGGCGACGCGGCGGATGGTGGCCTCGATCAGCGCCTCGTTGGGCGGTTCCTCATCGTTGGCCCCATCTTCCGCCGCCGATCCGGACGACGGCGCCTGATCCGCGCCGGGAGCGTACTGCTGCCCGTCCGGCTCAAGGGCCTGCGAGATGTGGCGCTGCTGCGCGGCCTTCATCTCGGCCACCCTGCGGATCGTGGCTTCGATCAGGTCCTCGTCGACGTCTTTGCCCATGGCCATGCTCCCGCTGGATCCGGGGTGGATCGCGTAACCCTCACAGCTAGTTTTCGGCAGGAACGAGAGCCGCCAACACCGACCACCGGGGCGGGTGGTCGGATTCCCGCCAATCGGCAGGGTGTCCGATACAATGGGCCCCGAGATGCGCATCCTTTTGCTCAACGGCCCGAATCTGAACATGCTGGGGAGCCGCGAGCCCGAAATCTACGGTTCGGCCACCCTCGCCGACATCGAGCGCATGGTGAGCGAGCGGGCGGCGAGCCTCGGCGCCGAGGTCCGTGCCTTCCAGGCGAACGGCGAGGGCGAGCTCATCGACTGGCTCCAGAAGGAGCAGTCGGCGGCCGATGGCCTTATCGCCAACCTGGGTGCGTACACCCACACCAGCGTGGCCCTGCGCGACGCCATCGCATGGCTCTCGATGCCCGTGATCGAGGTGCACCTCTCGAACGTGTGGAAGCGCGAGGGCTTCCGCCACGAGTCGCTACTCTCGCCCGTCGCTAAGGGCGTGATCGTGGGGCTCGGACCGGACGGCTACATCCTCGCCCTCGAAGCGCTGGTGCGGCTCATCAAGGGGGCGGAGTGACGCGGGACAGAGGCGATCTCATCGAGCTTCGTGCGATCGCGCCGGATGCCGACCTCGCGTGCGACTTCGAGATCGCGAACGAGAAGGCGCGCGCTGGGCTGCACGAGGATCTCTCGCGCAACCTGATGCCGCCGGTGCGAAAGCTGGACAACGGCGTCGAGGTAAGGTTCCGGCCAGAGGCGTGGGACATCGTGGTGCGGTACGTCGAGCTGGAGTCACGCTGCTGTCCGTTCCTCGATCTCTCGGTCCAGCGGGACGCCGATGCCGTGCTGCTGCGCGTGACGGGCCGGCCGGACGCGCGCGACGTCATCTACCAGATCTTCGAGGTCTAGAGGAGAACCGCACGTGACGAAGCGGATCGCACGGCTCCGCCAGCTCTTGCAGAAGCACGAACTCGACGGAGCCCTGATCTCCAACGCGCAGAACCGCCGCTACCTCAGTGGCTTCACCGGGTCAGCCGGCTATCTGCTGATCACGCACGAGGACGCCATCATTGCGACCGACTTCCGCTACTACGAACAGGCCGGCCAGCAGGCGCCCGCCTTCCGCCTGCACAAGACCGTCGGTGGCTTCGAGGGCTGGGCGCCGCCGCTTTTTTCGGGCCTCGGCGGCAAGAAGATCGCATTCGAGGCGAGCGACATGACCGTGGCGACGCACCAGGCGTTCAAGAAGGCTCTTTCGTCGCTGCCGGCGGACGAGCGCCCTCAGCTCGTGCCGACGCCCAATCTCGTCGAATCGCTGCGCATCTTCAAGGAGCCGGAGGAGATCGAGGCGCTGCAACGTGCTGTCGACCTCGGCGATGCGGCCTTCACGTACGTCGCCGAGCGTGTCGAGCCCGGGTGGACGGAGAAGCAAGTCGCCTGGGAGATCGAGAAGTACATCCGCGAGCACGGCGGTGACGGCCTCTCGTTCGACACGATCGTCGCGGGTGGGCCATGGGGCGCCATGCCGCATGCATATCCGCGCGACCGTAAGCTCGAGGCGAGCGAAGGACTCGTCATCGACATGGGCTGCGACGTCGACGGCTACATGTCCGACCTTACGCGCACGATCTTCCTGGGGAAGCCCGATGACCAGTTCAAGAAGATCTACGACATCGTGCTGACAGCGCAGCTCACCGCCGAAGAGATGGTCAAGCCTGGCATGACGGGCGAAGAGTGCCACATGATCGCGCACAGCGTGATCGAGGCGGCCGGGTACGGTGACACGTTCGGCCATGGCCTGGGGCATGGCATCGGCTTGCAGGTGCACGAGGCGCCGCGCATCGCAAAGACATCGAACGACGAGCTGAAGAACGGCATGGTGTTCACGATCGAGCCGGGCATCTATCTCACCGGCTGGGGCGGCGTGCGTATCGAGGATATGGTCGTGCTCGAGAACGGCAAGGCGCGTGTCATGAGCAAGGCTCCAAAGCTGCAGTTCGTCGGATAAGCACACGAGAAGGGAACCGCACAGGAGGAACGAACCCGGATGATCTCAACGGGCGACATGAAGCGCGGCGCGACCATCGAGCTGGACGGCCGCGTGTACCAGGTGATGGACTTCGCGCACATCAAGATGGGACGCGGGTCGGCGCAGATGCGCATGAAGCTCCGAGACGTGCGCCGCGGCGACATCATCGAGCGGACGTTCCAGGCGGGCGAGAAGTGGCCGCGTGTGCGGGTAGAGCGCGTGCCGATGCAGCTCAGCTACGTCGACAACGGCATGTACTACTTCATGAACACTGAGACGTACGATCAGGTGCCGCTCACCGAGGATCAGGTCGGGGACGCGAAGAACTTCCTCGCGGAGAACGGCCAGTGCGACGTGCTCTTCCTGGGCGAGGAGGCGATCGGCATCGAGCTGCCCGCGTCGGTCGCGCTCAAGATCGTCGAGTGCGAGCCTGGCGTGAAGGGCGACACGGCGACAGGCGCCACGAAGCCGGCGAAGCTCGAGACGGGCCTCATCGTCAACGTGCCGCTGTTCATCAACGAGGGCGAGACGATTAAGGTGAACACGAGCACTGGCGAGTACCAGGAGCGGGCGTAGCCACCGGCCGGTCTGTACCTTGCGCTCGAATGGCGCGCAGCCGAGCGACATCTCGACAGATTCGCGCATTTGTTCGAGAATGCGGATGTGCACGTCTACGCCGTCCACGAGATCACGACCTACCTCCGCGAGCTGTTCGAGTCGGACCCGCACCTGAGTGACGTATGGGTCGCCGGCGAGGTGTCGAACGTCAGCAAGCCGGCGTCGGGCCACGTCTACTTCACGCTGAAGGACGGGAACGCGCAGCTCCGCGCGGCCTTCTTCGCCCGGCGCGGTCAGCCGTCAGCAGCGACGGCGCGACTGGTCGAGAACGGGCACGCCGTCGTCGCGCACGGGCGGCTGGGGCTGTATGAGCAGCGCGGCGACCTGCAGTTTTACGTCAACTTCGTCCAGCCGGAGGGTGTCGGCGCGCTGCAGATGGAATTCGAGCGGCTGCGCGCCCGCCTGGAGGAGCAGGGCCTTTTCGACGAGGCGCGCAAACGGCCGCTGCCACGCTTCCCGCGGAAGATCGGCGTGGTCACATCGCCATCCGGCGCGGTTTTCCACGACATCTGTCACGTCCTCGAGCGCCGCTGGCCGCTCGCCGAAGTCGTCCTCGCGCCTACGCCCGTGCAGGGGCCGGAGGCTGTGTCTGGCATCGTCGGCGGGCTCCAACAGCTGAACGATCGCGGCGACATCGACGTCATCATCACAGGCCGCGGCGGCGGGTCGATCGAGGAGCTGTGGGCATTCAACGAGGAGCCGGTCGCGCGAGCGATCTTCGCGAGCGCCGCGCCGGTGGTCTCGGCCGTCGGTCACGAGACTGACACGACAATCGCCGATTATGTCGCTGACCGGCGCGCGCCGACGCCTTCCGCCGCGGCGGAGATCGTTGCGCCCGACCGCTTCGATGTCTCGGTACGCCTCGGAGTCGCCGCCGGCACGATGGAATCGATCCTTCGCACGCACATCGCGCGTCACGCTGACCGCCTCCGCACGTCGTTGCACCACATGGAACGACGCGCGCCCGACATCGACCGTGAGCGGCAGCGCATCGACGAGCTGGCGCGCCGCGCGGTGGCAGGCGTTGAGCATGCGCACCGTCAGGCCGTCGCGGGCGTAGGCGGCTGCGTGTGGCGGTTACGGGCGCTGGATCCGTTCGCCACGCTTGAGCGGGGCTATGCGGTCGTGCAGCGCGGCTCGGCCGTGATCTCGTCCGTGGCGCAGGCGCGCGCCGGCGACCGCATCGACGTGCGGGTGCGTGACGGCTCGTTCGCTGCGCAGGTGGGCGCGGGCAGCACGGCGTCTCGTGGGAAGCGCCTCAAGCGCCGGGTCCCGGAGGCACAGGCGCCGCTGTTCACGATGCCCGAGGAGCGGGCGTAGGAGGCGGCAATGGCGAAGCAGGAGAAGGAACAGACATTCGAGCGGCTCTACGCCCGCCTCGAGGAGAGCGTCAGCAAGCTCGAGCAGGGCGGGCTCAGCCTCGAAGAGGCGATCGCGGTGTACGAGGAGGGCATGACGCTCGCGCGCCAGTGCCAGGAGATGCTGGACGCCGCCGAGCTCAAGATCACGAAGCTCCGTGAATCGTTTGCGCCGATCGCTGAGCGCCCCAACGGGGCGATGCTGCGGGAGGAGCCTGTGGACTACGAGTACGTCTCTGACGACGACGGCGGCGAGGAGCCGTTCGATTAAGTGGTAGACGCAGGCGTCCGGCGCAGCTACGTTTGCAGGGCGAAGGGAGAAGCAGTGCTGCGCATCGGTTGGTTCGCGACGGGCCGCGGCGAAGGCTCACAGAAGCTCCTCCGTGCGGCCATCGATGCCATCGAAGCGGGAGTGCTGGACGCGCGGATTTCGTTCGTCTTCTCCAACCGCGAGCCGGGCACGTACGAAGCCACGGACAACTTCTTCTCGCAGGTGAAGTCGTACGGGATTCCGCTTGTCACCCTGTCGGACTCGCGCTTTCGCAAGGAGCGCGGCGGTGAGGTCGCTCGCGCCGGGAAGCCGATCCCGGCGTGGCGCCGCGAGTACGACGAGAAGGTCGTCGATCTGCTCGCTCCGTATGAGTGGGATGTCGGGATGCTCGCGGGATACTACCTCATCACGACCGAGCCGCTCTATTCGCTGCGGCCACTCCTCAATCTGCATCCGGCCGCGCCCGATCAACCGGCCGGCACATGGCAGCAGGTCACATGGCAACTCATCGAGCGGCGTGTCGACCACGGAGGCATACGCATCCATCTGGTGACCGCCGGCCTCGACGAAGGGCCGATTGTCACTTACTGCACGTATCCGTTGCGCGGCCCCGGCATCGACGACCTCTGGCGCTCGATCGAAGGCCGTTCTACCGAGGAGATCCAGCAGGCCGAGGGTGAGGCGCACCCGCTGTTCCAAGAGATGCGCCGACGCGGCGTCGCGCGGGAGATCCCGCTGCTTGTCGAGACGCTGCGCGCGCTGGCGGACGGCCGGTTGTCGCTGCCGCGCGATGCAGGCGTGACGGGCGTTGAGATCGAGCCGCGCGACCTGACAACCGACATCGAGGCGGCGCTGGCGAAGGCCGCGCTTGCGTAATCGTTGCGCTTTCCGTAATTGACGCCCTCCCGCGCAAGCGCTACGATCTCGCGGCCATGAGCAATCCCGCCTGCCGTGCATGCTCGGCCGCCCTTGACCCGGACGACAACTTCTGTCGACGCTGTGGCGTCGAAGTCGGCCACGCTGGCCTTCCGGCGGTGCGGCCCGGCGCGACGCCGACAGTCTGGCGGCCGCTGTCCATGCCCCCGGTGATGAAGGGGGCAGCAGTGATGGCCGCGGGGACGGTCGGCCAGTACATGCTGCGCCGGATGGTGGGGAACCTGCTCAGGGGCGGCCGGACGCGAAAGGCGGGCGCGCTCCGGCTCAGGAACGGCCGCGACGGCGCCATGGTAGACGAGGCGCAGATCATCACGGAAACGGTGATGATGCGTCGCGTACGCGTGCAAAGGCGCGCCTGACCGAACGTTACGCGGCGCCGCAAACCATCACGACCCCGGGCGGGCAGGATACCAGGACCGGTAGCCGATGCGGATGCGGCACGCTGCAGCGATCTCGATCGCGCTCATCGTGCTCATTTCCCTCATGCTCTCGTTTGCCTCGCCGGCTGGCGCCTATCAACACGTCGTCAACGGGAGCTTCGAGTCGGGAATGCAGGGCTGGCTTTCCACAGGGCCGACGAGCGTGACCGACGAGACGGCGGCGGACGGCGCGCGCTCAGCTCGCGTATCGCCGCAGTCGTCGATGGTGGAATTGCGTCAGGATGTCGTCGCAGCACTCGCCGCGGGCGCGTACGCCGTCTCGGCAAGCGTGCGGACAGACGCCGCCGGCGCGACCGCGCACTTGATCCTCGAGGCGAGCGTCGCGCCATTCACGACGTCAGTACTGCTTGCACCGGACGCGTGGACGCGCGTCACGCTCGAGACCCAGCTCGCGGCACCGAGCACTGCGCGCGTCAGAATACTCGTGGATGGAGTCGCGGACGCTCTCGTGTTCATCGATGATGTGCGCATCGAAGGCGCGCCTCCAGTGACGTTCACGCCGACGCCCACACAGGCCGCGCCGACGCCCGAGGTTTCCGTCGCAGCATCGGGGACACCGACGACACCGACCGCCACCCCGACGCCTGCGGCTGTCGATGAGATCGCGTCGCACCTCCGGAACGCGAGCTTCGAGGAACTGGACGGCGCGGGGCTGCCGTTGGCGTGGCAAAAGTACGGTGGCGCGTTGTCGGCAGACGCGCCTCAAGTGCGATCGGGTGCGCGTGCTGCACGATTGACCAGCGACACCGACTCGACGAAATGGGTGTTCCAGACCGTGCTGGTCGCGCCGGGCGCGACCTACGATTTCGGCGCATGGTTGCTGCACGATGATCCCGGCGTGCGCGCCGCCTTCATCCGCGTTTCGTGGTACGCGAGCGAAGACGGCAGCGGCAGCGCAATCGACAGCGTTGACAGCGCGTGGGCGCTCGAAGCTCCGTCCTCTCAGTTTCGCGCGCTCTCGACCGGGCCGGTGACGGCACCGTCCAGCGCGCGTTCGGCGAAGCTGCGCGTCATGCTTGCGCCGCGCTCGGCTGCGCCGGCCTCCATCGTCGTCGACGACGCGTGGTTCCGCCCCGCCGAGCCCCTGCCGGCGGCCACGGCGTCCACAGGCGATGCGGCTGAATCGGACGTTGCGGGCGCTGCCGTAACGGAACGCCGCGTCTCGGCTGTGAGAGGGAGCAAGCGCCGCGGTAGCACAGGCGGATCGGAGCGCATCGATGTGGAGCCCGTAGCGCCACCGGGCGCGATGCTGATCAACGAAGTCCTGTACGACTCCACCGGGGACGTCGAAGACGCTGATGGTGAGTGGATTGAGTTCTACAATCGCGGCGCCGAGCCGGTGTCGCTGGGTGGCTGGTCGATCCAGGACAACGCCCGGCGCACGATGCTGCCCGATCTCGTCGTCCAGCCGGGGACGTACGCGATCGTTTCCGCGTCGACCGCGTTCAACGAGCAGTACCCGGACTTCGTCGGCACATGGGGCTCGGTGGATGGACGCCTCGGCAATGGACTCGGCAACGACGGCGACACGCTGGAGCTGATCGCCCCCGACGGCACGCTCGCCGACGCCATCTCGTGGGGCGACGACTACACCGTTCTCGATCCGTCGATCGGTGACGTGCCCGCCGGCCACTCCATCGAGCGGCGGACGCCCGCGCATGACACCGACACGAGCGACGACTTCGTCGACAACCACGCGCCATCGCCGGGCGCGCCACTCCCGCCGCTCGAGGACATCGATGGCGGCGCCGGGCGCGGCACAGAGATACGGATTCTCGATGGCGACTCGGAGCCTTCCCACGGATGGGTGCCGTGGGCGCTCGTGGCCGCCTCGGGCGCAGCACTGATCGGTGCTATCGGTTGGCGGGCGCTCGAGGCGCTCCGCGCCCGCACACCGGCGGCATGAAGGAGCGCCTGCAGAAGATCCTGGCGCGAGCGGGGCTGGGGTCGCGGCGTTCCGTCGAGGCGCTTATCGTTGCGGGGCGCGTCTCGATTAACGGCGAAGTTGTCACGCAGCTCGGCGTGCAGTGCGACCCGGATGTCGACCGCATCGAAGTCGACGGCAAGCGAATCGAGCTGCCGGAAGAGCGCATCTATCTCGCGATGAACAAACCGCGCGGCGTGGTCACCACGGCGCACGACCCGCAGCGCCGCCGCACGGTCGTGGAACTGCTACCCTCCGGGCTTGCGGGCCGCGTGTTCCCCGTCGGGCGACTCGACCGCGACACCGAAGGACTGCTCCTCTTCACGAATGATGGCGAGCTGGCGCACCGGCTGTCTCATCCGCGGTATGTCATCGACAAGGAGTATCTGGCGCGCGTCGAAGGCACGCCCGACGAGCGTGCGCTCGAGCGGCTCCGCCGTGGCGTCGACATCGAAGGCGTGATGACGTCTCCCGCGCAGGTCGAGCGAGCCGCCGGCCCACCAGGCGCCCGCGCGTGCGAAGGTCACTCCTGGCTGAGACTCGTCATCCATGAGGGACGCAAGCGCCAGATCCGCCGCATGTGCGAAGCAGTGGGCCACCCCGTCCGAGACCTGATCCGCGTACGGGTCGGTGGGGTCCAGCTGAGCCGCCTGCAGCCCGGCGCCACACGCCACCTCGAGCCGGCCGAGGTCGCTGCGTTGCGTCGAGCGGTCGGCCTCGACGGTGACCAACTTGGGCGGCCGCGCATGCGACGACTATAATCGCCCGACCCCGGAGGACCGCCGTCGATACACCGCCTCGCCCTCGAGTCAACGTCATCGCCGTGGACGGCCCGGCCGCCTCTGGCAAGAGCGCCGTCGGCATGGCGGTGGCATCGCGCCTTGGCTTTCGCTTTGTCGACACGGGCGCGATGTACCGCGCGATGACGTGGCTGGCGCTGGAGCGCGGCGTCGACGTAGACGACGCGGACGCGCTCGCGGCGCTCGCCCGCGGGACGCACATGCGCGTAGTGAGCGGGCCGGCTGGCACGGGAGTCTTCGTGGACGGCACCGACGCCACGCCGCACCTGCGCGACCCGGACGTCGAAGCGAGCGTATCGCAGGTCTCCCGGGTGCCGGCCGTGCGCGCCGCGCTCGTCGAGATCCAGCGAGAACTCGCACGCGAGGGCCGCTTGATCATGGCCGGACGCGACATCGGCAGCGTCGTCCTGCCTAATGCCGATCTCAAGGTGTATCTCGATGCCTCACCCGGTGTCCGCGCCGAACGCCGCGCGCGCCAACTGGCGGAGTCCGGAGAGACGGAGGAGGTCGCGCAGCTTACAGCGGAGATCGAACGGCGCGACCAGATCGATTCCACGCGAGAGGCGTCACCGTTGACCGTCCCGCCTGACGCGGTAATCATCAATACGGACGAGCTGACGCTCGATCAGGTCGTCGCTCAGATCCTGGAGCTTGCCGCGTGACATCTCGAATCAATACGCTCTCGTACTGGGCCGTCGTCTGGTTCATCCGCCTGTGCATGTTGATCTACCTTCGCCGCGTCACGGTGCGAGGCCTCGAGAACGTGCCGGCGACCGGTGGCGCGATACTCGTCTCGAACCACCTCAACAATGCCGATCCGTGCGTGATCCCGGGCGTCCTGAAGCGGCGCGTCGTTTCGATGGCGAAGAAAGAGATGTTCAAGTGGCCGATCGTCAACGTGCTGTTCAAGGCGATCGGCGCATTCCCGGTTGACCGGCAGGGCGCGGACCTGGGCGCGCTCCGTGAAGCGCAGCGTGTCGTCAATAGCGGCCTCCTCCTGCTGATGTTCCCAGAAGGGACACGCTCGAGAGACTGCCAGCTGAAGGAGGGGTTCCCCGGCACGGCGCTCGTCGCCTACCGGACGGGCAAGCCGGTCATCCCGATCGCGATTACCGGCACGGAGCGAGTCCCCTGGCCATGGCTGTTCGTCCGCCCATTCATCGGCCCGAAGGTGACGGTGACGTTCGGCAAGCCCTTCTTCCCGCCGGCGGCCGACCGCATCACTGCTCAGGCCGCGAAGACGGCTACCGATGACATCATGCTCCACATCGCGGAGATCCTGCCGGACGAATATCGCGGAGCATGGCGAGAGCGGCTCCGGCAGCCGGTCGAGGAACCCGCGGCAAGCGCAGAGCGCGCCTGATCGACGGGAGCGCTGCTGCAGAGCTGGCGGCATGCACTCCGCTCATATCGCGGCCGAACGGCGGGAACCGCCCGTTATACTGACTTGAGCCGAATCTGACGAGACTGGACTGGCATGCAAATCATCCGCGCGAAGGAACTTGGCTTCTGCATGGGCGTCCGCCGCGCCGTCGACATGATGGAGGAAGCGGCGGACGAGCTTGGCTCCATCACGAGCCTCGGCTCCACCGTGCATAATCCCCAGGTCGTCCGGAAGCTCCGCGAACGCGGCGTCGAAGTGATCGCCACGCTCGATGAGGTCGACGGCCGGCCCGTGGCGATCATGGCGCACGGCGTCGGGCCGCAGGTGCTCGAGGAGCTCGAGCGGCGCGGCGCGAGCATCGTCGACACCACCTGCCCGATCGTGACCCGCGCGCAGCAGTGGGCGAAGAAGCTCACTGACGAGGGGTTCGGCCTGATCGTGTTCGGCGATCCCGATCACAAGGAGGTCCGCGGCATCCTCGGCTGGGCGAACGACCGGGTGATCACGATGCGCACGGCCGACGAATTGGACGGGCCGTTCCCGGAGTGGATGCCGTCGCGCATCGCGGTGCTGTCACAGACGACCGAGACCGAGGGGCACTTCGCGCAGTTCGTGAACAGGCTGCTGACGACGCACATGGACGAAATCAGCGAGCTGCGCGTCATCAACACGCTGTGCAACGCGACCACGAGCCAGCAGGCAGCGACCGAGGAACTGGCGCAGGATGTCGACCTCATGGTCGTCGTGGGCGGGCGCGAGAGCGCGAACACGCGCCACCTGGCCGAGGTCGCTCGCGAGCGCGGCGTCGAGACGTATCAGGTCGAGACCGCAGACGAAATCGAGTCACGCTGGCTCACGGGTCACGAGCGCGTCGGCGTCGCAGCGGGCGCGTCGACGCCTGACGCCGTCATCGACGAAGTAGTCGCGCGCCTGCACGCGCTCGCGCAGTCATAGGCCGCACGCTCATGGATCAGGCAGCGAAGGACCGCGCGGCGACGCTCGCGCACGGCGACGCCGAGTGGGAGCGATTACGCGCCGCCCTCGACGCACGCATGAACGAGCCGCTCGGCCCCGCGACCGACTGGACCGGCCACGATGTCTACGCGCACTTCGCACGCTGGCAAGAGCAGACGATCAGAGACCTGCGCACGGTCCTCGCCGGCCACGCACCCGAGCCGCCAAAGGAGGACGAAGACACGCTGAACCGCCGCTGGCGGGCCACCGACCGTGACCTGCCCGACCACGTCGTTGTCCGGCGGTGCCTCGAGAGCCGGGCGAGGCTGCGCGAGATGCTGATGGCTCTCGACGAGCGCCAGTGGGCCGACTTCGGCCACCTCTTCGCGCCGGACATCAACGGCGAGCACTACGAGCACCACCTCGCCATGTGCGCGAAAGAGGCGCTTCCTTGAGCGAGGTGCGCCGCCGCCCGAGCACGCGACGGCCCAACGAAGGCGGCGTCGTCGAGGCTGTGCGCGCGGGCAGCATCGCGGACGAGATCGGGCTACGCGCGGGCGACCGGGTCGTCGCGATCGACGGCCGCCTGCTTCGAGACGCCGTCGACTTCCAGTTTCACGCGGCCGAGAGCGTGATCGAGCTCGATGTCGTACGCGCAGGCGAGCCGCTGCTGTTCGAGATCGAGAAGGACCCGGACGACGACCTCGGCATCGAGTTCCAGGATGCGGCGTTTGACGGCGTACGCACCTGCAACAACAGCTGCTTCTTCTGCTTCCTCAAGGGCAATCCGAAGGGGATGCGCAAGACGCTCTACGTCAAGGACGACGACTACCGGCTCAGCTTCTTCCACGGCAACTTTGTGACGCTCACGAACCTCACCGAAGGCGACTGGACGCGTCTCGCCGAGCAACGCCTCTCGCCGCTCAACGTCTCGGTGCACGCTACGGACGTCGACCTGCGGCGTTATATGCTCGGCAATCGCGACGCGCCGGACATCGTGTCGCAGCTACGGCGCCTCGGCTCGATCGGCATCCAGGCGAACACACAGGTGGTCCTGTGCCCCGGCGTGAACGATGGCCCCGCGCTCGACCGCACCATCTCTGACTTGATCGCGCTCTATCCGACCGTGCAGAGCGTCTCGATCGTGCCCGTGGGCGCGACGATGTACGCAGAGGAACGTATCGAGCGTCAGCGGCACGGCCACGAGGTCGAGAGTGTGACGCCTGAGCACACGCGTGCGGTCATGGCGCAGGTGAAGCCGTACCAGCGCCGCATGCGCGCGCAGCATGGCCGCACGCTGGTCTACCTCGCCGACGAGTACTACCTCCTATCGGGAATGGAACCGCCGCGTGCATCACATTACGATGGTTTCCCACAGTTCGAGAACGGGATCGGCATGGCCCGCTCGTTGATGGAGGACTGGAAGCGGGCGCGCAAGAGGGCAGCCGGACGGGCGGGCGCGAGCTCCGTCCAGCGGATTAGTCTCGTTAGCGCGACGCTCATCGCCCCCACGCTCGCACGCATCGCGGCGGAGTTCGAGCAGACCAGCGGCATCGCTGTGACCGTGCATACGCTCGAGAACGCGTTCTTTGGCCCGCGCGTGAACGTCTCCGGCCTGCTCGTTACACGGGACATCGAGCATCAACTGCGCGGACGCGACCTCGGCGACCTCGCCGTACTGCCTCGATACGCGCTCGACTACACGGGCAGTCGTTTCCTCGACGACGGGACGCCACACGAGCTTCAGCAGGCACTCGGCGTGCCGCTCGCCTTCGCTTCCACGATGAGCGAGGTCTTGCAAATCGTCCGCGAACCGCTAGAATCGCCGGTAGCCGGCGCCACGGTGGCTGGCACGACGAACGGCAAGGCATGGGTCGACTATGCGGCCCTCGAGAAGGGAGGTTCGGCAACACCCGGACGGGAGCGCGAATAGTCGAAGCGCCAGGCCCGGCAGCCCGACGAGACGGGTGGCCGGGTGACGAGGAAGAGGTCGATCGAAAGACTCGGCGGATGGCCTCTCGGCAGGCACAGTCGTGATGGACGATGCAAAACGGGCTGCGTGAGCGCCCGACAGAGACCGTCCAGCGTGCAGGCTCCGGACGGAGCCTCGCTCCCTGACGTTTCCATCGTATTCGACGGAAGCCCGCCTTCCAGCGGGCATGGCGCGATCGCGTCTGGTGCGCGCTCGCGATAAGGGAGTACTGGATGTCACACGAACGGAATCGCAAGCGCGTCATGCCTGCCGACGATGATTCGGCGATGGGTGCACCTTTATCGTTCAACGCGGAGGTGCGTTGATGTGCGGCATCATCGGATACACGGGCGAGCGAGACGCGGCGCCACTACTCCTCGACGCGCTGCAGCGCCTCGAGTACCGCGGTTATGACAGCGCGGGCATCGCGCTGATCGACGAAGGGCAGATTCGCATCGCGAAGGGCGCGGGCAAGCTGTCGACGCTGCGTGCCGGCCTCGAAGGGGCCTATCCTGCGGGCCGCACCGGCATCGGGCACACGCGATGGGCCACGCATGGTAAGCCCACCGACGACAACGCGCACCCGCACATCGACTGTTCCGGCGACGTGGTCGTCATCCACAACGGCATCATCGAGAACTACCTTGCGTTGCGAGCGGAATTGAACGAGCGGGGCCACCACCTACGGTCGGAAACCGACACCGAGGTGCTACCTCACCTCATCGAGTCATACCTCGACGAGGGCGATGACGTGCTCACGGCGTTCCGCCGCACCATCTCGCGCATCAAGGGCGCACACGCCATCGTCGTCATGTCCAACAGGGATCCTTCCATGCTACTCGCGGCGCGCATTGGCAACGCCGGCGGCGTCGTCGTCGGCTACGGCGACGGAGAGATGTTCGTCGCGAGCGACCTGCCCGCGCTGCTGGCGGAGACGCAGCGCGTGGCGTTCCTCGCCGACGGCGAGATCGCTTGCGTGACGCGTGACGGCGTCCGTTACCTCACCGTCGCCGGCGAATCCATCGAGAAGCAGCCGCAGACTGTGCCGTTCGACCCGGTCTCGGCGGCCAAGGGCGCGTACAAGCACTTCATGCTCAAGGAGATCGTCGAGCAGCCGGAGTGCATCATGGACACGTTCCGCGGACGGGCGATCTTCGAGCCGCCTGGTATCGAGCTCGAGAACGTCAACCTGGGAGATGACGTGCTGCGGCAGGTCTCGCGCGTAATGCTCATCGGCATGGGCACCAGCATGCACGCGGCAATGGTGGGACGCACGTACTTCGAGCGGCTCGCCGGCATCCCGTCCGAGGTCGACAACTCGTCGGAGTTCCGATACCGCGACGCGCTCGTCGACGACCGGACGCTCGTGGTATCCGTCGCGCAGTCCGGCGAGACGGTCGATACGCTCGAGGCCATGGCGGATGCGAAGCGCCACGGCGCGCCGCAGCTCACCATTTGCAACACGCCGGGGGCGCAGTCGACGCGCGTCGCCGACGGCTTCGTGCTGACGCGCTGCGGCCCCGAGGTGGCGGTCGCCAGCACGAAGACGCTGACGGCCTCGATGGCGGCACTGTATATGCTGGCGGCGCACATCGGGCGCGTCCGCGGGGCGCTCGATGAGGCCGCGCTGGGCACGCTGATCGACGACCTGGCGCAGATGCCAAGCCTGATGGGCGAGGTGCTCCGTCTCGAGCCGCGGATCGAGGAGCTTGCGCATTCCTTGTGCCAGAGCCGGGATTTCCTCTTCCTCGCGCGCGGGCTGCAGTACCCGATGGCGATGGAGGGCGCGCTCAAGCTGAAGGAAGTCAGCTACATCCACGCCGAGGGCTACCCGGCCGGCGAGATGAAGCACGGCCCGATCGCGCTGATCGACCGCAACATGCCCGTGGTGGCGATCGCGGTCGACGACGGCACACGGGACAAGATGCTGTCGAATATCGAGCAGGTGCGCGCGCGGGACGGCATCGTCGCGGGGATCATCAGCGAGGGCGACGCCGAGATCGCGGCGAAGTGCGACTACGTGCTGGAGCTGCCGCGCACGTCGCCGCTGTTGTATCCGATGCTGACGGCGATTCCGATGCAGCTGCTCTCGTACCACATCGCCATTCGCCGCGGCTGCGATGTAGATCAGCCGCGCAACCTGGCGAAGACCGTCACCGTCGAGTGACGGCCGACGAACGAACGCATGCTGGAGGGGCGGGGTCGAGCGCACCGCTCTACGTGTATTGACGGCGTGCCGGCCGTCAGTTAGTGTAGACATGACACTAAGTCATCAGCAGGGCAGGTGCATGTGGCCCAGCGCTTCGACTTCCTCATCGTGGGCTCCGGCATCGCCGGGCTCTACTGCGCCCTCCTCGCTCGCCAGCACGGCACCGTCTGCGTCCTGACCAAGGGCTCGATCGACGAATGCAACACGAAGTACGCGCAGGGTGGCATCGCGGCGGCCGTCGGCGCGGATGACGACCCCGCGCTGCACCTCCGCGACACGATTGAGGCCGGGGCGGGCCTCGTCGACGAAGCGGCCGCCCGCATCCTCGTGGAGGCGGCGGCCGACCGCATCCAGGACCTCGTAACGTTCGGCGTTCCGTTCGACGCCGTCGACGGCGAGGTCGCGCTCGGCAAGGAGGCCGCGCACAGCCGCAACCGCATCCTCCACGCTGGAGGCGACTCGACGGGCGCGCACATCGAAATCTCGCTCAGCAACCTCGCCCAGATGTCGCGCATCACGATCAAAGAGCACGTGCAGGTCGAGCGCATCGTCGTCGAGCGTGGCCGGGCGGTAGCGCTCGAGGCGCTCGACACCCGCACGAACGTCACCACCCGCTTCGAAGGCGGCGCTATCGTACTCGCAACGGGCGGCTGCGGCCAACTGTTTCGTGTCACTACGAACCCGGTGATCGCGACGGGCGACGGAGTGGCGCTTGCCTATCGCGCCGGCGCCGAGGTGCAGGACATGGAGTTCATCCAGTTCCACCCGACTGCGCTGCGTCTCCCGGGTGTGCCCATCTTCCTCATCTCCGAGGCGGTGCGTGGCGAAGGCGCGCTGCTCAAGAACGAGGACGGCGAGCGCTTCATGCCCGGGTACCACGAGAAGGCGGAACTAGCGCCACGCGACGTCGTGGCGCGCGCCATCGTCTCCGAGATGGCGCGGACGCGCACCGACCACGTCTTCCTCGACATCACGCATCTCGACGCCACGCGAGTGACGGCGCGCTTCCCGCAGATCTATCGCTACTGCATGGATCATGGCCTCGACATGACGCGCGAGCCGATTCCCGTCTCGCCGGCGGCGCACTACATCATGGGAGGCGTCCGGACGAACACCTGGGGCGAGACGACGCTACCGCGCCTGTACGCCTGCGGCGAGGTCGCCTGCACCGGCGTCCACGGCGCAAACCGGCTCGCCAGCAACTCTCTGCTCGAGACGGTGGTCTTCGCAAAGCGCATCGTGCAGCGGACGGCCGAATCGGCGGACAGCGCCGCGCCGCTCACGGAAGACGCACGCGAGCTGCCCCCGTTCGGCAACGAAGGCGGCACCGCCCCAGACCGGGCGTCGCTGCAGGCGCTGATGTGGGATAAGGTGGGCATCGTGCGCGACGGTGCCGGGCTGGAGGAGGCCTCGCGGCAGCTGTGGGCGTGGCGCGCGGCGCTTCCAGAGCCGCACGACCGGCCGTCGCACGAGCTGGCGAACATGCTGCTCGCGGGGCGGCTCATGGCGGAGGCGGCGCTTATGCGCGAGGAGAGCCGCGGGGCGCACTACCGCACGGACTTCCCGGAGCCGGTCGACGCGTGGCGGCGGCACATCACCTTCCGGCGAAAGGTCTGACATGGACGAAGCCCTGTTCCCGCTTCCGCCGTCGGTTGTCGACGAGGCGGTGTTCGCCGCGCTCGACGAGGACGGCGCCTACAACGACGTCACGACGGCCGCCACAGTGCAGGCACGCCAGTGGGGCCGTGGCACCTTCGTCGCAAAGGCCGACGGCGTCATCGCAGGGCTGCCCGTTGCCGCGGCGGCGATGACGGCGCTCGACCCTGACGTCTCATTCGACACGCTTGCGCTGGACGGGCAGGTGGTGAAGGCCGGCGCCGAGATCGCGGAGGTAGAAGGGCGCTTGCAATCGATCCTCGCCAGCGAGCGCGTGGCGCTGAACTTCCTACAGCGCCTGTCGGGCGTGGCGACGCTGACGCGCGCGTTCGTCGACGCCGTCGGCGATACCAACGCGCGCATCCTCGACACGCGCAAGACGACGCCCGGGCTGCGCCAGCTCGAGCGGTACGCGGTGCGCGCGGGCGGCGGCCACAATCACCGCTACTCGCTGCAGGACGGCGTGCTGATCAAGGACAACCACATCGAGGCGGCGAAGCAGCGCGGCGTCTCGCACCTCGGGCAGCTCGTGCGCGAGACGCGCGCGACGGTGCCCCACCTGATGCGCATCGAGATCGAGTGCAAGTCGCTCGACGAAGTCCGCGAGGCGCTCGACGGCGCGCCGGACGTCATCCTCCTCGACAACATGGACGCGGGGCAGATCGGCGAAGCGGTCTCGGTCATCGGCGGACGCGCGCTCGTCGAGGCGTCGGGCGGCGTGACGCTCGAGAACGTGCGCTCGATCGCGGAAGCGGGCGTCGACTTCATCTCGGTGGGGCGCCTGACACACTCCGCGCCCGCACTCGACATCAGCCTCGAGCTGCAGGCCGTCTGATGCCGCAGATCGTCGTCGTCAGCGGGCCGTCGGGGGCCGGCAAGAGTGCGGTCTGCGAGTCGCTGTGCGAGCGCTACGACCGCACGGTGCACATCGAGACGGACAACTTCTTCTCGTACATCCGGATGGGCTACATCAACCCGATGAAGCCGGCTTCGTCGCGGCAGAACGTGATGGTCTCGCGCGCCGTCGCGCGCGCAGCGACGGCGTACGTGCAGGATCTCTTCGCCGTATTCATAGATGGCGTCATCGGCCCGCATCTCCTGCCGGTGTACAAGGAGGAGCTTGCGGTGACGGGCGTCCCTGTCCAGTTCGTCATCCTGCGCCCGTCGCTGGAAGCCACGCTCGAGCGCACCGTCCCGCGCGAGCCCGAGCACAAGATGCCCGGGGAGTTGCACCGCCGCCTCTATCAGCAGTTTGTGGAGTATGGGGACTTCGCCGGTGTGACGATCGACAACACGTCGCTCACCGCCGACCAGGCCGCCGATCGCGTGATGGCGGCCTGCGGCCGCGGCGAGGCACTCATCCTGAACGGCTAGGGCGGCGCCGGGGGCGGTCGAGGTCGGCGCTGTCGAACACGATGGTCACCGGGCCGTCATTGGTCAGCTCCACCTGCATGTAGGCGCCGAATCTTCCCGTGGCGACGCGGACGCCGAGATCCGCGAGCGCGGCCGCGAACGCCTCTACGATCGGCTGGGCGACGTCGGGTGGTGCGGCATCCGTGAAGCTGGGGCGTCGCCCGCGCCGCGTATCGGCGAGCAGCGTGAATTGGGAGACGACCAGCGCCTCGCCGCCTACGTCGAGCAGCGAGCGGTTGAAGCGGCCCTCATCATCGGGGAAGATGCGCAGCTCAGCGCACTTCCGCGCCAGTCGGGCGCCGAGATCGTCCTCATCGCCCTGTTCGACGCCGACGAGCAGGAGCAGGCCGACGCCGATCGCGCCGGTGACCTCGTCACCGACGCGAACGCTCGCGCGCGAGACGCGCTGGAGGACGATGCGCAATCAGCTTGCCGCGGCGCTCTCGGCGCCTTCAGAAGCAGCGTCGTGGGTGTGGCCGCCGGCGTCGTGGGAGTGGCCGTGCCCGTTGGTGGGATCGGCCGGCGAGAATCCATCGCCGCCACCACCGGAGGAGCGGCTGTCGGTGCTGTAGAAGCCGCTGCCCTTGAAGACGATTGGCGGGGCGAACAGGACACGGTTGGCGGCATTGCCGCACCTCGGGCATTTCTGCCGCGCGGGGGCGCTGAAGCCCTCCCGCTTCTCGTACTCGGTGCCGCAGCTCTCGCAGCGATATGCGTACGTAGGCAAACGTTTACCCTCCGCCAAAATATCAGCGTCGAAAGTTTAGCGGTGTTGTCAGGAACTCAGCAAGATTACCCGTCCGGCCTCGCGGGCGCGCCAACCTGCGGCCCAACGTAGAGGTCGTCGAAATACACGACGGCCGTCCCGCCGTCGGCGCCGGCCGGCGCGTCGCGCGTCAGCTCGACGCGCACTTCGAACGTTTCCCACCGCGATGGCACCCACTGGAAGGCCTGCTCGAACGCCTTCCGCAGCGGATAGCCGAAGTACACCCACTCGCCTTTGTCTGGAGCGCCGCGGCTCAGGAAGAGAAAGCGCCAATCCTGCAGCCCCTGCGGAGGACGCTCGGCCCCTGCGAGCAGGAGGTGCAGCTCCTGGCCGCCGGAGCGCGACTGAAGGTCTGTCCGGCGAAGCGAGATGATGAGCTGCAGGTAGAGCTGGCCGGCCTCGGCGGGAAGCCAGCTGTCGACGTAGTAGAAGCCGGAGACGTACTCAGGCAGCGCGTCGACGGCGAGCGTCTGCGCGGCGGTGCTGGCAGGGAACCGGCTGTCCGGCTCAAGCCTGAGGCTATGTTCGCCGGATCTCGGGCGGTCGGTGACGATGGCGGGAGGCTCGTCGGGCGATTGGAGCCAGCGCCAGGGCTCCACGCCGGACTCGAACCCGCCGTTGAGGAGCGGGCTCTGGACGGGCGGTGTGGGCGTGGCGATGACGGGCTGGTCGGCGAAGA
>Ga0073934_10005087_pt1 | contig 20861 bp, 20 predicted proteins | sample LarsenN4metaG_FD_76834 | JGI IMG/M metagenome (GOLD analysis project Ga0073934, IMG submission 76834) | Hot spring sediment bacterial and archeal communities from British Columbia, Canada, to study Microbial Dark Matter (Phase II) - Larsen... ...
CACCGTCGCGTCCGCCGCATGCCTCAACAACGCCCGCAAGGACACCTACAAAGCCGCTCTCAAACTCGTGGACGGCCAGATGATTGAAAGCGTGCTGATGAAAAATCCGCGCGATCAATGGACGATTTGTGTTTCGAGCCAAGTAGGATGCGCCATGCGCTGTGCGTTTTGTGCCACAGGCAAAATGGGGCTCAAACGCAATCTCACAAGCGACGAAATCGTGGATCAGTATCGATACTGGCGCGCATTTCTCAAACAACACCCGGAGTTGCCGCCGCGCATTTCCAACATCGTGTTTATGGGCATGGGGGAGCCACTCGCCAACTACGAAAACGTGCGAGAGACGCTTAAGGTGCTTCTGCGACAAACAGACTTAGGTGAAACGCGTATCACGGTTTCTACCGTCGGCGTACTCCCGCGACTCGAGCAAATTCTTACGGATCAGGATTGGCCCCACGTGAAGCTTGCGATTTCCTTGCACAGCGCTGATCCGAAAACACGCAAGGAGATCGTTCCCACCTCCTACGAGGATTTTCTCCCTAAACTCGCGGACTGGGCACGGCGCTACGAAACCATTCTCGGAAACCGCCGACACCACCTCACCTTTGAATACGTCATGCTCAAGGGCGTAAACGACACCGAGCATCACGCGCGTGTCCTCGCCGACTTCGTGCAATCGATCGGGCATGTCAAAGTAAACCTCATCCCCTACAACTTCACGGATTCAGAATTTGAACGATCGACGGACGAAGGCATTGATCGGTTCCTCTCCATTCTCTCGCAAGGTAGCGTTGATGCCACGCGCCGCCGCACCATGGGCGACGACATCGCCGCCGCCTGCGGACAACTCATCGTGCTCCAAAACAAAACGCCGACCCGCTAGGGCCGGCGTTTCATGCTTGACTACTTCTTCTGAGCGCCGTCGAACTTCTTGGAAGCACCGTCGAACTTCTTCTGCGCACCATCGAATTTCTTAGAAGCACCGTCGAACTTCTTGGAAGCACCGTCGATCATAATATTTGCGCTTTCGCGCATGGTAAAAGTTGTGTCTTTAAGGTGTAAGGCCTTACGTATCTATCGTATGCCCGGTGACCCAGATAAACAATCCGGGGTGATCCGGCCGATTCCCTTGAACACACAAACCCTGTGGATAACTTTGCTTCCCCACTGCGCTCCGACACATGGATTTGCTCTTGCCACGGCCAAATTCGATCATTTGAATAACGAGTAACACAAATCAAAAACGGCCGTATTCATTAGGCCGTTTTTGGCGGAGTGGGTTTTTGCCGTTCTCCAGTCACCACGTACCAGTACTCCTTGGTATACGCAGGGCCGAGCTCTTGTTTGAACGCATCAAGCCCAGCTTTTCCGCACCCGGTCGAGAGCGAGACTTCGTCGCAATGAGCAAACAGCTTGGCACGCTCGTGTTGAAGGAATCGACTGAGTCCGGTCACCTGATAATCGGCTTTGAGATGCAAACCGATCCACTTGCCCGGCGAATGCTCGACGCCCCATGCCATCCCGACCGGTTTTCCGTCCAGCAAGGCGTAGACCTGTTTGATCTGATAGCGATCAAGATGATCCAAGCAGTAGTGGAAAAATTCGTGGTCTTCGTCAAAGACAGCATCGCGGACATCATCAAAGCGCTCCGTCATCACTTCCGCCTTGCTCTCACTCGGTTTGCGCTGCTGATTTTTCCACGTTTGATAGAACGCTTTCACGGCTTTTGGGTCGAGCGTGTGAACGATCTGCACCGTTGGATAATCGCGCACAAACTTGCGGATCTTTTTTGCCAACTTGCCATCTGGCTCCAAAAACGTTTGCGTTTTGTAGAAGTACTCCGTTCCAACAAACTCCTCCCTTAAAATCGGAATGCCTTCCGCACGAATTTTTTGCAGATCCTCCTGTGTCGCAAACGCAATCGCGGCGTTTTCCCAATTCCGTTTGAGCTTCGGGAGCACGATAGAAGGAATCGTGTGAACATAGTCCTCATGCTGCCACACGAAAATCGGCTCGCTGCCGTGGCGCGTAAACACGTTCCCAAAATAATCAAGATACGGCAGGCAGGTGGAATGCGAAAACGGAAGTCGGCGAGCCCACTCCAAATGCTCAGGATTCGTTGAATTGAAGGGCTTCATGTATGCCATAGGCGGTCTCCGAACCTACCTGTTTCTGCGGTTTTTGTCAACCGGCACCCCATCAAAATAAAAGAACGTCCCTCGCCGCTCTCCCGGCAGGGACGTCAGTCGAATTCGCGTAGAATGGTCTGGAGAAACGTGCGCGTGTCGCGCAAGGTGGCGGTGCTGACCGCGTACGGGTCGTCGCCGACGTCCTCGTCCACGTCGTCATCGCCGTTGTCCGTGTGCGCGGGACGATCACTGATGCCCTCCTCGATCTTCTCGAGGATGATCTCGATGAGCTCCCCTTCGATCGGTTCATCCGCGTCGAGCGCATCACGGAGGCCGTACTCGTCCGCCGAACGATCGTCGCTCAGGTGCAGATCCATGATGTTCTGGAGAACCTCGCCGACGTGACGGCCGGCGTGGCGCTCGGCGAGCTCCACGAGCTCGGCGAAGCTCATCGCTTCTGGCACACGCATGTTGACCTCCGCGTGGACGCTGAAAGATACCCTGTCTGCGCGTGCCTGTCAAGAAATGAAAACGCGGCCGGTCCCCGAAGGGCCAGCCGCCGTTAGTGTACCTCTGCGTCGAGGCGAGAGGTGTTCGCGATCGTCCGAGCGGACGCGACCAGGCCGTTGATCGGCCGAGCGCCCTCCACCCAGTGACGCACCGCGTACACCATCTCGCGCGAACTCATCGCGTGGAACACGGATGAGTGCAGGAGGATACCGCTGAGCGTATCCCGATCCATCAGCCGCTCCTCGAGTAGCTGGTGCAGAGCCGGAATCCCCCTGGGTCCGTACAGCGCAGCGAAGTTGCGCGCGAGCAGGAACGGGATCCCCTCCCGATCCAACATGCATGACGTCTGCCAGCACAACGACAGATCCTGCTCGCGGTAATCGAACCGCTCCCAAAGGATGAAGGCGTGCGAGAGGATGACGTCATCCAGCGGATCGGTGCCGTCGCGCACGTAGAGCGAGGCGCTCCCGAGCTGATCGGCCATCCACTCCACCACCGCGACCCGACGCGCCAGCGAGGCTTCCTCCTCACCATACACCCGGTGCGGTCCGTACGCGCGGATGTGCGCATACAAGAGCCGAAGCAGGGCTACACAGGCATCCGCACTTTCGTAGAGCGTATTGCCCACGCGCGTGCGATCCCGCTTGTGAGAGAGACGCATCTGTTCGATCGCTGCCAGCGTATGCATGGCATGCGTCAGCTGCGGGAAGGCCTGCAGATACCGATCCAGGATCGTGTGCACGGCCTGCGTCAGCGGAATCTGCTTGCGATCCGCGAGCGTGCGCGCCTGACGGAACAGCCGAACGCGCACGATCCGGGCGATGCCCGGCGACACGCCGTAGAACGCCAGCGACTCGTCGATCACCGCTCGCGCGGCGAATCGATCGGGCGGCTCTGCGTCACGGGCGCGGCGATACGCGTCCAGCATGGTGAGCAGCTGACGCAACAGGACCCGCTTGTTCATCACGTCTCCTCGGGGGGTGAGGCCGTTTGGCCAACAAAAAATAGCCACGCGGGGGTGAGGTGGCTCAGCACGCAGCCGAGCCGATCCTGCAGATCAGCCAGGTCGTCGCCATCTTCACGATGAGGAAGGCGTTGACGAGAGCGAAGATCGTGCGTTCGTTGGGCGCGCTCAGAGCGCACACCGTCACGAACGCCAGCGTGGGTACGGTACCCAGCAGGATGATGAGCAGGTTGGAACGAACGGACATGGAAAGTACTCCTCGCACCGAGCAGAGAGCTCGGCACGAATAGGCATACTACTCGGTTTATTTTGTTTGTCAAGGGTTTCGAAAACACGGTCAGCTGTGGACAGCCAAGTAAGCCGCCACGATCGCGGCCGTTTCCGCCCGAAGGGTCAGGGGCCCGAGAGACGCCAGATCGCATCCAGCCGATCGGGCCGCCGCAGCCTCCTCATCTGTCCATCCGCCCTCCGGACCCACCCAGAGCCCATCGACCGCTTCGAGTTTTCTCAACGGCAATGACGCGCCTGACGTATGCAAAAAAGCCTGATGACCCTGTGCACCGGCAAGGGCACCTGCAAACCGCATTGGCTCATCAACCACCGGAACATCCGCCCGTCCGCACTGCTCTGCAGCCTCACGGACAATTTTTTGCGCCCGGTCCATCTTGAATCCAAGCTTCACCGTACGCGCCGTGATGAGTGGAACGATGCGCGTCACGCCAATCTCCGTCGCTTTTTGTAAAACCAATTCAGCATTTTCGCGCTTGAGGAGCGCGGCGTACAACACCACGTCCCGACCGGAACGTGCAGCAGACTCCACAGCCGCAACCTCCACAACCACGAAACCGCGCTGGGTGGAGCTGATTGTTGCGCGCGCCTCGTTTCCCTTGCCGTCAAAGAGCACAACATCGTCGCCCTCTTCCAGCCGCAACACGTCTTTCCACTGGTGCAGGATGTCTGGATCGTGAACCTCTTGCGAACCGATTTTTAAAAGCGCTGCGTCAACAAGAAACCGATGAACTTTCATACTTACTTTATTTTTGCGCCAACGAAACGCATATACGTCAATTTTACGATCTCCGTCATCACGAAATAGGCCGCCGCGAGTCCAAAAATGATCGCAAGATGCATGGGTGTCGGTGGCATAAAGCCAAACACGTTGGCCGTCCAAGGCAGGAATGGAATCGCCACCGCAAACACGGCCGCAACGACCGAAAGGACAATCAGGACCCCTGAAGGACGCTGAGAACGCCAGAACGGAAGTTTCGTACGAATCGAATAAATGAGAACCAGTTCGGTGACGATGCTCCCAATGAACCAGTTGGTTTGCAGAACCTGCGGCCCCATCGGCTGAAAGATCGCAAAATAGAGAAAGTCGAACACGGTACTGACCAACCCGAGCACGGTCGCGATGAGGACGAGCCGCGAAACATCATAATGCCGGGGCCGCGTGAGTTCGCCGTGGTCAACACGATCTGCCGCAATAGCGATCATGGGAAAATCCGACAAGAGGTTGAGCAGCAAGATCTGGAGCGGAAGCATCGGGAGATAATCAATAAACAACGTCGCAATGGCCAGCGCGTAAAAGTTGCCGAAGTTGGAGGTGAGCGTGGCCTGGATATACTTCACGGTGTTGGCAAATACCTCCCGACCTTCTTTGATGCCATCCACAATCACGTCGAGGCCTTGCTTGAGCAAGACAATATCCGCCGCCTCGCGTGCCACGTCCGAGGCCCCCTGCACCACAATGGCGACCCCGGCCGCCTTGAGCGCGGGCGCGTCGTTGATCCCCTCACCCAAAAATCCAACCTCGACTGACTCGGACAAGAGTTGAATGATCCGGTGTTTCTGTTGCGGCGTAACGCGAGCAAACACGTGCACCGTGTGCGCGGCCGTGTGCTGACCCTGCGTGGATAACGCCTCAAACTCGTCGCCGGTCATGACGTGGCTCGGATCCTCCACCAGCCCCACCTCGAATGCGACGGCTCCGGCGACTTCACGGCTGTCGCCCGTGAGAACTTTGATGCGCACCCCGAGCTGCTCCGCGCGACGCACGGTTTCGCGCGTTGTTGGCTTGATGGGATCTGTAAACGCAAGTGCGCCGACGATGTGCAAGCCATGCGATTCATCCTCCGGGCCATACGTGGAACCCGTAAAACGCTTGGCAGCGATCATGATGGTGCGGCGACCCAGGCGTCCTTCGTTTGCCGCCCAGGTAAGCAACCGCTCGCGCTCGCGCTCTGACATGCGGGCGATGCACGGAAGGATCGACTCGATGGCGCCACGCACCACCAGCATGCGTGTTTGACCGTCCACAACCAAGTAACTGTTGCGTCGGCGTGCAGGATCGAACGGCAGATTCGCCGGTCGCGTCAGCGCATGATTCGCACGTCGTTCATCGGCCGAGAGGGCATCACAAATCGCCGCATCGAACGGATCCTTTGGATGCTGGTCGCGGCCCGTGTACGTGACGGCCATGGCCGCATGACGAAGAACCTCGCGCGGATCATTCCCAAAGACGTTGGCAACCGCAAGAATGTTCTCGGTGAGCGTCCCGGTTTTGTCTGAACACAACACCTCAATACTTCCCAAGTCTTCGATGGCGGCCAACCGCTTCACGACCACTTTGCGTTTGGCCAAGCGCATGGCTCCACGCGAAAGACTAAATGTCATGACCGTAGGAAGAGCTTCCGGAATGACCGATACCGCCAAGGCGACCGAGAAGATAAACAGATCACCCGAGCTCGTTCCTCCCCGATCGAGAATCAAGTTGACGACGAATACGATGACGATCGTGATCAGGACTTGTCGCAAAATGAACGCGCTGAATCGTGCAATCCCTTTCTCAAACGTGCTCTCCCGATGCGTCTCCACTGACAGCTTCGCTGCTTCTCCGAACGCGGTGCGTGCGCCGGTCGCCACAACAACGCCTTGTGCGTGCCCCGCAACGACCGTCGTTCCTTCAAACGCCATGTTGCTGGCGCGGTATATATCGGCCGCCGGTTCCCTGAGGGCGTGTGGCTGCTTATCAACCGGCACAGACTCGCCGGACAACGCCGACTCATCCACGGAAAACGCGGCGGTGAGTGTCAACCGGATATCGGCGGGAACGCGATCCCCGGCCTCAAGCATGACCATGTCCCCAACGACCAGGTCTCGGCTCGGCACATCCACATCGTGTCCGCCGCGGCGCACGCGAGCGCGCGCCTCAAGATACGTTTTGAGCGAGGTGAGCGTGTGAGCGGATTTCCATTCCTGATACCAACCTAAAAACGCGTTAATGGCGACGAACAGCAATATCATGCCGCCATCAATCACTTCTCCTAAAAATACGGCGATCCCCGCCGCAGCAACCAGAAGCCACACGAACGGCGATCGGAACTGTCGAAAAAAAATTTGCCACCCGCTTGTTTGTACAAGGGCGACCGTATTGGGTCCGTCCGCATCCAGTCGCGTTTGAGCCTCGCGTGCGGAAAGACCTGCGTTCACATCTGTCCGCAACTCCCTGGCGATGGTTTCCGGTGTCTTTGCGGTAAAGGGGGCGAATGTCATGCGTGTATTTTCTCTTATCCGCGGTTGAGCGTCCAGACAACAACGGTAAGCGCGGTTGCAAAGCAGACCCAAGCCGCATGAGGAATCTGCACGATCGCGGCTTCCCGCGAGTGAGGCCAAACCAACACGGACCCTGCGATAATGGCACAGGCGTACACCGCACTCACCACACCCGCGGCCACGATGGCGTGCCCTCCAAAAAACAATGTCGTCCAACCGAGGAAACAGAGCGCTTGGACGGCATAGAGCGCTTGAATCGCCGTGAATGCCCATCCACGCGGAACACGCATCCACACAAGCACTATCGAAATCGTCACCAGCAAAAACAACATGCTCCACGCAAACCCGATGACCTGCCCTGGCGGGGTCCATGGCGGAAGCGTGAGCGTTCGGTACCAACTCATCCCAGACTCAACCGCAACCGATCCAACCATCCCGATCCCAAAGACCACGAGCGGAGTGAGGATAACGACGCGACCGACCGAGTTTGCCATATCGACGTCTATGATAACGAAAATCCCGCCTTCTGACGAAGGTGGGATTATGGTCGGGCCAGCGGGACTTGAACCCGCGGCCTCTTGCACCCCATGCAAGCGCGCTAGCCAACTGCGCCATGGCCCGAAGTGCCGCTAGTGTAGGCGAAGGGCCGATGCTTGGCAATGCGCGTTGCCGAGCCGGCGTCGTTTTGGGATAATCATTCTATCTTCTATGAAAATTGTAGCTATCGGCGGATATCTTTCGGAGAACCCTGCAGAAGAATCGTTTAATACCCCCATTCTCATCGACGAACACGTGGTCGCGCAATCCGGAAAAAAACATCCGGATGTTCTCTTTCTCTCAACCGCGAGTTCGGACGAAGAAGGCTACGTCGGAGGATTCTATCGCACCTACGAAGAAAAGCTCGGCTGCCATGTCGACACGCTCAAGCTGGTCACAAGCAAGCCGACAGACACGGAAATTCGCGACAACATCGAGCGAGCGGATATTATCTATGTCGGCGGAGGTAATACGCTCAAAATGATGAATCTCTGGCGAAGGCATGGCATCGATGCCTTGTTGCGCCGTGCCGCCGTGCGCGGAACGGTGCTCGCGGGAGAAAGCGCGGGATCTATCTGTTGGTTTCGCTGGGGTGTTAGCGACAGCCGGCAGTACTATCATGGCCGATTGTGCCACGAATACATTCGTGTAAGTGGATTGGGGTTGCTGCCCGGTGCACACTCCCCTCATTTTGGAGGACCAAAAAGCCGTCGCGACCGCGATCAGGCCATCAAAACCATCATGCAACGAACGCCGGGGGGCGTGTTTGTGCATTCAAGACGGTTGCGCAGTTAGTATCGACGGCGACCGATATCGCGTGATCTCCGGACACCCAGACGCACATGCCTACCGCACGTACTGGAGCCATGACCGCTACGTGATCGAACACCTTCCCGAACACGGGAACATACGGGACTTTGAACGTTCTCCCCACAAATAAATCCCGCACCTATCCAAGAAAGATAGGTGCGGAATGGCGCCCCAGCGGCCGGGTGTTGTGACTGGCTGAGCGGGAATGACGAAAGCTTGTCGGATTCCACCATCCACCGCTGGTCTGGTCCTGCCGCCGGATAACCGGCACGCCCGGGCCATCATCTGTTTTCACCGACACAGCATCGGTCGAGGAGCACTATCAACGTACCAATATCGAATACGGTGCGCAAGGCGTCAAGCGGTACGTTTTCCCCCGTCATTCCACATGTTTCTCCACAGACTTATCCAGAGACAAACTGCCGCAAAAACGCCTTAATCAGCCCGGACGCGTGTGGCGAGGGGCGGAGTGCCGCGTGCATCGTGGCAACTTTTTCGGGTGTCATCTGGTATTCCTCCGCGTAGTAATCCACGCGGTATTTCATTGCCTCCTCGTCTAACTCCGGGTGAAATTGCACCGCGTATAAGGGCTCTCCAGGAAACGTCCATGCCTGATGCGGTTGTTTCGTGGACGAGGCGAGGAGTACGGATCCGGGAGGAAGCTCAACGAACTGATCCTTGTGCCCTTCTTGGACGTCGAAGCGATTCGGAAGAGACGCAAAGAGCGGATCACGCGCGCCATCATCGGTGAGTGCGAGCTCAAACGAACCGATCTCCGCACGCGACTCATCGAGTTCCACGCGGCCGCCAAATGCTTACGTCATAATCTGTCCTCCAAAACAAATGCCGAGCACCGGGATGCGACGTTCCCTGGCCTGGTGCAACAGTTCCGTGATGCGCGCGATTGTTTCCGGAATGTCCCCGCGCGAAATCAAATACTCGCCGGATCCGCCGATCATGATGGCGGAGTAATCAGAAAGATCAGTTACGGCTCCGAGGGTCGCAAGCCCCTCTGGCGTGCCGGCATTGATGCGTGTGAATGAGACCGGCGAAAGAGCGGCCTTATCAACGACAAGGCGAAACTCGTGATCCGCGATGATCACGTCGGGCCGAATTTGAATGAGGAGAATGTTCATAACGCTATTTTGACGAAAGGACCCTCCGACGTCCAGTGACGCGGAGGGTGAAAAGAGGAGATCTGCTCAGGCCTCGACGTGAGCCAGGGGCTTCTGGTGTCCTTCACGGACGCTCAGGTAGAGCTCGATGTGCTCGATGGGCGTGTCGCGGAACCCGTCGCGCATGTCCGCGGGGACGCGGGCGAGGACGAGGGCACGCTCACGAGCGGTCGAAGGATCTTCGTGGATCCGCGACGTGCTGGCGGCCGTGAGAGGCACGGAGCGGATCGCCTGCCGCTTCTTGCGCGCACGAGCCACGAACTTGTCGAGGGGTTCGCCCGAGAGCCCCATGCGGTGCGCGTAGCGCGCCTGCACGAGGGTGAGCTCACCGCGCACGAACAGCGCGCTCACGAGCGGCATCCGGGCGATCTCAGCCTCGAGGGCCTCGATGTCCGGAACACGCTCGGTGATCGGCGGCTTGTTGCAGTCGAGTCGCTCGCACTCGGCCACGAGCCGGCGGTGACACTCGTCGTAGCGCGATCCGAGGATCACGTCGTCGAGGTCGAGAGTCCCGGCGTAGATGTCGAGCGCGTCTCGGATGGCGATGCGGCCCGAGAGAACCGCATGCACCAGCTCGGGGTGGGTGTCGAGGAGCAGATACAGCTGATGGAGATGCAAGGAACGACTCCATGGTGGGTACGATTCAGACGAACCGCATCGCCCGGTTAGGCGAGGAAGAGGATCGTTCGCTCGATCACCTTCCTCGCCCTGCCAAACGGGATACACATAACGAAACGGCCGCCGGAGGTTTCCTGCCGGCGGCCGTGGATGTGTTTGAGAAATCCTTTATCAAACAGACATCACGGCTACCGGCTTCATATCACAGACAAACGTCGAAATACCGCGGAGCGTTCCGAGGTTGACGATCGCCTTAAGCCAGTAAGCGTGTGCCTGTTGCATATCTATTCCATTAGTATCAGCGTCTCTTAGGACTGTCAAACCCTATGTGGATAAATCAAAAAGGCGCCTGCAGAGTCAGGTCGCCTTACGCTTGCGGCGCGGCGGGTCGAGATTCCACCCGATGCGCTGGATCATCCGCAGCCGCAGTTTTTCGAGAAGGGCATCGTCCCAGGCCTCCACGGTCTGGTATGCCCATGTTGGGAACAGGAGAGGCAGATAGGTTCGCACGGCCTGTCCGAGCTTGTAGAGGTTGTGGTTCTCCGGACCGATCGAGTACTCCGCGTTCACGTCGTGCTCGAAGGTCGTGAACTGGAACTCGTACCACGCCGCGTTCCACGACACCATGATCTTGGCGACGCGGAAGTTGCGGCTGGAGTCCAGATTCTCGACGTCCGCCGCGCCGACGGGTTCATCGAGATTGTCGCCGTCGGGCACGATGCGCGCACCAGCATCTTCCAGCACCTCGACGAATTCCCCGATGAGTCTGCGTGTCTCCCCCAGCGTGAGCCCGACGAACTTGAAGGCGCGACGATCGCGCACTTCGAAGGGATCATGCTTGGCCTTCGCCGTCTTGACCTGCTTCCAGATCTTGAGGACGGACTGGAAGAGGTCCTTGTCGCGCGGATCAAAGACGAACGGGATCCCCGAGCGCGAGCGGCGCAACGGGAGCGGATGATCGCGCAGCAGGAGTCCGGGCCGCCGCGGGGGCGCCTCCAGGAAGACCTCGCGCACCCGGTAATGCTTCTCGGGATCCGGATCGTGCGCGGTATAGAGGTCCATGGACACACTGCCCGGCGAGATGAGTTTCTCGTCGAGAAGCGCGGTCATCGCGGACATGTCGCGCAGGACGTTGCGCTGGGAATCCTGCACATTGAAACGGTCCACGAGCACGGAAAACACGATGATGCTCATGGCCTCGAACCGCTGGCGGCGGGCGATCTCGTCGTCCCCGCTGAGCCGGCGCAGGTGGTGCAGGAGCGTGTGAACGTCCGGGGCGACTTTGACCTCGGTTACCAGTCCGAGTTCTTTCTTGAGCGACGGCACCATCTCCCGGACGTATCCCGCGCGCTTGTCCTTGACGTACCCGAGCCGGAACTCGTTAATCCGGCCGAGATCCTGTTCGTCGAGGGCCGCCACCATCTCGATGCACGCCTCGACATCGCCTTCGTTGATCGCCGTGATGAGCCGGTCGATCATGTTGAGCAGTGTTCGCATCTCTCCTCCGGTCCCCACGCGGGGACACGGCACCGTAGCCGATCCGTCGCAGAAAATCAAGACCCGCCTCGCGGCGGGTCTTGTGTGCTAGATTCCTTCTCCGAACACGTATCGGTCCGTAATTTTTTCGTAGTTGTAGAGCTCGTCGTCTTTAAAGAAGCGCTTCACTTCCGCGACGGCGGCCTCTGCGGAGTCTGACGCGTGCACGAGGTTGCTCGGCACGTTCATCGAAAGGTCCGCACGGATCGTTCCGGCGTCCGCCTCACGCGGATTGGTCGCACCGACGATCTTGCGCACTGATTCGATCGAGTCGAGCCCTTCGAGCACCATGGCAACGACCGGTGTTTGCATCATGAACTGCTTGAGGCTTGGAAAAAACGATTTCGCCTTCAAGTGCGAATAATGCTCGTCGAGCAAATCTTCCGTAAGGTGGATAAACTTCATCGCAACGATCTTGAGCCCCTTGCGCTCAAATCGCTGCACGACTTCGCCGAGCAGGTCGCGCTGAAGCGCATCCGGCTTAATCAGCACCAGAGTTTTTTGAATTTCTGCCATAGGGGGGTCAATATTTTGGCTAATGCTACCAATTTCCCTTTAAAAAGGCAAGGGCGCGGGGGCAATGACCGGTTCTCCCCCGTCAGACGTCAGCAGGACGTCCCCATCGATATCTGTTCGAAGGATACGGATTGCGTGTTCGGATAAGCGCCGGATGGTCGCTGGATGCGGGTGGTCATAGCGATTGTCTTGCCCCACCGAAATCACCGCCGTCTCCGGCGAAATGAGATCGAGCAATGCTTCGCTCGTGGAAGAAGCGCTCCCGTGATGTCCGATCTTGAGCACATCAACGTCGCCGGAAAGCGCGCCAAACGTTGACTCGTCCTGTGCGAGCGCATCCCCAGTCAGCAAGAGGGAGGCGTCGCCGTAGCGCACGGAAAGGACAATGGACATCTCGTTTGGATCCTCCGGATCAGCGTTGGGTACCGCGATGGATGGCCAAAGCACATCAAACGAAACTCCACCGGACTCCCAGTGTTCTGCCGCATCCACGAGCACATGCTCGGCCCCTTCGCTTGCAAAGGCATCTCGCAGGGCGCGCATCACGCCCGTATCCGCGGTCGCTCCGGATTCATACACGGCACCGACCCGATAGGTCTCAAGAACAGAAATAAGACCGCGCGCGTGATCCGCGTGCGGATGCGTGAGCAACACCGCATCAATGGTGCGGTCCCACGGCGCCATGACGGACCCAAGTTTTGAGAGCACATCCGCATCTGGCCCGCCGTCAATAAGCAATTGATACCCGTTGGGCGCCTCAATCAAAATCGCGTCGCCCTGCCCCACGTCAAAGAACCACACACGCAACGGTTGCTCCTGCTTCAAAACCGATGGTGCCTGCGCGGGAATCACCGCGGCAACGGTGCGATGCGACTCCAGAAAAAATAACGCAAACGAAACGCCGACGATCCCCAAAAAGATCATCGAGCCGATGACGCGCATGGCGTACTGGCTCAGGAACGAGCGCGCGCGGCGACGAGGCGAGGTGCCCATACGATCAATCCAAATACCAACAAGGCCGCCAAGAGCGCACCGACCTCCTGCGCTCGAGCCAACTCAACACTCACCATTGGAACGGCGGCGTACCAATGGACCACGTGCAGCATAAATGACGACGCGGCCCACGGAATAAGGGCGACGACCATCGCGACAGGTACGCTAAACACACTCACCACTAAGAGCACGACGGTCAGCCACAACAACGGCGCGATGAGCGGGAGCACGAGCAGATTCACAAGCGGGGCCAGGAGCGAGATGGATCCAAAATGCCAAACGAGGATTGGGGCGGTGATTACGGCGGCCGCAAGGCTACCGGCAAATGCCTCGCGGATCTCAAACATCGACGGAAGAAACGCGAACAGGCGCGAGAGCGGTTGTGCGAACAGCATGATGGCCGCCGTGGCCGCAACAGACAGTTGGAATCCGACGTCCAAAAGAACGAGCGGATTTTGTGCCAACATTACCGCCACAGCCAACAAAAGAATGTTCCACGCGAAGGGCGGACGCTGAATGGCCTTCCCGAGCATGAGCGCCGCAGCCATCAAGCCGGCGCGCACCACGGCAGGACCAGCCCCGGCAATGAGCACATACAGAGCCACGAGGATGAACGCTCCGACGATGGCCCGCCGGCGACCAATAGGCGCCTCCATCAACATGCCAAGCAAGGTGAGCGAAAAAATCGACACGTTAAATCCGGACGCAGCCAAAATATGTGCGGTACCCGTGCGTGCAAAGTCATCACGCAATTCCACAGGAAGCGCATCGCCGCCGCCAAAAAGAACTCCGGCGAGAAAGGTGGCGTGTGGTTCGGGGACAAGCGCGCGCAACCGACCCGTAATCTGTTCCTTCGCAAACAAGAGAACGGCAATAGGGTTCCCCTTCGCCGGCTGGACCCACACGTCGTGTGGCGCGGTGCACACCGCACTCACGCCTCGTCCAGACAGATGCAGATCGTACCGGAACGTTTCGATCGGTTGGGGTGGTTCAAGCTCACAGGTGAAGGAAACCGTATCCCCGTATTGCACGGCTTCATCGAGTGGCAACAACACAAGCACATCATCAACCATGACACGAATGCCATGCGCACGCATCTCTGGCTCGGACCGGATCTCCCCCACGACTTCACGCACGCCAGGCGACACAGGCGCCCGAACCGACGTCGATCCCCACAGCGCGCCGGATCCCGCGAGCGCGAGACAAACCGCGGCCACCCGTGCCCGCCGATCCGTCATGGCGACCGCAACGGCGCCGCCGAGCGCGGCCACGCCAATGAGAACAGCTTCGGGAAGCGGGGCGAGGAAAAATACGGTGGCGTACACGCCAATCAAAATGCCGCCGCACCAGCTTCCGGCTGCGACGGCGAACGTTTTGGACGGTGATTTTACGATGTCATGCCAGGGATGCACACGCCCATACCTTCATACTGGAATCCTAACGAAGGAAGGCGCAGGTCCGCAAGCCAATTGCGGCCGTCAAAAATGCGCGGCTCAATCATGCGTTCTTTGAGCGTCGGGAATGAGACATCACGGAACTCCGGCCATTCCGTCAGCACGAGCAGGGCCTCGGCACCGGTCGCGGCATCGATCGCCGTCGGCGCGAACTCGACACGGTCCGAGAGCGTACGCTTGGCGTTCTCCATGGCGAGAGGGTCAAACGCACACACGTCTGCCCCAGCACCAACCAGTCGTCGCACCACGTCAATCGCCACGGATTTACGAATATCGTCCGTACCGCCCTTAAACGACAACCCCCACACACCGATCCGGCGACCTTTCAGCGAGCCGAGCGCGTGTTCGATTTTTGCCAAAAAGTGTTCTTGCTGGCGTTCGTTTACCTCAATGACCGCGGAGAGCAGTTTGAAGTCGTATCCGTTGCGACCAGCGATTTGATACAGCGCACTCACATCCTTCGGGAAACACGAACCGCCGAATCCGATGCCCGCTCGGAAAAATGACGTGCCGATGCGCGGATCCATGCCGATGCCGCGCGCGATCTCGCGCACGTCCGCGCCGGTGCGCTCGCAGATGTTGGCGATCTCGTTGATGAAGGAAATTTTGGTCGCGAGAAACGCGTTGGCCGCAAGCTTCACGAGCTCTGCGTTTTCAATGGTCGTATACATGCGCGGACCGTCCACGCCTTCGTGCAGACGGTCGAGCATCGCGTGCGTGGGCGTATCGTCCGCGCCGATCACGACGCGCGATGGGTGGAAAAAATCCCGCACCGCATTGCCTTCGCTCAAAAATTCCGGAAGCGACGCGATCTCAATAAGCGAAGTGAGGTCCTCGCGCCCAGCCTTGCGCATGCTTTCACGCACGCGCTCGAGCACGCGACGATTCGTCCCGACCGGCACCGTGCTCTTCATGACGATCAGCGCCTCGTGTTTGAGGTGCGCACCGATCGCCTCGGCAGCAGAAAAGACATACGAGAGGTCTGCCTCGCCATACAACCCGGAAGGCGTTCCCACCGCAATCATCACCATGTCCGCGCTCTCGAGCACGGATGGCAGGTCGGTCGTAAACAGCACCCGTCCTGCGTCGAGCATTTCGCGGAGCAACTCCGGAAGTCCGGCCTCGTGGAACGTCGTCTGTCCGAGGGTCAGCCGGCCGACTTTCTCGGCGTCCACATCCACACACGCAACCCGATGCCCGAGCTTGGCATAGCCCAAGCCCGTCACTAGCCCTACGTATCCGGTACCGATCATGACCACATTCATAGCGGCGTTACCTTAACAAAACCGACCCTCTCTGCCAAGAAGCGCGAGAAACGGTACACTAGGTTCGTATGAAAACGTCCACAAACCGTTCCTTGGCCACGCGTATCGGGGAGGTTCACCTCGCCTACCTCTCTCTGCTCCCGGCCGTCGGCACATTTGCCGCGCTGGCGTTTTTGAAACTCCCGATCAACGGACTCTTGTTTCTCCTTCTCGGTACGGCCGCGATCGGGATCTATTTGGGCGTCCTCAACGCCTACACGCCGATTGGCAAAAATGCGCTACGCAATGCCATGCTCCTGCTCGACGGGCCGACCTGGATTGCGCTTAGCACCCTGCTCTCACACACCACGATCGCGCAGGCCATCATCGAAACCGTGAGCGTCGAAATCGCGGCCGTGCTGATTGGAACGTTCGGCGTGGTGCTCACCTCCAAGGTTCCAACGCGCGACCAGCGTGTCGCTTCGTACTTCGCGGTCGGACTGCCGCTCTTGGGCATGATCGCGTTCGCCTGGTTCTATGCGTCCTCAACCGGAATCGACGCGACCAAACTGCTCATCTTGTGCGCCGCCGTCGTACAGAGTGCCATCACGCAATTCCGACTCGTAAACAAAGACGAGGTGATGCGGCCCTCGGAGGGCTACATCATCCTCGGCATTGCTTCCTGGATTCTCGCACTGTTCGTCGGGTACGGCGTGATGTTCTCAACCGGCGGTTAGCCAAAGAGAAGCTTCCGCATTTTTTCACGCGAGCCCTCGTCATATTTTGCGCGCACGAGATCCGTGCGCAGGGTCGGCTCCATGCGCAGTTCGTCGCGGTCAACCGTATCGAGAAACTCGTCGAATGAGAGTTCGATCAGTTCAATCCTTTCGCCAGCGTCGAGCGATTGCTCGGCGATTTTTTTGCAGTGGCGCGCCACGTACACGTAGTCCACCCACTCGATCTTGCTCGCGAGCCGGCGTTCACCGATGAGAACCCAGTCATCGCTCGCGAGTCCGGTTTCTTCGAGCAGTTCCCGCTTCGCCCCTGCGAGCGCATTTTCCCCGTGCTCAATGCGCCCGCCCGGCAAACACAAGAACGGTTCCGGCTTGTCCGGCTGTTCTTGCTTCTGAATCACAATCTTGTCGCCGAGCACCGTCACGATCTCCGCCGTGTCGGGCCGTGAGAGCCGCTCGAACGTCTGCACCGAACCGTCGTACATCTGTTGCTCCCACTGGTACACGTCAAAGATCGCACCCGTGAAGACTTTTTTTGCGTTTGGAGGAATCACACTATGTCACGACGATATTGATCAACCGCCCCGGCACAAACACGACCTTCGCCACCTGCTTTCCTTCCGTGAATTTCTGCACGTTGCTGTCCGCAAGCGCGCGTTCCTGAACATCAGCCTCTGCAAGATCTGGCGAGACTTCAATGGTCGCCCGCAGTTTTCCATTCACCTGAACAGCCAGCTTCACGCGGTCGTCTTTGATGAGCGCGGCGTCAAACGCAGGCCATGCTTCCGCAAAAATCGATCGCTCGTGCCCGAGCTTCTCCCAGACCTCTTCACCTACGTGCGGCGCAAACGGAGCGAGTACGCGCACAAACATCTCGAACCCTTCGCGCGGAACGACATCGAGCTCGGACAATGCATTCGTGCACGTCATCATCTGTGCAATCGCCGTGTTGAACTTCATGGCATCCAAATCTTCAGTCACTTTCTTGACCGTCTTGTGCACAAGCCGCGTCATCGCATCGTCATGCCCGTCGCCGACGCGCTCAGACAGCTTCCAGACTTTCTCTAAGAACCGACGAACACCCACGACCCCTTCCGTGCTCCAGGGCTTCGCGTCCTCGAGCGGACCCATGAACATCTCGTAGAGTCGGATCGCGTCCGCACCATACTCGGCCACAACGTCGTCGGGATTGATGACATTGCCTTTGGACTTAGACATCTTTTCCCCGTCTGGCCCGAGGATGAGTCCCTGGTTGCGCAGTTTCAAGAACGGCTCTTCGAACTCGAGGTAGCCGAGATCGTGAAGCGCGTACGCGAAGAAACGCGAGTACAGCAAGTGCAGAACCGCATGCTCGGCACCGCCAACGTACAAATCAACCGGAGCCCAGTACTTTACGTTGTCCGCAGACGCAAACGCATCCGCGTTGTGCGGATCGCAATAGCGCAGGTAGTACCACGAAGAATCGACGAACGTGTCCATGGTGTCCGATTCGCGCCGAGCCGCGGCGCCGCACTTCGGACAAACCACATCGTGAAACGCTTTTGAATCAACAAGCGGAGACTGTCCCGTTGGTTTGAAATCCACGTCGCGTGGAAGCTCCACGGGCAGATCTTTCAGCGGCACCGGCTGCGCGCCGCACGACTCGCACCAAATAACCGGGATAGGTGCTCCCCAATAGCGCTGACGGCTCACCAGCCAATCGCGCACGCGATAGCGCACCACGCGCTTGCCTTTGTTGTTCGATTCGAGCTCGATCGCGATCGCGGTCTTTGCCTGATCGCTTGTTTGGTCATCAAAGGCGTCGGAGTTCACGAGCACCCCGGCGTCTGTATACGCGCCCGCATGGAAGTCGTGCTCCGCGCCCGCGGGCGGCGCAATCACTTGCCGCACCGGAAGCGCATACCGCCCGGCAAACGCAAAATCGCGCTCATCGTGTGCAGGCACGCCCATCACCGCGCCCGTGCCGTAGTTCATGAGCACGTAATCACTGATCCAAATCGGCACTTCCTCACCCGTGAGCGGGTGTCGCGCATAGGACCCGATGAACACGCCGGACTTTTCTTTTTCGAGCTGGGTGCGCTCAAGTTCTGATTTTTTGCGCGCGGCATCGCGGTACGCCACCACGGCGTCCCGATTGGCGACGGTCGTCAGTTCGTCCACAAGCGGATGCTCTGGGGCAAGCACGATGTAGGAGACGCCAAACAGCGTGTCCGGACGCGTCGTGAACACGGGGATGGAAAACTCAGCCTCGTGCACGCGCTCGCGCCCCTTCTCGCCGGTCATTTCGCCGTGCAAGCCGCGAAACTCGATCTCAACACCCTCGCTGCGCCCAATCCAGTTGCGTTGCATTGCTTTAATCTTCTCCGGCCAGTCGATGCTATCGAGTCCGGCGAGCAGACGATCCGCATACTTCGTAATGCGGAAAAACCACTGCTCCAGCTCTTTCTGGATGACGACCGTCGAGCAGCGCTCGCACTTTCCATCCACCACCTGTTCGTTCGCAAGCACGGTCTGACATCCGTTACACCAATTCACCGGCGCCTTTGCGCGATAGGCCAAATCGTTTTGGTAGAGCAACAAAAACAACCATTGCGTCCACTTGTAGTACGACGGGTCCGCGGTCGAAATCTCGCGCGACCAATCAAATGAAAGCCCGACCGACTGCATCTGCTTATGAAAGGTTGCGATCGCTTTCTGTGTGGTCTCGGCCGGATGCACGCCGGTCTTCACCGCGTAATTTTCTGCCGGCAACCCAAACGCATCGTAGCCGATCGGAAACAACACGTTCTTCCCCTGCATGCGCTTCATGCGCGCGAGGATGTCCACGGCCGCGTACGACTCCACGTGCCCGACGTGAAGCCCGGCGCCCGACGGATAGGGGAACATAATGAGGTAATACAGCGCGTCCGCGCCCGGGGTTTCCTTGGTTTCCCCGACCCGACGCTTCTCCCACACCGCCTGCCATTTCTTTTCGATTTTTTGATGGTCAAAAGCCATATCGCAGAAATCCTACCACCTCCTCCCGTGAAAACAAATAGCGCCGCCCAACCTTATCGCGGATGCGAATCAGGTCGGAACGGCGTGACGTCGACGAGCATGGCGGCATGCGAGACATGCAAAATCGGCTCCTCAAGGACCCGACGCCAGGCTAGGAGTGCGTCAGGGGTGCCGGATCGGTCCCGTTCGTCCATCAGGGTCCTCGGCTGGAAATCCAGCGGGAGAAATGCCGGAACTTCCGAGGTTGTCAGCGCGACCATGGACAGACGCGGAGATGGAAGAGAGATGGACGCGACGAGTCGTCCATCGACCGCGCTCAGCATCCGTGCGAAGCCGACACGGTTCTTGTGGTGCCATCCGACCGCGTACTGGTAGCAGCAGCCGATACGTGCAAGGAAAAGTCGTTCGCGGTTGACATGCAGGAGAGCGAATGAGCCGGCGTTTCGTTTTGAGTCGCCGAATTGCTCCACGAGCGGCTCCCACGCGGCGCGCACTCCGCGACGAGGATCGCCAAAATCGCTCAACAAGACGCCGCGCAGATTCGGAACAAACAGGTTCGCGACCCGTTCCACATTCTCTTCCGCCCGCATACCGATCGTCTCATAGACGACCGCGAGCAGAGCCCCATCGGGACCCCACGGACGGTGGCACGCGAATCCAACGCAGCGATTTGGCCGACGGCCATGGTGGGCGAAGGCCGCCCAATCCTCTCCAGCATGTATCATCGAAAGAACTCCGGCGACCGGGGAGCATACCCGATCGCCGGAGATTCATCAAGTCCTACATCCCCATCGCCTGCCGAATGCGCTCAAGCGCCAGAATGAACGCGGCGCGGCGCAGGTCGGTCTTCTTTGCCTGCGCCTGGTCGTAAATCTCATTCGCCTCGCGATCCATGATCGTTTTGAGCTTCGTAAATACGTCTGCCTCGCTCCAATGTTCGCCCTTGAGATTCTGCTCCCACTCGAACGTCGAAACCGTGACGCCGCCGGCGTTGGCGAGAATGTCCGGCACAACTGGGATTCCACGCGCAAACAGCGCATCGTCGGCCTCCGGCGTGGTCGGTCCGTTGGCGAGTTCAAGAATAGCCTTCGC
>Ga0073934_10005088_pt1 | contig 20858 bp, 21 predicted proteins | sample LarsenN4metaG_FD_76834 | JGI IMG/M metagenome (GOLD analysis project Ga0073934, IMG submission 76834) | Hot spring sediment bacterial and archeal communities from British Columbia, Canada, to study Microbial Dark Matter (Phase II) - Larsen... ...
AAGTCCGCCCACGTTCGCGCGGGCATCGGTCCCGCCGAGGCCTGCGCCCAGCTTAAAATGATCGGCCAGTTGCCTGCGGTTGACCTTGCCGGTCGGCCCCTTGGGTAGCGCCGGCGCGATCAACACCCGCCGCGGCACCTTGAACCGCACCAGCCGCTCGGCAACGTGCCGCCGCAGCTCCGCCTCCGTCGCGCTCGCTCCCTCGCGTAGCACCACCGCTGCCACCAGTTCCTGGTGAAGAGTTGGATGCGGCACAGGAAAGCTCGCCGCGTCCGCCACCGCCGGATGGTCGAGCAGCACTTCGTCCACTTCGCGGGGGGCAATCTTTTCGCCGCCGCGGTTGATCAGCTCGTCGAGCCGGCCGTGCAACGAGAGGTAGCCGTCAGCGTCCATCGAGCCGAGATCGCCGGTGCGGTACCAGCCATCGCGGAAGATGCGCCGATTGGCTTCCGGGTCCTGCTCGTAGCCCGCGAACACGCAGGGACCACGCATCACGACTTCGCCCAGCTTGCCCGGCGGCAGCAAGGCGCCGTCCCCGTCCATGATCGCGACGTCGTCGAACGGAGACTTCCCAACCGTGCCCGGCTTGTGTCGTCCGCGCCGTGGATTGCCGGTCACGATTCCGGTCTCGGTAGAACCGTAAGCCTCGATCACTCGAATGCCGAGAATGCGTTCGAGGCCTTCGCGAACGCGCCCCGGCAGCGGTCCCGAGCCGGAGCGTGCGAACGTCAAGGTGTGACCCGCCGCCCGGTCCGGTTGCTGCTCAAGCGCTGCCAGGATCGCCTGGTGATAGGTGAAGCTGCCGGTGAACCAGGTCGGTTTCAGCTCTCGCAGGCAGGTGAAAAACACGTCCGTGCTGAACGCCGGCGGCAGGATCACACTGCTGCCGCTGGACAACGGCAGCATCAAGCCGGTGTTGAGGCCGTGGTGATAGCAAAGCGGCATGAGGTTGAGGCATCGATCGCCATCCAACGGCTCAAACAAGCAGCTGAACCTGTGAAAACGGCTGACAATTTCGGAATGCAGCATCGGTACGAGCTTGGCGCGCGCCGTGGTTCCCGATGTGCTCAGAACAAATGCGACGTCTTCAGGTTGCGCAGGACCGGCCGAGCGCGGCGCCACGTGATGGCCACCGTGGATCGACAACCTTCCGGCGGGCAGAAGCGCGGACGGACGGCACTCGAGCAGCGGAATGTTAAGTCGCCGCGCCGCATCATGCAGGGCGCCCGAGGCGGGATTGATCACCACGACCGCGGACGCTTTCACGCGCGCAAGGCCCTGTTCGATCTCGCTGATAGTCATTGCCTCGTTCAACGGCGCGCAGGTAGCGCAAGTCGCAATCCCAAGTGCCGCGGTGGCCGCTTCCGGTCCACGGCCACACAGCAACGCCACGCGATCGCCGCGACCGAGACCGCGCGCGTTCAAAGCCATGTGCACGCTTTCGATCTGTGCGAGCAGATCGCGAAAGGTCAGTGCTTTGCGGCCGGGCGCAAGGATCGCTTCGGCCTCGGGCGTGCGCAGCGCTTGCGCCTTCAACAGGTCATAGAGCGTTTGCGCTTGCGGTGCGAACCGCGCATCCGAAGCATCGCATCGTGCGGAATCCGCGCCGTCGGACAACACCGTATTGATCTGAGCGTCCACTGCCTTGCCCCCACTGCGTCACCCCGGGGCCGATACGCGCCTCAAATACTTCACCAGAAGTTGCGGCGATCGACAACGGCTTCGCTTCCACGCCCCCGCTGCGGCATGAGGGCCGTCAAATCCGCAGCAACCTTTTGGCGTTGCCGCTCAGAATCTTGGCCTTGTCCTCGTCACACAGCGGCACCGTTTCCATCCACCGCACGCCGGGCGGATTGGCGACGAAGGGCCAGTCGACCGCAAACAGGATCCGGTCCACGCCCATCTCCTGCACGCAGCACATCAGCGCGGGATTGGAGAAATTGCCGCTCGTCGTGATCCAGAAGTTACTGCAGAAGATGTCGCGAAAGCTGATCGATTTGGCCGCCCCCGGCCGCGCAATGGCGTGGTCGACGCGCCACACCAAAAACGGCAGCGTTTCACCGAGATGGCCGAGGATCACCTTGAGCCTGGGATACTTATCGAACACGCCCGACAGCACCAGCCGTATGGCGGTGGTGGCGGTCTCCACCGTATAGCCCCAGGCCGCGCGCACGACCATCGGAAAGTCCTTGGCATAATCGTTGTAGTAGACCTCGGCGACGCGGCTGTCCGGCAGGCTCGGGTGGAGGTAGATGGGAACGTCGAGGGCCTCGGCGCGCTCATAGATCGGCCAGAACCGCTTGTCGTCGAGGAAGATGCCTCCCGACAGGCCGTGCAGCATTGCGCCCTTGAAGCCGAGCCGGCTCACGGTCCGTTCAAGCTCGTCTGCGGCGGCTGCGGGATCGTTCGACGGCAGCGCGGCGAACGCGGCAAAGCGCGTCGGATGCGCCGAGCAGGCCGCGGCGAGCCGATCGTTGACCCGCCGCACCAATTCCGCGGCGCCCTCCCTGGGAAGCTTCTGCGCCGAGGGCGCCCCGTGTGAGATCACCTGCAGATCGATGCCCGCTTCATCCATTTCCTTGATGCGCAATGCACCAAGATCGAACAACCGCTCCATCTGCGGCCCCGCACGACCCGCCTCGATACCGGTGTAGGTCTTCGACAGTTCCGCATCCCAATAATGCTCTTCGATTGCGATCACCGGACAATTCGGTTTCTTGAACATGCCTCTCCCCGACGCAGCGCCGTCCCTGTGGCCGGCGACTGTTGACCATGACACGGGCATCGGCCCACCGGCAATGCTGACGACGGCAAGCTTGGAGTGGAGGCGCGTCCGCCATACAATGTGACATCCACGTGCCGTCTCGGTCGCGGTGGGGACGGCGGCGACGATCGCTGCCGCCACTGTGGGAGGAGGGAAGATGACAGGATGGATTGGGCGAGTTGTGGTGGCGGTCTTCTGCATGGCGCCGCTTGCGGCCGCGGCGCAGGAATGGCCGGCGCGACAGCCGATCAAGATCATCGTGCCGTTCTCGGCCGGCAGCGCCACCGACATCGTCGCCCGCACCGTGTTCGATCAGGTCGGCAAGAGCATCGGGCAGAGCTTCGTTGTCGAGAACCGCGGGGGCGCGGGCACCACGCTCGGCTCCGGCATGGTGGCGAAGGCGGAGCCTGACGGCTACACGCTCCTCGTCAACTCCACGTCGCACGTGGTCGTGGCCTCGACCTATGCCAAGCTCTCCTACAGCGTCGCCGACGATTTCGCTCCGGTCGCCGCGCTTGCGAGCATCCCGTTCGTGATCGCCACCTCGACCCGGTACAAGACGCTGAAGGATCTCGTGGAGGCCGGCCGCAAGCCGGGCAGCAACATTCTCTACGGCACGGCTGGCGCCGGCAGCTCCGGACAGCTGTTCATGGAGCGGTTCCGACTCGCCGCCGGTTTTCCCGCAACGCATGTGCCGTTCCGCGGAACACCGGAGGGCATGAACGAGCTCGTGGCCGGCCGCCTGGATATCTACCCGGCGCCGGCGCTCAACGCGATCTCGCTCGCCAAGGACGGCAAGATCAACGTGCTCGCCATCAGTTCGCAAAAGCGGCTCGCGCTGATGCCTGACGTTCCGACCCTGGGCGAGGCGGGTCTTGCCGGTGCGCTCTACAACTTCTGGATCGGAGCGTTTGCGCCGGCAAAGACCCCGGGCACGATCGTCGAGCGGCTGAACCGCGAAGTCGTGGCGGCGCTGAACGTGAAATCCGTCGCCGACAAGATCGTCGCCCTGGGAGGCGAGCCGAGCCCGATGTCGTCGGCGGAGTTCGCCGCCTTCGTGCGCAAGGAAATCGCCATCAACGCTGAAATCGTAAAGGCATCGGGCTACAAGCCGCAATAGAGGGCGTCGGCGCCGCGGCGAGTGTCCGCGGCGAGTGTCCGACGCTCTAACCTTCCGCCAGGATCGTTGCCGCGACCTTCTCGCCGATCATGATCGTGGGAATGTTGGTGTTGGCGCACGGAACCGCCGGCATGATCGAGGCATCGGCCACGCGCACGCCCTCGATGCCGTACACCCGCGCCGAAGGATCGGTGACGGCACCGGGATCGCTCTCCGCCCCCATGCGGCAGGTGCATGATGCGTGCCAATGGCCGAGCACGGCGGCACGGATCCAGTCGCGGCAGGCGCCGTCGTCGTGTGCCAGATCGTCGAGCGAGGGAGCGTCGGCAATCAGCTTCTTGATCATGAACGCGCGCAGCGCCGGCGATACATCCATCAGCCGTGCGCCGATCCAGGTCTGCATTGCATTGAGCGTGCTGTGCACCGCAAGCCGCCGCGCCCAGTCGCTCAGGCTGATCGGAAACACGGCCTCGACCGACTGCTGCACCGCAGGATCGGCCTGCAATCGGTGCATGAGCCGTGTGGCGATCACCAGCCGTTCCAGGTCGCGCGGATCCGAGCACATGTTGAAATCGATATCGAGCGGCGCATCGGCTGCGGCTGAGGACAACCGCACCTCTCCGGTCGAATAGGAGCGATTCACCCACACCATGATGAGCCCGAGCCGTTCGCCGATCGCGTGCCACTGCGCCTTGTTGCTGGGGATGAGATACATGTCACCGGGCGGGCAATCGGCATAGCCCGACGACCAGCGCAGCCCGGCGAACATCTGCCGCCGCAGCGCCTTGGGCAGCCGCGCCTCGCGCCGGAGATAGCAGCCGAAGTTGACGCCGGGATGCTCCATCAGATGCTTGCCGACGCCGGGGCGATCCGCCAGCACCTCGATGCCGAGCGCGGCAAGCTCGCGCCCGGGGCCGATGCCCGAACGCAACAACAGCGCCGGCGACTGCAACGCCCCGCATGACAGGACCACATGGCGCGCCGCAATCTCCGTCAAGACGCCGCCGCGGCGCACGGCCACTCCGACCGCGCGCCGCCCCGTGAAAAGGATTCGTTCCGCCGCGGTCTCGTCCACGATCGCAAGATTGGGCCTGCGGCGGACCTCCGCCGTCAGATAGCACCAGGCAGCACCCATGCGCCGTTCGTCGGTGTGGCTGTGCGCAACCGGCGCATAGCCGTCGCTGAATACCGCATTCTGGTCCTCGATGTTGTGCCAACCCTGCCGTTCGACCGCCGCCATGACGCTGGCCGTGAATCCGGGCCAGCGATCGGCACGGTATCGCTGCACATGGATCGGCCCGGTCTTGTTATGCAGCGGTCCGTCGAAATCGCGGTCGGCTTCAAGCTTGATGAAGTAGGGCAGGACGCCTTGCCAATCCCAGCCCTTGGCGCCGCGCCGCGCCCAATCGTCATAGTCGGAAGGAAGCCCGCGCAGGGCCGCCATGCCGTTGATCGACGATGTGCCGCCGATGATGCGGCCCTGGTTGTAAAGCCGCCGTGGCCGGCGATCCGGCATGTTGCCGGGTCGCGGTCCCAGGCGCGCGGTCACGCCGGGCCAAATGAAGGCGGGTCGCGAATAGGCGGTGGCCGCGAAAATGTCGAGGATTTCCGGCGGCTCCGAACCGGGCGGATAGTCCTTGCCGGCCTCGATCAGCAGCACGCGATTGCTCGGCCGCTCGCTCAGCCGCGCTGCGAGCGCGCATCCCGCCGAGCCCGCCCCGATCACCACGAAGTCAAAGGGTTCACCCGTTTCCATCGTATCCGCCATCATGCACCCCGCCCCCGACGGGATGGCCGTCGCAAGGGGCGCAAATCACCTCGATGCCGTCCGCACCGCAAGAACGCAATGCCTCCGATGCCGACCCAAATCTCCCATCCGCCCGCAGACAGACGCGGCGATCCTCGCTAATGTCCTGCGTGGGAGGAACAAGGAGAACGGCGCAATGCATGCATTCAACATTCAGGTGGAACAGGAGTGGGACCCCAAGCGCCACGTCGAAAAGATTCTTGCGGCTCTCGAAGATGGCAAGGGTCAGACCGGCGACTACACCGTGGCCTGCTGGGAGCCCGGACAGATCAGCCCGAACCACTGTCATCCCCATTGCACCGAGATCTATTTCTGCTTCTCGGGCGGCGGCAAGATGCGCACGCCGCGCGAGACGATCGATGTCGTTCCCGGCTCGTTCGTCGTGCATCCACCGGGCGAGGTGCACGAGTACATCAACGGTCCCCAGCGCACGCTCTTGTTTCGCGTACGGCACGGCACCGACATGTCGTCGCGGCATCTGGAGTGGCGGGGCAACCCGGACTTCCGGCAGAGCGCCGAAGACGCCGAATACTACCGGCAGAACCCGCCGCGCTGACGCTGCGGCGGCGATTGGGCTGCAGCTTTGATTTAGGGGGAGCGATACCCATGAAGTTCGGCGTGTTCGACTATATCGAAGGCAGCGCAATGCCGTTGCACAGAACCTACGAGGAGCGGATTGCACTGCTGCAGGCGCTGGAGGATGCCGGCTTCTATGGCTATCACCTGTCCGAACACCACGCCACGCCGCTGTCGATGACGCCTTCGCCCAGCGTCTTCCTCGCCGCGGCGGCACGCGAAACCTCCCGCATCCGGCTCGGCACGCTGCTCTACCTGCTGCCGCTCTACCACCCGCTGCGACTGCTCGAGGAACTCTGCATGCTCGACCATCTGAGCGGCGGACGGCTCGACATCGGCGTCGGCCGGGGAATCTCTCCGCATGAGTTCGAGGCTTTCGGAGAGCACTTCGAGCAATCGGCCGAGGCTTTCGAGCACTGCTTCAATGTGCTTTACCAGGGTTTCACGCGCGAGCGCATCGACTATTCCTCGCCGCGTTACACGTTCAAGGATTCGCCCGTCGTCATCAGGCCGCTGCAGCGTCCTCACCCGCCGTTCTGGTATGGACTGCGCGGCGAGCACGGCCCGCAATTTGCCGCCAGGCGCGGCATGAACGGCGTCACGCTCGGCCCCGACGAGCGGATCGAGACGATCATTCGCGCGTTCCGGCAGAACTGGACCGCCTTCGCCGAGGAGCGCAAGGAGCATCGCTCACCGGTCGAGACGCCGCTCGTCGGCGCCATGCGCGCCATGTTCATCGCCGACAGCGATGCCGAGGCCGAGCGGATCGCCCGTAAGGCGCACGAGGTCTGGTTCGACAATCTGGCGTGGCTTTGGAAGCTGCGCGGAACCTTCCCGCCGATTGCGATTGCCGCCGACTTCGAGCAGGCGCGGGCGTCGGGTGCGCTTGTTGTCGGCTCGCCGGATACGGTTCGTCGCGTCCTCGCCGCGCAGGCGGCGCGCTGCGGCCACAACTACCTCGTGCTGCTGTTGGCATTCGGATCGTTGACCCACGATCAGCAGATGCGCTCGCTGCAGCTTTTCCGGGCAGAAGTGATGCCACACTTGCGCGGACTCAATGCGGAATCGTCGGCGCTGGTTGGCGCGGCGGCATCATAGCGCGGCCGGACGCGGCCGATTAACGGGTGGCAACCTCGTGTGCTCGGCCCGGTCAATCGGCCGTTAACGGGCGGCTGATAGAGTCGCGCCCATGACACCGGGACCGGCAAGGCCGATCGTGGAACGACGGCGCGCGGTGCGCCAGAAGAGCTTCCTGCGCGGGCTTGTTTATTTCAACAACCGTCGCAGCGTGCTCGACTGCCTGATCCGCGACATTTCGCCTTACGGCGCACGCTTGATCTTTGCCGACACGGGCACGGTTCCCGACACGCTGGAACTGCACATCCCGCAAAAGGAACAGACGCTGCGCGTGCACGTGATCTGGCGGCACGGCCAGGAGGCGGGCGTGGCCTTCGCCCAGACGACGAATCTGGAGCCTGCCGAGGCGGGCGACCTCGCCGACCGCGTCAGCCGCCTCGAAGGCGAGGTCGCGGCCCTCAAGCGCGTCCTCAAGCGCTTGAAGACCGAGGCGACGCACGACCTCGACGTTGCCTGAGAGTCTGGCCAAGCACCCCGCTTGTTCCGTTTTTGTTCCGCGGCTAGGATGCGTGCCCGCGATGCGCCTTTGCCATGACCGTCTTCACCCCGCACCAGGACCAGGCGCTCAAGGCGGTCGCCGCTTGGCTCAAATCCAAGCCCGGCCGCAAGCAGGCGCCGCAGGTGTTCCGCCTGTTCGGCTACGCGGGCACCGGCAAGACCATGCTTGCCCGCCACGTCGCCGAAGGAGTCGACGGCACGGTGCTGTTTGCCGCCTTCACGGGAAAGGCCGCCCTTGTCATGCGCGCCAAGGGCTGTGTGCGCGCATCGACCATCCACAGCCTGATCTACCGGCCGCGCGACAGCGGTGAGGCGGTGCCGAGCTTCGAACTGTGGCACGAGGCCCCCGTCTCGAATGCCGCGCTGATCGTGATCGACGAATGTTCGATGGTCGACACGGAGCTTGGTCGCGATCTCTTGTCCTTCGGCGTCCCGGTGCTGGTCCTGGGCGATCCGGCGCAACTGCCGCCGATCCAGGGCGGCGGATTCTTCACTGACGCCGAACCCGATGCCATGCTCACCGAGGTGCATCGGCAGGCCCAAGACAATCCGATCGTCCATCTTTCGATGCAGGTGCGCCAAGGGCAACCGCTGCCGATCGGCCGCTACGACGAGACCGCGATCATCTCGCGCGCCGACTGCGATCCGGAGCGCGTGATCGCGGCCGATCAGGTGCTGGTGGGCCGCAATGCCACCCGGCGCGCCTACAATGCGCGTATCCGCCAGCGGCGCGGTCTTGCCGGCGAGTACCCGGTCGCCGGCGACAAGCTCGTCGGTCTTCGCAACAACAAGCACAAGGGACTGTACAACGGTGCTCTGTGGGCGGTGAAGGAACGCCCGAGCATGCGCCGCGGCATCATGCGCATGCGGCTGTTGCCGGACGACGGCTTCGGCAGCCAATCGGTTCATGTCGCGGCGCGCGCAGAATGCTTCACGGGCGGCATCGAGGCGCTCGATTGGTCGCAGCGCAAGCGCTACGACGAGTTCGACTACGGCTATGTGCTGACCGTGCACAAGGCGCAAGGTTCGCAATGGGACGACGTGGTGCTGTTCGATGAATCGGCGGCATTCGGTGATGCGCGTGCCCGCTGGCTCTACACCGGCATCACGCGTGCCGCCAAACGATTGACGCTTGTCGTGTAGCGCGATCGAGTTCGGTGCAGCGCTCACGCCTGTCGCAGCGGTTCGCCCATCGAGTGGTATTTCTCCCGCTACCGTGCGATGAGTCGGCGCGGTCATGGTGCAAGTGAAACGGCGCGATCGAGGGAGGAATGCATGGGGCAGGCTCGAACACTTGAGGATCGTGTGCGCGCGATCGAGGATCGACTGGAAATCCTCAACCTGATTGCCGGCCATCCGCCGAGCGCCGACAGCGGCGCCGATTACTTCACCCGCGCCGTCTATACCGAAGACGGCGTGATCGATCTTGGCGGCGGCAAGGGCGCGAGCGGCAATGAGGCGATTGCCGCGATGGTCAGGGAGCCCGGCCACCAGGCCGCCATCGCCGGCGGGCTTGCGCATTTCGCCGGATTGCCGCGCATCGAGATCGACGGCGACCGGGCCGTGGTGACCTCGTACCTGCAGATCATCACGCCGCACCCGACCGCCGAGCCGCACGAGGTGCCGAACCACGGCGTGACGCGCGGCTTTCGCATCCACCGAGTCGGCGCCAATCGCTGGGAATTGGTGCGCACGGACAGCGGCTGGAAAATCAAGCGCCGCACCTTGCGTCCGCTGGACGGCTCCGAGCCTGCGCGCGAGATTCTGCGCAACGCGCTCAAGGCCTATGAGCCGCGCCGATAGGGCGCGGCTCCTCCGCCGGGTCAGTGGCGCGCCTTGCGCCGGCGCGCCTTCGGCTCGGGCGTCGTCAGTCGCTTCAAGAACGCGAGCAGGCCGTTGGGTTCGCTCGCCGCCTTGCGGGTGCGGGCGCGCTTGACGTCCGGTCGCGGCGCAGCCTTGAGCTTCCTGGTCGGGCTCGCCTCGCGGACCGTCTTCGTGGGCGGCAGCGGCACGGGCGCAAGCGCGGCCACCGCGGCGGGCTCGTCGAACCGGGGGGCGGCGGCCTCCGGCGCAGCGGCCCCGGGCGCAGCAGGCTCGGGCGCAGCGGCCTCGGACGCGGCGGCCGAAGCCGGCGATAGCCGCGAGTGTCCCGCGACGGTCGTTGGCGATAGCGGCTCAGCCGACGCGGCTTGCTGTTGCGCTGCAACGCGCTCCTCCGCCGATGGCGCCTGCCGAGCACCCGACACGTGCCCCGCTGCCGCGGAATGCTGCAACGGAATCGTTGCCGCTGCCCCGGCTCCCATCGTCTGCGTCCTGGCGGTGCGCAATCCGGGTCCTGCGATCGGAATCGTCTGCACCACGCGCGGCTTGAGGACGTCGCTCGGCTGCACCGACGCCCGATCCGGCGTCGGGGACGTCACACCGCCACCGCTGTCGTCGCGTGTCTGGACGATCGGCTGCGTCAAGCGACATTTCCCGCGTGCTGCATGGCGATAGCCGCGTTGATAATAGCGCACCGCGCGGTCGGCGTTGCAGCCCGCCGCGCGATAGGCGCCGGCGAGATACTTCACCGCATAGGTCATGTTGGTGTCAGGGTCGAGCAACCCTTGGGCCGCGCCGCGATACCCCATCGCACGGGCCGTCCCCAGGCGGATCTGCATCAGCCCGTAGTTGCCTCGACTGACAACGCGCGCATTGCCCCGGCTTTCAAGCAGGATGACGCGGCGCACCAGCGATTCGGGAACGCCATGAGCGGCAGCGTGCTTGGCAATCAATTCATCATAGGCGGCGTGCGCCGCGGCGCCCGGCCACAGCGCGATCCATCCAACCGCAACGACTGCCAACGCCGAACGCAACATGCGCCCCTTGAATACCGCCCGTGGCGTCTGCGTTCAAGCGGACGCCGACGGTTGCCACATGCCAGAAACAATGGTCCGGAACGCCACGGGTTCCGTCATTAGAACCGGGTATGCCGCAGCGCGGCAGGCGGCCCTGGACGGCACGCCGCCGCAATGGCAACAATCGCACAACTCCGCCGATCCCCTCCGTCCAGGACCCTCCGCATGATTCCCCGACCATTCCGGACGATGTCCGCACTCGCGGGCCTTGTGTTGGTCGCTGCGGCAACCAGCGCGCAAGCGGATGCAATTGACGGCGACTGGTGCCGCGCCGATGGCAAACGCATGTCCATTCATGGACCGCAGATCGTTACGCCTGGCGGCCAGCAAACGCGCGGTGACTACGACCGGCATTTCTTCACTTATGTCATCCCGCCCGGCGAAGCCGGCGCCGGCGCCACCGTCTCGATTACGCTCCTCAGCGAATACCTCGCGCATGCGCGCGTCGGCGGCGATCCCGCCGTCCAGGAATGGCGCCGCTGCCCGCCGGGGATCAGCTGAAGGACGATCGATATGGCACAGGACCCAAACGTGAAGGAAAACGTCAAGCGCGTCTTCTATGTGCGCTACCTCAACCATCCCTGCTATCTCGAGATCATCGGTCAGCGCCCCGAGATTCGGCTCGACAAGCTTGAGAACGACACGCCGGAAGCGGTCGCGGCCCCCATCCTGTCGGCCGCGCACGCCTATCAGGTCAGTTCGGCGCGCGACGAATTGCCGGCCAAGTTTCATGTCAACAAGGACCTGCTGGGCCGGACCCCGAATCTTCTGATCGTCTCGACCGGCGGGGCCGGCTACGACACCGTCAACGTGAAGGACTGCACCGATGCAGGCGTGCTCGTGGTCAACCAGACGGGCGGCAACGCTGATGCGGTGGCCGCGCATGTGCTCGCGATGATGCTGATGCTGTCCAAGCAGATCATCCAGACCAATCACGCGTTGCGCAAGGGCACCATGCACGACCGCAACGCCTTCATCGGTCACGACATCAACAACCGGACCATCGGCATTGTCGGGATCGGCAACGTCGGCCGCCGCGTGGCGCGATTGTGCCGCACGCTGTTCGATATGCGGGTGCTGGCCTATGACCCCTATCTCGACGAGGTCACCATCGCCGAGCGCGGGGCGGTGAAGGTCTCGCTCGACGAATTGCTGCGCCGCTCGGATTTCGTCTCCATCAACTGCCCGCTCGACGAGGCGAGCCGCGGCATGATCGGCGCGCGCGAGTTCGCGCTGATGCAGAAGCATGCTTTCTTCATCACCACGGCGCGCGGCCACATCCACGACGAAAAGGCGCTGGAAGAGGCGCTGCGAACCAAGGCGATTGCCGGCGCGGGCATCGACGTGTGGGCGAAGGAACCGCCGGCCAAGGACCATCCGCTGCTGCAATTCGACAACGTGATCGCAAGCCCCCACACCGCCGGCGTCACCCACGAGGCGCGCGCCAACATGGGCCGCTTTGCTGCCGAACAGCTTGTTCTTGCGCTCGACGGCAAGCGGCCGCCGCGCATGGTCAATCCCGACGTCTGGCCGGCCTACGTGAAGCGGTTCGAACGGGCGTTCGGCTTCCGTCCCGAGGGCTGAAAAACGCAACCGATGGCGATAACCTTTGCGGGCATGGCGCACAGGCGGATGCAACGTGGCCGTCCGCGACCCTGCGGCCGTCGACATTCGCTGCCGCCGAATGAGACTGCGGCGGTTCGTCGCTCCTTGGGTTAAGACCGGGCGAGGGAGAATGACATGGTGCTGACCAAGACCGGCATTTGCGATTTCGGCTGGAAGGCCCGCGACTTTCGGCTCAAGGGCGTCGACGGCAAGATCTATTCGCTCGCCGACGTGCGCGGCCCGAAGGGCACCGTGGTCGTGTTCCTGTGCAACCACTGCCCGTACGTGAAGGGAACCATCAGCCGCATCGTCGAGGAGGCGAAGGCGCTGCGCGAGATCGGCATTGGCATGATCGGCATCATGTCGAACGATCCCGAGGACTATCCGGAGGATTCCTTCGACAACATGAAGGCTTTTGCCAAAAGGCACGGCATCCCCTTTCCCTACGTCATTGATGAGACGCAGGAGGTTGCGCGTGCCTACGGCGCGCAATGCACGCCCGACTTCTTCGGTTTCAACGCCAACGACGAACTGCAATATCGCGGCCGCCTCGACGCCTCCCGCACCAGTCTCGTACCGGGAGCCCGTCGGGAATTGTACGAGGCCATGAAAATGGTTGCGGAAACCGGCCGCGGCCCGGAGCAGCAGACGCCGAGCATGGGTTGCTCGATCAAGTGGAGGTCATAGGCCACCATGATCACGAAATTTCACGTTCTCTACGTCGGCCAGATCGAGCTCGACAACATCGGCCTGTCCGGCACGCCGGCCAACGACCGCCGCTATTCTGACGAGCGCTTGAGGGAAGCCTTTTTCACCGCCCGCGATGTGGCGCGGCTAATGGATGATCTCGGCTTCGACGTGCTGTGGACCGCCGAGCACCATTTTCAGCGCGAGGGCTACGAGGTCTTTCCGAACCTGATTCAGCTCGGGCTGTGGCTTGCGACCCAGACCAAACGGCTCAAGTTCGGCTGTGCCTTCAACATTCTGCCGATGTGGCACCCGATCCGGCTGGCCGAGGACTACGCCATGGCCGACATCGTGACCGACGGCCGCATCATCATGGGGGTGGGCCGCGGCTATCACAGCCGTGAGGTGGAGACTTTCGGCGCGCCTTTGCTCGATGCCGAGAAGAACCGCGAGCTGTTCGAGGAGCAGCTCCAGCTCATGCTCGCCTGCTTCAACGAGCCGCAGTTCCACTTCAAGGGCAAGTTCTACGAGGCGCCGCCGCCCGTGCCGTATCGCGGCTACACACTGAAGGACATCACCATGGTGCCGCGGCCCAAGCATTTGCCGGTGGAGATCTGGATGCCGATCGCCAGCGGCAAGACCATCGACCTGATGGCGCGCTACGGCCTCAAGGCCATGGTCACGCTCAATGGAGAGAAAATTCTCGACGACGTGGTGCGCGCCTACCACGCCGCCTGTGCCAAGCATGGGCGGAGCAAACAGCTCGGCGAGGACATGATCTGGGGCGCCGGCGTCTATCTCGCTGATACGCAGGCGGAGGCGATGCGCCGGCTCGAACCCGCCCACGACGAGCGATTCAAATGGTTCGCGCCATTCGGCTTCGTGCGCTATGCCGACGAACAGGGCCGCACCTGGGGCTCGCCCGGCGCCCCGGCCAGCGTTCCGACGCTCGCCGAGGGCGTCAAGCAGAAGGCCTGGTTCTGCGGCCCGCCCAAGGACGTCATCGACGGCATCAAGTCGATCGAGGCAAAATATCCCGGCCTCGACAGCTTCATGATCCACTGGGCGGAGGGCCTTCCGCCGAAGGAATTCATGGAGCAGCTTCGCTGGTTTGCCAAGGACGTGATGCCGGCGTTCAAGCAGCGCTGAGCGCCGCCCCCGGGCACTCGACCTGCCTCACGCGACCTCACGATTTGGAAGGAAGCACCGATTATGCCGCCTGCTGCTGCGCCACCGCTTCGTTGGCGAACAGCATGGTCGCGGCCGCGGTGTTGGAGATCGGAATGTGATAGTTGCGATGCAATTCGCTCACCCGCCCGGTGAGCGCGCCGCGCATGGCAACCCAGTTCAGCAGCTCGACGCCCTGCGCGCCCGCCTCTTCCACCAGCTGCGGAATGGTGTAGCGCGTGAGCGCCTCCGGATCGTTCACGAGCGTGTTCATGCAGAAGGTGTCGAACGCCCTGTTGATGAAGCCCGCGCGCTCGCCGTCGAGCTGGTGTGACAGCCCGCCGGTGCCCACGATCATCACCCGCAGGTCCGGTTCGTAGCTCTCGATGGCACGGCCGACGGCGCGACCAAGCGCAAGGCAGCGCGAAACAGATGGGAGGGGGTGCTGCACGGTGTTGATCGAGATGGGGACGATCTTCACCGGGCAGCCCCCCTCCGCTGGCCACATCAACGCCATTGGGATGGTCACGGCGTGATCGACCAGCATATCCTGGCACATGGTGATGTCGAACCCGTCCGCCACGAGTCCGTTGATCAGGTGCCAGGAAAGCGCGGCATCGCCGGCAAGCGCTTTCGATACCGGGATGCCCCAACCCTCGTCCTCGTTGCGATACTCGTTCGCCGCGCCGACCGCGAAGGTCGGCAGCTTGTCGAGGAAGAAGTTCAATCCATGATCGTTGTAGAAGATGACGGCGACATCGGGCTTGGCCTGCGCAAGCCACCGATGCACCGCGTGGAAGCCGTCGAAGAACGGGCGCCAATAGGGATCATGCTGCTTGCCCTCGGCGATCGCCTTGCCGATCGAAGGAACATGCGTCGTGCCGACCCCGCCGATGATCCGCGCCATGGCTATCTCCCCGCCGCCGCCAGTTTTTCCTTGAACGCCTCGACGCTCATGCCGGTCTGCTGGGCGCCGATGTCCTGCACATTGAGCCCGAAGATGCCGGCGAGCTTGGCGAGGTAGTAGATGTTGCCGCCGGCCTCGATCATCTTGAGCACGTTGCGGCTTTTCACCGCCGCCCGCTGCTCCTCGCTGAGCCCGTACTTGCGGCAGTAGGCATCCTCGTCGCGCAGGAAGGCCGCCCGATTCTCGGCACTGTTGAACGAAAAGCACATGCGATTGAGCGCATAGCCTTTTTGCGCCTGCTTGCCGTCGAACAGAATGGTCCCTGGTATGGCGTGCGGTTGCATCGGGCGCGTCCCGGACCGGGCGGAGGAGTATTGGTTTATGACTAACGGATCGCGTCGGCGCCCGGCCTTGACTTGGATCAAGGCAGGCCGCATTAGCGCCGCGGCGGCGGCAACCGCCCTGCACCCGCCCCGGCACAGGCTTGCCTTTCCGGCGTGCGCCGGCTGAACTTGCCGCCCCGGCGCCCCCCGGTCCGGTCTTGATGCAACGGAGACTTGCAATGGCTAAGAAGGGCTACCTCGTTTCGGCGTATCGTTCCATCAAGGACCCGGAGAAGCTTGCCGCCTACGCCAAGCTCGCCGGGCCGGCCTTCGCCAAATACGGCGCCCGCTACATCGCCCGCGGCGATGCCGCCGCCGCCTACGAGGCCGGCATCAAATCGCGCATCGTGATCGTCGAGTTCGAGAGCGTGGCCAAGGCTATCGAAGCGCACGACAGTCCGGAATATCAGGCCGCGCTCAAGGTGTTCGATGGCGCCGCCGAGCGCGACCTGCGCATTGTCGAGGGACTGGAGTGACCCATGCCCAAGGGCTACTGGGTGACCATCTACCGCTCGATCTCCGATCCGGACAAGCTTGCCGCCTACGCCAAGCTCGCCCCCGGGGCGATCGCCCCCTTCGGCGGACGGTATCTTGCCCGCGGTACCGCCGCCGCCGCCTACGAGGCGGGGCTGAAGGAGCGGATCGTGATGTCGGAGTTTCCGAGCGTCGACAACGCGATTGCCGCCTACAACAGTCCGGCCTACCAGGAGGCGCTCAAGGCGCTCGGCAACGGCGCGGTGCGCGACATCCGCATCGTCGCCGGTCTTGATTGACGCTTGCCCCGGCGAAGCGGAAACCGGTTCGCCGATCAGGACAGACGCAATTGCAAGGGCTGCAGAGCGCTCCGCCGCTCAACCCCGCCCGAGGACGGCTTCGGCGTCGGTGCGAACAGGGGCGCCCGGGGCCTCCGCGCCCGATCGCGTTCGCATGCCGCACCGAGCGGACGTGAATGCAGGGCCTTGTGCGCGGCTCAATCGAACAGCGCGACCGCGCGCGTCCAGCCGCCGGAGCCGCCCTTCACCTTGTGCGGAAAGCAGGCGACCGTGAAGCCATGCGGCGGCAGCTTCTCCAGATTGCAGAGCTTTTCCATGTGACAATAGGGAATCTCCCGGCCGGCCTTGTGTCCCTCCCAGATGATCGAAGGATCCCGCGTCGCCTCCCAGCGCTTGCGCGTGTGGGCGAAGGGCGCGTCCCAGCCCCAGGCGTCGATGCCGCAGACGCGCACGCCACGCGAGGTGAGGTAGAGCGTCGCTTCGCGGCCCATGCCGCAACCGGCGGTGAGATACTCATCCGTGCCGATGCAACTGCCTGCCCGCGTGTTCACCAGCACGATATCGAACGGAGCGAGCGTATGCCCGATGCGTGCCAGCTCCGCCTCCACTTCGGCGGCGGTCACCACGTGGCCATCCGGCTTGTCGCGGAAATCGAGCTTGACCCCCGGCCGGAAGAACCAGTCGAGCGGCACTTGGTCGATCGTCATCATCGGCTCGCCACGGACGGTCCTCGACTGGAAGTGATAGGGTGCATCCATATGCGTGCCGTTGTGGGTGGTGAACGACACGAGCTCGAACGCCCAGCCCTCCCCGTCCGGCAGGTCCTCCGCGCGCAGTCCCGGGAAGCTGTCGAGCAGCATCCACGCATTTTCCTTGCCGGTCTTGTAGTCGATCTTCGGTCGCATCACCGGCGGATCGAGCACCGTATCGTTATCGAGCGGCACCGACAGATCGAGCATGCGGCTGGGCAGTTTCATGGCCGGCTCCCGGATGGCACGGGGGTTACTGTACGGATTGCGGTTCGCGCCTGGAAGACCGCCGGCAATCAGGGCGCGTCGATGACCCGGCCGGGGCGCAACACCACGCGGACCCGAACGGCATCCCCTACAGGTGCCGCGCGATGACGAGGCGCTGAATTTCGCTCGTGCCCTCGTAGATCTGGGTCAGGCGGACATCGCGGTAGAACCGCTCGAGCGGGAAATCCGTCATATAGCCGTAGCCGCCGTGTACCTGGATGGCCTTGGAGCAAACCCATTCCGCGATTTCCGAGGCGAACAGCTTGGCCTGCGACGCCTCCGCCACCGCGGGCTCGCCAGCATCGCGGCAGCGCGCGGCATGCAGCCAGAGCAGGCGCGCGGCGTTGATCCGAACCTGCATGTCCGCCAGCATGTTCGCCACGCTCTGCTGCTCGATGATGGGCTTGCCGAACTGCCGGCGCTCGCGTGCATACCGCAGGGAGTGATCGAAGGCGGCCTGGGCGATGCCGGTGGCCTGCGCAGCGATGGCGCAGCGGCTCGTGCCCAGATTGGCAAGAGCGATGTTCAGTCCCTCGCCGCGCCGGCCAAGCAGGTTGCTCTCAGGGATGCGGCAATCCTCGAACGTGATCGCGCAGGTGTCGGAGGCGCGCATGCCGAGCTTTCCTTCCGCGCGCTGCTTGACAAAACCCGGCGCCTCGGCCGGTACGATGAAGGCGGAAATACCCTTCTTGCCGCAGTCGGGATCGGTCAGCGCAAACACCACCGCAAGGCCGGCACGGCGGCCGTTGCATACGAACAGCTTTTCGCCGTTGAGGACCCATTCCCCGCCCTTGAGCTCGGCGCGGGTGCGCAGGTTGGCCGCATCCGAGCCGGCCTGCGCCTCGGTCAGGCAGAACGCCCCGATCCGCGCCCCACGGGCGAGCTCGGGCAGCCACCTTCGTTTCTGCTCCTCGGTGCCGAACGCGGCAATGGGCCAACAGCCCACGGCATTGTGCACCTGCACCAGCACCGAAAGGCTGCCGCAGGCGCCGGCAATCTCCTCCACCGCGAGCGAGAACGACACGTAGTCGGAGAAGCTGCCGCCGTAGGCGGGGTCGATCATCATGCCGAGCAGACCGAGATCCGCGAGCTTGGCGACGATCGTGTCGGGCAGCGCACCTTCCTCGTCCCAACGCGCGGCCTTGGGCGCGATTTCGCGCCGGGCGAACTGGCGCACCTGATCGCGAATCGCGCACTGCTGATCGGTCAAGAACTCGGCCAAGGTCCGCCTCCCTCATCCTGCTGTCCCAGCGCCAGATTGAGTAACCGCGGGGGCTGCGCTTTGACCAATGTCATGCGCGCAGACCACAAGTGACACTTGCACTCAAGCGGGGGCGGCGCGATATGGGAGGCGGGCCAATCCCGGAGCCGCCATGTCGCCTTTCCGGCTGCCGCTCTTTCGGCTTCTCGCCATCAACGTGGCGATCGGCACGGCCGCGGCGCTTTTGATGCTTGCGGGGCTGATGTGGCTCAATCCGCTCGGCCTGCGCGATCTGATCCTGGCCGACCGTGCCGGTGCTGTCGCGGCGGGCCTCTTGCTGTTCGGACTCGTCGTCACCTTTGGCAGCACGGCCATGGGCAGCGCCATTATGATGCTGGGCGCGCGCGAGTCTGGCGGCGACTCAACAAGAAACCACGCGCGCGGCGATACTTCGGAGTCTGAGGCGATCTTGGTGCGCGTGCGGTAAGCCGGGGCGTCTTCGACACGTCCCCCGGACAGCGAGACCGCCACCGCGCAAGCGGCGTTGACGGAGCGCGGCACAAAAGGCCCATCATTCTTGTCCGAACGGTGAAGCGGTCGATTGATGACCGCTAATCAAATTGACGATCTGGTCAGGAGGGGCGTGGTATGGCTGTTTTCAGAATGCAGGAACGTGACTTGGACCTCATGATCTTGGAAGAGCTTCATTCCGATCGGGGATTTTCGAACTGGCTGATTGAGCAACTTGGCCTGAAAGGCTTTGCATTCACGCACGCGATGCATTCTGTCGTCGCCAAGTCGGGCGTTTCGTGGGGCGAGACGGACGTACTGGCCTTCTTTGCCAGGGCGAGCGAACGGCTTGCGGTGCTGATCGAGGATAAGATCAGCGCCGGCTTCACCGATCGACAGGCACAGCGATATCACGAGCGCGCAAGAGCGCTCGTAGATGAGGGTGCAGTGGATCGCTACTTGACCCTGCTCATCGCGCCGCAAACCTATCTCGCGGGAATCCCGCCCGACGACCCTTGGGACCGGAAATTGCCGATCGAAGCTCTGCGCGACTGGTTTGCCGGTCACAACGATGCTCATGCCCGTTGGCGCGAACGGGCCTTGAGAGATTGTCTGTCTATTTTGTATCGCGCATCCGCCCCAGGACGCGAGGACGTCGTGCGCTTCAGTGAGGAGCTTTCTGCATATCTGGCGCGTCATCACAGCCCGACGCTTTCGCACAGGCCTGGAAGCGATCCGTCAGGGCCAATCATTCGCTACCCGGGAGGCAACCAGAACAAGACGCTTTGGTGGAAGGTCGGAAAGAATCAGATGGTCATGCAGTTGATGGGACCTTTGGCCGGACGCCTCACTCGGATGACGATGCCGGAAGGCATCGGCTACGAACTCGCCAGCGATTTCGGCCGCAAGTGCGATTATCTGGTCATCGGCGTGCCGCCCCTCGATTTCTCCGTTAAGCTCGAAGCGCAGCGTGATGTCGTCGAGGCAGCTCTGGCGGCGGCCTACCGACTGATCGCGTTCTTGTCGGAGATCGAGGCTCCAGCGAACCCCGTGCGCGATGGCAAGTAGCGATCTCCCGCACGCGAGGGGGGTCAGCGCATGCGCGCCCAAAAACGGCTCTCAATCAAGAAAACTGGAATTTCCGTGACTGGCTCGGGTGTTTGAGATGGCGCAGCGCCGTCGCCTCGATCTGGCGTAGCGACGAACGGGACAAATTTCGCCATTCCCGGACGCGCGCGAAGCGAGCGAACCCGGAATGACGAAATCAGTTGTCAAGGAACGACCGCAGCTTCCTCGACCTCGACGGATGCTTCAGCTTGCGCAGCGCCTTGGCCTCGATCTGGCGGATGCGCTCGCGCGTGACCGAGAACTGCTGGCCGACCTCTTCCAGCGTGTGGTCGGTGTTCATGCCGATGCCAAACCGCATGCGCAAGACGCGCTCCTCGCGCGGGGTAAGGGACGCGAGCACGCGCGTCGTGGTTTCGCGCAGGTTCGACTGGATCGCCGCGTCGATCGGCAGGATCGCGTTCTTGTCCTCGATGAAATCACCGAGGTGTGAATCCTCCTCGTCGCCGATCGGGGTCTCGAGCGACAGCGGCTCTTTCGCGATCTTGAGAACCTTGCGCACCTTTTCCAGCGGCATGCCGAGCTTCTCGGCAAGCTCCTCTGGCGTCGGCTCGCGGCCGATCTCGTTGAGCATCTGGCGGGAAGTGCGCACGATCTTGTTGATGGTCTCGATCATGTGCACCGGGATGCGGATGGTGCGCGCCTGATCGGCGATCGAGCGGGTGATCGCCTGGCGGATCCACCA
>Ga0073934_10005089_pt1 | contig 20853 bp, 16 predicted proteins | sample LarsenN4metaG_FD_76834 | JGI IMG/M metagenome (GOLD analysis project Ga0073934, IMG submission 76834) | Hot spring sediment bacterial and archeal communities from British Columbia, Canada, to study Microbial Dark Matter (Phase II) - Larsen... ...
CAGTAGTGGGAGCAGCAGCACAGGAGATACAATCGAGGAACCGCAGCCTAATACTGACTACCAACTACCAGCTACTGACTCTGTTGAAGATTCGGTTACGCAGAAGATCCTTCCTCCCCAGATCGAAGCCGAAGAGGGAATCTTCCAGAAACTGACAGTGGCGGTGGAAGCCGTCATCTCAACCCTAAGGGTTGGGGTGGCGAGGATTGCGGAGGCTTTCGCGGAGAACCTAACCGTCCAGAAACTCACCGTGGATGGAAAAACCATTGGCGAAGCCGTCCTCCCCACCGGACAGACCGAATTCCGAATTCCGAATTCCGCAATTACGGAAAATTCCCAAGTCTTGATCACTCCAAAGGCCGTCGTCTCGGTCCCACTCGCAGTAATCGAAATCAAACCGGGAGAGTCCTTCACCGTGGGAATTTCCCAACCGCAGGAGACGGATATCCCGTTCAGCTATTGGATCGTTGAAAAATCAGTCGGGCTTGACCGAGGAGAATAAAAAGACCTAATCTAAGGGAGCAAAAGATGAAAACCGCCATCGCTACCTGGACGCAAAAATTTATCCATGCCGAAATCGTCACGCTCGCTTTTCTGTTGCCGCTCTTTTTCCTCCCGATTACGACCGAATTCTTTGAATTCAATAAGCTTATGCTCCTCTCGGTTGCGGTTCTCCTAGGAGCACTCGCCTGGGGGCTCAAGGCGGCGCTCACCGGAAAATGGGGGGTCCGCCAGTCACCGTTTGATCTGCCGATCCTGGCGATTTTGGGCGCAACTCTCGTCGCCACAATCCTCTCCGACAACCGATTGATCTCCATCATTGGACAATACGCCCGCTGGCAGCCCTCGCTCTTTTCAGTCATGATCTTTACCGGCTTCTATTTCCTCGTCAGTTGGCACGCGACCAAGGAAGTTTTGCGCAAGGCGCTTTGGGCACTGTTGGCATCCGCGGCGGTGGCGGCGCTGGCCTTTTGGCCCCAGTATTTTGGGGCAAATTGGCTGGGGCAAGAATGGTCTAAGAACGTCACCTTTACGCCCCTAGGTTCCCCCACCACGCTGGCGATGTTTCTAGGTGCGGTGAGCGGACTCGCAATCAAAATGTTTTTCGATACGCGAGAGCGGATGGTCAAGATCTTATTGGTCGTAGATTTTGTTCTTTTAGTATCAACTCTGGCTCTTCTCAACAACATTGCCGGTTGGGTGGGACTGGCCGCCAGTGTCCTAACCGCCGTGCTCACCAGCCCAATCGAAGGGTTTGCGCAAAACAAGCGTTACCTCATCGTCGGCCTGGCCATTCCCCTCATTTTTGCGGCGGTGGTTCTCGTTCCACCGCTTTTCGGCAAGCAGACTTTTCTCAACCGCGCTTTTCCAACCGAAGTGGTGCTAGACTTTAGAACCTCGTGGTCGGTAGCGGCAACCTCGTTCCGGCAGAAACCGATCTGGGGATCCGGGCCATCTACCTTCATAACCGACTTCACTCGCTACAAACCGCTCCGTTTCAATCAGAATCGGTATTGGACGGTGCGCTTTGACAAGCCCTGGAACGAATATTTGCTGGCTTTTGCCGAACAAGGCCTGTTCGGAATTTTGACTTGGATCATTTTGATCACAATTTTTGTTCGGAGACTTTTGGGAAACCGGGGTTGGAAGCTTGCGCCTTTGGGAGCGGCGATTTTGGCAGGATATTTTGTCACCACGGCCACGATTATCCCAACCTTCCTCCTGCTTTTAGCATTGGCAACTTCCCGATCCGAAGAAGAATCAAACATCCCGGAAGCAATTGAAGAAGGAGCAAAGAAAGATTGGAAACCACGGATTCCCCTGGTGCTGGTGCTGGTCTTCGGCGCCCTTACCGCTGCCTGGATGTACCGCGCATACGCTTCAGAAGTCCTGCAGAGGAAATCTCGTACTATCGATAATCTAGCGCAGGTGTACAATTTGCAGGTGCGGAGCGCCGCCTCTTTCCATTGGCAGGCCAACCACCGACTCACTCTTGCCCAAACCAGCTTTCTTGTCGCCCGCGAATTAGCCAAAGCGGAAAACCCCTCCGCCGAAGACGAGGAGAGGGTTAAATCCTTGATCGCTCAAGCAATCAGTGAAGCCCGGATGGCTACGGATCTCAACCCGCTCAGCGCCGGAAATTGGGAAAGTCTCGCCCAAATCTACCGTTCTCTTATCGGCTTGGCAAAAGATGCCGAGCAATGGGCTACCAATTCTTACCAAGAGGCGGTCGCGCTGGACATCTTCAACCCTCTCACTCGAATTAGTCTTGGCGGACTGTACTACCAGCTTGGAATGTTCGAGCCGGCCGCCGAGCAATTCCGAGCCGCGATTAACCTCAAACCCGACTATGCCAATGCCCACTACAACTTGGGCATCGCCTACAAAGAACTGGGTAAAACTAACCTGGCCATCCAAGAACTGGAAACCGCCCTCAATCTCTCCGACCCCCAGGTAGAAGGGTATAAGGAAGCCCAACAAATCCTGAACGAATTGAAGGCCGAATAAATACTTCCCTTGCAGTATAATTAGTATGCTTGGGGCTGCTCCGCTCGACGGAGACTTTTAATGGGGAAGTGCGATCCTTCCCGGCTCCACCATCTTGGGGCGTTAGCTCAGCTGGTAGAGCGCCTGCATGGCATGTAGGAGGTCACCGGTTCGATTCCGGTACGCTCCACCAAGAATCTGGACGAGAGGTGGGAACTCCGACGATAAGTCGAGTTGCGCCAAATCCCATCGTCTTCACCACTTACGGGGCCGTAGCTCAATGGCAGAGCGCACCCTTCGCATGGGTGAGGTTGTGGGTTCGACCCCCATCGGCTCCACCAGGCACCGCTAAAACTGGGTCTGTCTTTTTTCTTTACCGCGGAAAAAGAAGAGCAGGATCGATCTTGTTGCCTTTACAGAGGAGCTCAAAGTGGAGATGCGGACCGTAAGCCCATCCGGTCGATCCCGCTTTCCCCACCACCTCTCCTGCGAAAACCTTTTGCCCCGGCGCTACCAAAACCTCCGAAAGGTGCGCATAACGCATTTGGTAACCCGTCCCTTCAACATTAATGAAGACACTCCCGCCGTAGCCGTTATTCCAAGCGGAAGGGGTCCCCACCCGCACTACTACACCTTCGGTAGCCGCGTAAAGCTCCTCCCCCAGCGAGGCAGTAATATCCATTCCGGCATAGGTAAACCCCAGCGATCGGGCATGCTCCAAAAAGCTCTCAAAAACGTTGCGGCTGGACGCCGGCCAGACGGAGAACTTCAACTCCCCGCACTCCCCCGTAGGAGCGGCCGCCGATCCCACAAACCCACCCTCGTAAACAGGAACTATTACCTTCTGCCCGGCATAAAGCCGGTACTGTCCATCCTGGTCCGGGAAGAGGTAGTTGTACTCGATAATGTCTTGGGGGATTGCTCCGTAGGACCCCGCCAATTTGGCAACGGTGGTATCGGCGTTTAGACTAATGACAGTACCGGAAGGGGCAGGGATAGCAAGCTTCATTCCCGGATACAATTGGTAAGGCGGGGGGAGAACCTTACGGTTAGCATCCACCAAAACCGGCGTGGGGATTCTGTAAAACTCGGCGATGGACAGGAGCGTTTCTCCCTCGATAACCGTATGCTCAATCGCCACGCTGCGCAGCAAGGCGGATTCTTCGGTAATCAAATCGTTCTGGCTCTCAAGGATGAAAGAACTCGACTCCGAACTAATCGATCGGGGCTTTTGAAAAATTAAACCGCCCAAGCCGGCGGTGGCAACCAAAAGCGTTAGAGAAACACCGACCAAAGTCGCATGGGCAAACGGAAAAGCCAATTGACCCTTGCGCCGCACGAACCGGCGCGAAAGCCAAAATTTAAAATGCTCCGTCAGGGTAAAGCCGGAAAAAATAAAAGAAGTTAACCCCAAGCCCAAACCGGCAATCCGGCGGTAAAGGTAGGAGAAAAGACCACCCCCAAAGGAAACCAGATCTTCAATGAGCGTTTCTTTTTTACTTTCCTCCATCAGCCCCAGCTTGAGCTGCCCACCCAAAACGGCTAAAGGAGGTCGGGACGGCTCGTCCCCAACGAACCTAACCATCCGCGCTAAGCCCGGATTGTTTGTCCTATCCATAAGTGTCCCCTTTTAAGCACAGAAAGATGTGATCTTGAAAGATCGCTTAACTTTTTGCGCCAAAAACAGGCACAAAAAGGGGGCAGGGGATTCGTTCAAGCGAACATCCGCCTAAGGCGGACTGCTTTTAACTTAGGGACAAGGGTAAGATTAGCAAAAATCGGGATTGAAAGCAAGTTGATTAGCTGATTAGTTAACTAGCTGATTAGCTAATCGGCCAATGAGCTAATGAGCCAAAATCAGCTACTTCGTTTCTTTGAGAGTCGCTAAAAATTCCTGATTGCTTTTGGTTCGGCGCAAACGGTCCACCACCAGCTCGGTCGCTTGGTCTCCCAACGTATCCACCATCCGCCGGAGGGTGAAAATCTGCCCCAGCATGGGCTTGTCAAACAATAGCTCCTCGTGGCGGGTGCCGGATTTGACGATGTTAATCGCAGGGAAAATCCGCCGCTCTGCAAGGTTCCGATCCAGATGCAGCTCCATATTCCCAGTTCCTTTAAACTCCTCGTAAATCAGATCATCCATCCGCGAACCGGTATCCACCAGCGCAGTCGCAATGATCGTTAGCGAACCGCCTTTTTCAAAGTTCCGCGCGGCCCCGAAGAAGTGCTTGGGCGGATAGAGCGCGACCGGGTCAAAACCCCCGGAGAGAGTCCGACCCGAAGGAGGAACAACCAGGTTGTAAGCCCGCGCCAAACGGGTGAGGGAATCCATTAAAATTACGACATCTTCCCCCGCCTCAGCCATCCGCTTGGACTGCTCCAAGCACATTTCGGCAATCCGGACTTGATCTTCACCGGCCTCGTCAAAGTTGGAAGAGAAAACCTGCCCTTTTACGGAACGGGAGATATCGGTAACCTCTTCGGGACGCTCCCCGATCAGCGCCACCATAATTTTGACCTTGGGGTGATTGGCAGTAATACCGTTGGCAATATCCTTAAGGAGCCAGGTTTTTCCGGCCTTAGGCGGGGAGACAATCGCCCCTCTCTGGCCCTTTCCGATGGGCGAAAAAAGGTCAATCAATCTGGTAGAAAGAGGCCCTCCCTCGGTCTCCAACTTAAGCCATTCGTTCGGAAAGATCGGCGTGAGCCGCTCAAAATGCGGGCGCTTATGCGCTTCTTCCGGTGCCATTCCCGCCACCTTCGTGACTTTGAGAAGGGAAAGGTAGCGCTCGCCTTCCTTGGGAGGACGCGCCACTCCTTCCACCACATCTCCCATCCGCAGGTCCAAGCGGCGGATCTGGGAAAGAGAAACGTAAACGTCGGAGGGAAGATCCCCTTCCTGCTCAACTTCCGAGCGCAAAACCCCGTAATCGGGCAAAATCTCAAGGACCCCCGCTACCGGAATGGTTTCGCCCCGATAGGGCTGGTCATCACCGCCGTTCCGGCGCGCATAACCATTCTCGCGATAAGGACGAGATCGGGGATATTCAGACGAAGGTTGAATTTGTTCTTCCATTTGAAAGTCGGCAGTCGATAGTAAGGAGTCAGCAGCCAGCAGTTTCGGAAACTTAGGTCGGGATTGATTAACTATTGCCTACTGCCTAATGGCTAAATGACTAGGTAAGTGGGTAGACGACCACTGCCCCTAGTCGCCTACCCAACATTATCATACCAAATTTTCAAAATCCTAAGCACGGAATCCTGAAAGATCTCAACAACCGAAATCTCAAACGTTGAGAACATTCGAAGCTTGAGATTGGAATTTGTTTCGAATTAGAGCTTCCGAAAAAGGTTATGTTCCGCCCCTTAAAAGTAGCGGTAAAGTTTGACCTTGCGAAGCAGGATTCCCACGTAAATCAAGTACCCGGAAACAAACAACACGTCGGCCGGGCCGGTTTCGGGGAGAGTTTCCGCCCCCAAGACCTCCCCGACATTGACGGTTGTCAAGGCGGCACACTGGAACCACTCGTTGACCGAATTGCCCTTCCAGGTTTTCTTGATCTGGGCTACCGACTGCACAGTTGCCCCGTCAGGCGTATCAGACTTCACCTTGGCCTGAAAAGTTACCTTAACCCACTCGGTCGGATTTAGTACTCCTAAATTAAGGCCATCGGTTAGCCAAGCATCGGTAACGGGAGCACCTCCGCCGAGACTATCCGACCAGGCCGTGGAACCGACAACGTAATCGACGTAAGGGGAAAGAGTTTCGGCAATGAAAATTGGATCAATTGAAGCATCACCCACGTTGGTGATCAAAATCGTGTAGGTCAGAATCTCGCCGGGGGAAGCAGTAGCTTTGTCAACCAGTTGCTTAGCGTCAATCTGGTAGGCAACTGCGGAGGCATTGAAAAGCGGAGCTAAGGTTAGCCCCAGAACGGTTAAAATTGTCGCAACTAAAACTTTTCCGCGCTTCATACTTCTATAAAGCATACCACCCAAATCCGATCTTGTCAACTATAGGACTTATCTCTCCCAAATCCTCCGGAAATCCGAAGAACTTAGGAAAGATCCGCACCCCTTGAGGGTTAGCTCAAAGTGGTGCGGATACGTGCTCTCGCGGTTTTTATCTCACCGGGGTCGGAGTCGGCACCCCGGGTAGATACTCCGTAGGTGTCGGAACCGGCGTCGGTGGTTCGACACAGTCCGGGCCGCAACTGTCCGTCGGGGTAGGCGACGGAGGATCCGTCGGCTCGGGCGTCGGAGTCGGCCCCGGCGAATCGGTCGGAGGCGGGTTCGTCGGCGGAACCGACGTTGGACTAGGAGGCGGATTCGTCGGAACCGCCTCGAACTCCAAGCCGCAGATGATCTGGAACTTCACCACGGTCACGTTAAAGCCGGGATAAGCATCCAGCCGAACTGCCACCCAAGAAGGTTGGGACCTGAAGCTGATCTGGTTCCCCTCGTCCGTTTCCAGACGAGGAACCCAGACCGCGCAATCGGCCGGCAAGCCCTCTTCGTCGATGCCGACCCAATAGGTCCCGGCGGGAACCTCGAAGGTGGTTACCGCGACCCGAACGCCGGCGACGGTAACCATTTCCTCCGTTACCTGCCGAAGCGTTTCCCGAAGCTCCCCGTCCTCCCCGAAGGGAGAGAGGAGAATCGGAATACCGGGCATTCGCCGCCAGATCCCGTAGGTGGTGTCTAGCCGCAGCGTCTCTACACGAAGGTAGACGCTGCTGCCATCCGGCGCGACGGTTGCCTCGGTCGAGGCAACAACCGCCAGCGCAGTCACCGCGGTCGGCGTCCCCACAGGAAGGGAAGTCGCCTCTATCCCCGGCCGGCTGAACCGTACCACCACCGATGCCAAGAGCGAAGCCGAAGCAAGAAGTAAGATCATCAAAAACAGCGCTCGTACCAGCCACTGCTTCCGAGGATTGGCTGGATCCGCGACGGGCGCGGCCTTCGGCTTCGGAGCCGGCTTTGGCTTGGGGGTGATCCCCAAAGCCTTCGCGGCCTTCGCCCGGGCCATCTTACGCGAAAAGCGCTTGCCCTCGCGGGCCTTCTGCCATTCCTCGAACTTGATCTGCAACAGAACAAGAATCGAGGAATTCTTCACTGTCTCGCGAACCACCGTGGTGGAAACGCCGGACGGATTGGCCTTTTTCTCGGCCATATTGACCTCCTTGGTCAATAGATTTGGTTATTAAAACGAGAGTCGATCAGAATCCAACTTGCGTTGGAGTCTGATTACTCTCTACAACTAAGAGAGCGAGCCCCTGCCCAAAGCTCGCTCTAATTTGAAATTTAGCAAGCTGAAATGGGCTTGTCAAGTCTTATAGTTTTTAAGGGATCCAAGGTAGAGTATACCTCATAGTTTAATACTATGCAAGAGGTGATCATCCCTATAGTATCCGATGTCTGGAGTATTAAGGCACGTAATTTAGGTAACTAGAGTAATTCGTAATTGCGGAAGAACGGATCACTAAAGTAATCTCCCCCTAATTGCTAATTACGATTTACGAGGAGCCAAATAAATTGGCTAAAAGTTCCGAGATAGTAGAAAACTCGTTTTCAGTAATTGCTTCTAGACCCAGCTTCTTGGCGTGCTTGCGGCGCTCTTCCTCCCCGACAACGGATTTGATTTGCCCGTTTAGCCCCACTTCCCCAAAGAAGCAGAGCTTGGGAGGGATGGGCTTTTTGAGCCGGGCGGAAGCAACGGCAACCGCGACCGCCAGATCGGCCGCCGGCTCAAAGACCCGCATTCCCAAAGAGCTCTTGATGAAAACATCCGAACGGGAAAGACCGAGGCGGGAATATTTGTCCAAAACCGCCAAAATCAGGAGAGCCCGCTTGGAGACAATCCCTTGGGTCGTCCGCTTGGGATAAGCATAAGAAGTCGGCGAAGTCAGGGCTTGAATCTCCAAAAGCAGGGGGCGGGAACCTTCCAAGGCGACCATCAGCGCCGAGCCGGGAGAAGAACGGTGGTGTTTAAGGAAAGCGGCGGAAGGATCGGCGACTTCCGCCAAACCCTTCTTCCCCATCTCGAAGATCCCCACTTCGGACGTCGCCCCGAATCGGTTTTTCTGCGACCGCAGGACCCGCAGGGAGGAAAACTTATCCCCTTCAAACGTCAAAACGACGTCCACAATATGCTCCAAAAACTTAGGACCCCCGATCGCGAAGGTTTTGGTCACGTGCCCGGTCATCACCACCGGCACGTTTTGGGCTTTCGCAAAATTGGTTAGCTGGGCCGCCGCATACTTGAGCTGGGAAGGCGAGCCGGAAGATCCCGCCACGTTTCCGGAAGCCGTTGTCTGGAGAGAATCCACCACAACCAGACCCAACTTGCCTCTGCCAGGGGCGGACATTTCCTCAAGTTCCGAAAGAATCAGTTCCAAGTCAGTTTGGGCGAGAAAATAGAGATTATCCGCCGCAATCCCCAGCCGGCTCGCCCGTCCTGCGATCTGCTCTTCGGACTCTTCTCCTGAAACGTAAACCACCACCGTCGACCCCCTGGGCTTCGGATTGGCAAGCCGGGCCGCAATCTGGAGGAGCAAGGTAGACTTGCCAATTCCCGGAGGGCCGGAGAGTAGGATCGCGGAACCGGGAACAATTCCCCCACCTAAAACCCGGTCAAATTCCCCGTTGCCCGTCCGAAGACGTGAAACAGAATTCCGGGAAATTTCGGACAGCTTCTTCGGCTTCCTCGCTTCCCCACTTGGGACTTGGGACTTGGGACTTATGACTTCGCGAAGCGTGTTCCACGCTTTGCAGAACTGACACTGCCCCTGCCAGCGCAGGTGCTCTCCACCGCATTCGGAACAGATGAAAAGAACTTTGGATTTAACCATCAACTCAGTTTACAGCAACCGAATAAATTTTAAATCCTAAGCACGAAGCACTAAACAAATTCAAAACTGCAAATTCTAATGTTCCAAACAGTTTGAGATTTGGATTTTGAAAATTTAGATATTGTTTCGGATTTTCCGCCCGAGGCGGATCCGCCTTTGGCGGAAGATTTAGAATTTAGGATTTGCGCCTTGGCGCTTCAGCGCCAAGCGGCGCCGACGGCTTTGAGGGAAAGGGCAATCTTCTGCTTATTAGGATCGACTTCGATCACGCGCGGTTCCACCTCGTCGCCTTCCGCCAAAGGCCCGGTGGTTTCGGTAACGTGAATTAGTCCTTCAATCCCCGGCTCCAGCTCCACAAACGCGCCAAAATCGGCAATCTTAGTCACCTTGCCTCTAACCTTAGAACCAACCGGATACTTCTCGGCAATCTTCTCCCAGGGGTTGGGGAGAGTCCGGCGGTGAGAAAGCATAACCCGCCCCTCCTCAGGATTGACCTCGATTACGACCACCGCAAGTTTGTCGCCGGCCTTGACAACCTGAGTAGCATCCGCCACTTTTTCCCAAGAAAGCTCGGAAACGTGCACCATTCCCTCCAGAGAGTTGAACTTTACAAAGGCCGCAAAGGGAGTCACTGAAGACACTTCCCCCTCGTATTTCTCCCCAACTTTAATCTTGCCCAAAGCCGCCGATTCCTCGGCGCGCTCGCCCTTGCTTAAGGCCTCCCGCTCCGACATCACCAACCGATCTATCTCCCGGTTGAGCTCAATGATTTTCACTTTGACCACTTTTCCAGCCAGTTTATTGGAGTTGGCAAGCATTTTGTTGGCGAAAGCCAGATGGGAAAAAGGGATAAAGCCCCGCAGGGAACCCATCCGGGCGACTACTCCCCCCCGGTTCGGGCCCAGAATTTCGACCTCCAAAACCCGCTCCTCTTCGAAAGCGGCTGCGGCTTCGCGCCAGTCCCGCTCCACCTCAGCTTTCTTCAGAGAGAGAAGAATCAGCCCGCGGCTGTCTTCGGCCTGTACCACCGTCGCCAAAACTTTATCGCCTTCCTTGAGGCCCGCAAAAGTTTCCGCTTCGTCCTCTAACTCCTGTCCTGTCACAACCCCCTCGGCCTTGGCACCAATGTCCAAAATTAATTCATCGACCCGCTTGCTTAAAACCTTCCCTTCCACCACATCGCCGGGCTGAAGTTTCTTGACCTTCGTCGCCGCTTTTTCCAGAAGCTTACCCATTAACGAACCTGAATTCGCACCCATAACTGGAGAATTATAGCATCGTAATCCGTAATTGGTGATTAGAAATTAGAATACTGTGGTATCAGGAACCTTCTTTCTCCTCGCTGTATAACTTAGTACCGTAGACTAGACTACTGTACTAAAACAAAAAAAGCCGGCTGGGATTAGCCAGTCGGCTTGGTAAGATTCTCATATTCCGTAACGATCTCGGAGATATCCCAGAGTTGAACCGTGCCCTCCGGAACATCCTTGACCAGCTGACCGTGGTCCCAGACCGAGGGATGAGGAATGAAGATTGGACGATACCCGGCTTTTGCCGCCGGCACCAAATCCGAACCGATGGAATCCCCGACCATCACCGCGGTCTTTTCCCGATGGAGTTTGCGCAGCAGATTCAGGATCCCAAACTTGTCCCATTTGACCACCAAGTATTCCCGCTGACTGGGGAAAAAGCGCCGCAGATTGTAGCCGCGCCACTTCATCCACTGCACAACAGGATCGCCGGCGGTCACGCAGTAGAGGAGATCACCCTTATCCTGAAGAAACCGGAGCATTTCCTCGGCTCCCGGGATCATCCCGCGGTTGCGGTAGGTTACCTCGGACAGCGCGGTCATCCCGATTTCCCAAGACCTTTGCTCGACAGCCGGATTGGGCTCGATTCCGCCGTGCCGACAAATCTCGCGGTAAGCTTCGACCATCGAACCGGGGAAACGCTCCCGATGCGCCCGCATCGTCTTGAATCGCTCCTTATCGATGCGGTGCAGGAACTCAATGAATTTCTCGTAGTGGGGGGCGTGGTGCTCCATCTCATCGATGAGCATCAGCCCCCAATGGAAAACCGCCCGGGCGTAGTCGATGCCCGAAGTAATCAACGTCCCATCGAGGTCGAAGACCCAAAGGTTCAAGGAATCCCTCCTTCCGCTGGGTTTTGGTCAAGTTAAATATAAGGTGGAAAGTTGGTGGAGTCAACAAGAGGAAAAGAGAGGGCTTGCCGTTCCGTAGCTTTAGCGAAGGATGGTGGGCTCAGATGGACTCGAACCATCGACCCCTGTCTTATCAGGACAGTGCTCTGACCAGCTGAGCTATGAGCCCGAATCAGATTTTATTTTACACCATCAAAAAAGCCTCCAAAATGGAAGCCTTTTTTGTTTCTTTAAGAGCAAAAGCAAGGAAGGAACCGACGGTAGTTTTCAAATACGTTCGACTTCGCTCAGTATTTGATACTGAATATCATCGAATGTACCAAAGCAAACCACCAAACTCTCCCCGTCGCGTAAAGCGATGGGGGATCCACCGTAGCTCTGACAAAAGTCGGAGCGTAGGATGGAAACCGATGGATCCGGCGTGAGGGCCGAATCCTTGAAATTCCTGCCCGCTTTTCCCCATTTGGTCATTACGGGGAGAAGTTTAGAACGCAAGAATTCCGGATACTCCTTAGAAAGGAGGTGATCCAGCCGCAGATTCCCCTACGGCTACCTTGTTACGACTTAATGTTAATCGCTGGTTCCCGCTTGGCCCGCACCTTTGGCGCCGTCCATTGATGAAACTTCCTTAAAGCTTAAGAAAAATCCATGGACGGTGGCGGCACAAGGACAAGTAGCCCTGCGCTATTCGGGCACAGTGCCGCAATCGATCCCAATCGCACCAAAGGTGCGGGCTTCAGCGAGCCCCAACTTTTCCCATTTGACGGGCGGTGTGTACAAGACCCGAGAACGTATTCACGGCCGTATAGCTGACCGGCCATTACTAGCGATTCCTACTTCATGGGGGCGAGTTTCAGCCCCCAATCCGAACTGAGACGACTTTTGAGGATTAGCTAACCCTTACGGGATTGCAACCTGTTGTGAGTCGCCATTGTAGCATGTGTGTGGCCCAGGGCATAAAGGCCATGCTGACTTGACGTCGTCCCCACCTTCCTCCCGGTTATCCGGGCAGTCTCGCCAGACATTTCTAACTGGCAATAGGGGTTGCGCTCGTTATGGGACTTAACCATACAGCTCACGCCACGAGCTGACGACAGCCATGCAACACCTGTGCAAGCTCCCTTGCGGGTCGGTCACCTTTCGGGTTCCTACCACTTGCATGTCAAACCCTGGTGAGATTCTTCGGTTATCATCGAATTAAACCACATGCTCCACCGCTTGTGCGGGTCCCCGTCAATTCCTTTGAGTTTTAGCCTTGCGGCCGTACTCCCCAGGCGGGACACTTAACGCGTTAGCTTACGCCACCCAAAACTGGATAGCTAGTGTCCATCGTTTACGGCTAGGACTACACGGGTATCTAATCCGTTTCGCTCCCCTAGCTTTCGTACCTCAGTGTCAGGAAAGGCCCAGATGGCTGCCTTCGCCTTTGGTGTTCCATCGCAGATCATCGGATTTCACCCCTCCTTGCAATGTTCCGCCATCCCCTACCTTCCTCAATCCCGCCAGTTTTTTCTGACGTTTCAGGGTTGAGCCCTGAAATTTAACAGAAAACTTGGCGGGACACCTACGTACTCTTTACGCCCAATAATTCCGGACAACGCTCGCACCCTACGTTTTACCGCTGCTGCTGGCACGTAGTTAGCCGGTGCTTAATCCTCACCCCACCTTTATTTCCGAGTAACTCGGACGCAAAGGTGGGGCGATTAAGAAGTTTACAACCTTTCGGCCTTCATCCTTCACGCGGCGTCGCTGCATCAGACTTCCGTCCATTGTGCAAGATTCCCGATTGCTGCCACCCGTAGGCGTATGGCCCTTGTCTCAGTGCCATTGTGGGGGGCCATGCTCTCACACCCCCTACCCGTCGTCGCCTTGGTAGGCCGTTACCCTACCAACAAGCTGATGGGACGCAGGCCCATCTCCAAGCGATAAATCTTTACCCAAACCGCATCTCGCTGTGCTCGATTGCGGAAGCCCAAAATCCCAAATCCCCAGCCCAAGGCTGGTCCGCCTCTGGTGGAGAAATCCTAAACAAATCCAAAATCGCAATTTCCAAATGTTTTAAATTTGAAATTTTGAAAATTAGATATTGTTTCGAATTTCGATATTCGAGTTTCGAATTTCCGAATCGAATGCAATGAGATACGGCCTGGGACTATCGGTAATTATCCCCGATTTCTCGGGGTTATGACCGACTTGGAGGAAGGTTCCCACGCGTTACTCACCCGTTCGCCTCGCTACCCATCTTCTTGCGAAGATGGGGCGATCGACTTGCATACCTTAAGCACGCCGCTAGCGTTCGTCCTGAGCCAGGATCAAACTCTCAAATACATTCGACTCCGCCAACTCCGCTCAGTGTCTGACACTGAGCTTCGTCGGAGGCGTCGAATAAAAAGTTCCTTCCTTGCTCTTGCTCTTTAACTAGAAATTAACTGGAAAAAATATTTCGATGTCAAAGTGCTGGGCATTAAAAGACGCCGTAGGATCCGGGCTAGATTTTTTGCCAAACGGCAAAAAAATTGCCCCATGCGGGGCCCGGAGAGCCGGCTTGGACAGGCCGGGGCTAAGGAAGATTGTACATCTACTTATTCCCGCATGTTGCTTTTACTTTAACCTAGAAACGATTAGAAGTCAATGCTTTTGGATTATCCCGCCTCCCAAGACTTCGCCTCGACGGTAGAAAACGGCCGATTGGCCGGGTGCTACGCCGAACGCGGGCTCCGCCAGCGTGACCAAAAGATTATGGCAAGTGGCTAATGGTTTTGAATCGATAGATTCAAGAGTGGCTGGCATCAGCTTACCGAGGTGGCGGATGCGTACTTCCACCCGCATTTTCATCGTATCTCTTAGTTCGCTAATCCAATGCGGGTTCTCGACCAAAAATTTCTTCGCCTTCGACTCCTCTCCTCGCCCAACGATGAGCGTGTTGGTCGCTACATCCTTGCCGATGACGTAGAGCGGGAGGATGAGCTTTCCGCCCGAGGCGGATCCGCCTTTGGCGGAAAACCCATGCCGCTGACCCTCGGTAAAGAACCAAACCCCATCGTGCTCGCCGATGACTTCACCCTTGGCGTTGACCACCGGCCCGGTTTTGGAAGGCAAGTGCTCTCGCAGAAACTTTGCGATCGGCACCGGCCCGATGAAGCAAACTCCAGTGCTATCTCGACGCTCATAATTCGGAAGGCCAAGTTCCTTAGCCATTTTGCGCACTGCATCCTTCCGGTAATTACCGATTGGAAACAAAATGTGCTCAAGTTGCTTCTGAGTGAGGGTATAGAGGAAATAGGACTGGTCTTTGGACTCGTCGATTCCGCGATATAGCCGATACATCGCTCGCCTTTCAGGCTTGCTCGATACATCGATATAGGGGTTTTCCTTCTTCCCTTCTTCCTCGTTGTATCGTTGTATCTTTGTATCGTTGTATCGCCCTATCCGCGCATAATGCCCTGTCGCCACATAGTCCACCTTAAGCTCGCGCCGAGCCTTTTCCATAAACAGGCCAAACTTGATCTCGCGGTTGCAAACGACGTCAGGGTTTGGCGTCCGGCCGGCTTTGTACTCGGCGAAAAAATACTTGATGACCTTGTCTTTATATTCTCGGCGCAAATCCCAAACCAAAAGCGGAATTTCCAAGTGCTTGGCGATCCGCACCGCCATTTTCCGGTCCTCCGGTGCGGTACAATAGGGTCCCTCGTCGTAGCAATACAGATGGACACCGACTACTTCGTAGCCTTGTTTTTTCAACAGGGCCGCCGCCACTGCCGAATCCACTCCTCCGGATATCCCGACCGCAACTCGGATCGGTTGATGCTCAGATTGCCTCACAGACCCAAGTTTAACAGCAAAAAGGTATCTCGCCAAAGGCAGGTTTCTAGTTTTTGCCAGAAAAAGAAGGACTCTTGGGTTCAAGAGTCCTTGAGGTATCAATCCTCTGCCCAACCACCGCTCGGATCGGATCCTTCCAGATCGCCCCCGCCGTCGGGTGAGTGATCGAAGCCATCGGGATCAAAACCATCCGAGTCGAAGAGATCCTCCGCCAAGATGAAGTCGGAGATCCCCATCAGCACGCCGGCGATCTGGGCCGAAGCCTGGGCCGCAGCGATCCGAACTTCGGGAAGCCATTTTTCATCTTTGTTCTTTCCCAAGGCCAAATCGCTGGTGTAGCGGAACATCTCCTCCAGCTCTCCCTGAATCTCCGGCAGTGTCAAGCTCTTATTCGTCATCTCTTCCTTCCGTGAATTCCTCCACGAGATCGGCGAAGCCGAAAACGTTGAGGTGCCGGAAAATCCCGGTGGGGAGATCAAAGAAGCTCGTCCCCAGGAAGCCGATCGTCCCTCCCGTTTCTGGAATGTACTGCCCCTCACTCCGTCCGGGTTGTGATTTTCCTCCGGAAATGTGGAGCAATCCGGCGTCCTTCAGCGTCTCCAGCGCGTGGCGCACCGAGGGTGCCTCCAAATAAGGCAGGGAGGAGGTACCATCAAACAGGAAATTAGCGAGGGGGCTGACCAGTCCGCGGCTCTGGGCGGCAAAGATCAGATCTCCCAAAAGACCGGCTTCCACAAACGCTCCCTGGCCCCGCTCGCGGTTTTTCTGGACCGCAATCCAGATCAGCCCCAGCAGGGTCCCCTGGCGGGGGGAGAGATGCAACGGCCGGTGCATCACCGTGTGGCCTTGCCCAAACGACGTCATCCCTTCTCTCCAATCATTTTTCTGTCCTAAATATAAGTCGGGGGTTGATCCCGAGCGAAATCGAGGGAGTCAAACTAAGAACGTGCAGTTCTCCGGTGGCGCATTCCCGAAAAGGAAACTATCCCGATTGCCAAAATCAAAACCTTGGAGGTTTCGCAGAGAAGGCAAATCGTTTTGAGAAGAAAAACTTCCACATAGCTCAAGTAGAGAGAGAAGAGTAATGAAGCAAGCGTGATGAAGAAGATTAACTGGGAGGCCACTCCCCCAAAGCCGCGGTTGAAAATGATTCCGCCAACCAGCGCAAAGTAAATAAACCCGAGAACTGAAACTGGAATCCCTAAGAGCTCGGCATAAGCGCTTTGGTTTACCACCGAACAGGAAATTTTCGCACTGATGTCGCAGAAGTAAGGAGAGGAGGAAAATTTGACGTAGGTAAGGTAAACCATGATCGCCATTCCCAAAATCGAAGCGGCGACGATCAAAAAATCGGCTTTCCCGAGCTTAAATTCGTACTTCGAATTGGCATTCGTCATTTACTTTTGAGCTTGTCTTAGATTAGCTTGTCAACAAGAAACATCGAGAGGGTTCCCAAACCAAACAGGAGAAGGTGCAGAACCGAACGGATCCGAGAGACATCGTGGTGCGTCTCGGGAATTAGATCCACCGTCGCCACATAGACAAACCCTCCCGCCACCGCCAGGAGAAGCGCTCCCAGCCCCGGCTCCAGCAGGTCCCGAGCGAGATAAGTCAACAACGCCCCCAAAGGCGCCGCCACCGTCGAAGCGGCTACCGCGATCCAGAGAAACCGCTGGCTCACCGCTCCCGCCAAAAGCACGGCAAAAGAACCGAAACCGGAAGGGATCTCGTGCAAAACCACTGCCAAGGTCGCCACAATTCCTAGCTGCCAAGACACCAGAAACGAGATCGCAATCGTCACCCCGTCCAGAAAATCGTGAATGGTATCTCCGATCGCAATCAGATACGAACCGGCGTGGACGTCGCAGTGCTCGTCGCGGCATTGGTGGATGATAATCCCCCGCTCAATGATGAAAAAGAGCCCGAACCCTACTAAAACCCAGAGAAGGTTTGCTCCCTCCGCCAACCCTTCCGGAATGATTTCCAAAAAGGATGCCGCCAACAGCACCCCCGCGGCAAACGAAAGAATCAAATAGATCATCCGCCGCGAACGGGCATAATCCCAGAAAAGGACCAGTCCTCCCAAGTCCACAATCGAAGCGATGGAAGCGGCGATAAGAATTGGGAAAAGCATCAACCTAATGGTAACAAAGGCCCTAGGCAATGGGTTGCTGAACCTCCTAGTCACCCAGTCACCCAGTTACCCAGTCGCCGAGTCCCCCACTGCTGTCCTCGCTTCGCGTTTAGTAGACCTCTTCCTTCTTTTCGCGGGCGAAGCTGATCCATTCCTCCAAAACCTCGAGGATCGTTTGGAAAGGCGCTTCGACCAACAAGGTTACCAGAAGCACGAAGACGTTGAAGCGCGAGAACCCGGCCGAGATCAGACTGCCGGCGCGCAGAAAAGGCAAAGCGAAGAAATCAAAAACCACGGCGGGAACGGTCTCTTTGCCTCCCGTCATCACCAAATCGCGCGATGACTCTCTAACCCGGAATCCGAAGTAAGTCACAATCGAAGTGTAGAAAAGAAAGAGTCCCACCCCAAGGGGGGTGAATCCGATCCGCAACAGCGCGCCGGCAATTGCCCCGAAGATCAAAACAAAAGCCAGGAAGTAAATCAAGAAGAGCGTCAACGCCAGTCCGCTACTTCTCTTTTTCACCTCTACCCGGTTCTGCTCGGAAAAGACCCCTCTTCCCCCGCCGTCCGGAGAAAAAATCGCTTCCTTGGCGGCGGCGATGATCCGCTCCTCGTTCTCTTTCCCGGGCGGACTCAAGGAGAGCGTCAGCAGAAAGAGCAGAAAAGGAGGAAATAGGAAGTTGATCACGAAGGGAACAAACCTTAACCCGCCGTAGATTAAGCTCTCCGCCGGCAACTCGAAGGCAAAGGACAACACCGCTTTGGTAAAAAAGATGTAGATTAAGGCGCGGGTCGTCGTGGTCGCGAGCCGTTCCCGCTCGCGCACAATCCGGCGGGCATAAGCCCGCGAAATCTCCTGCGCCAACGCAACTTCACCCTGCAAAACCCTCGTTCCGGCTTGCTCTAGCGCATCGCGAAGGAGCAGAAAGGGGGAGGAATACCGGCGTACCAAAGCCGAAAGTGCCCCACCTAGATGGTAGCTACTAAGCCGCTTGAGCGCCGCCGCGATCTTGGGGAAATTTCCCGCCACTTGCCCGATGTAGGCTTCTCCATTCGTTTTCCAGTCCGGATAAAAGAGTTCGAAAAGATTGTAGTCCAGCATTGCCCGATCCAACTTGAGCAGATTGCGGTAAACCGCGATCTGCAGCTGAATGGCAGAGTGACGCTCGTCAATCTGGGGGTCATTCAAAATCACCGCTCTCTTGAGATTGGCCAGCATCAGGTTCGCTAACGCATCCGCACGATTGGGAGGAGCTAAAAACTCCTCAATCTCGGAAGAGGCCCAGCGCATCACCAAGGAGAAATCGTCCCGGCCGGGGGAAATTTCCCGCGCCTGCAAAATCTGGCGGTACTTCTCCAAAATACGGGCGATCGCACCCACAATCGCTTCGGGATAGGAGTCGTTCTCGAGATAGCGCGCCCGGATCAGCTCCCGCACCAGCCCCTGCGCCACCAGCGCAGAATCGGATTCTGCCCGCAGGCGCCGGGAAAGCATCCGTTCGGCCGCCGCCCGCCGAAAAAGATGGGGCTCGTTGTATTCCATGGCTTGGCGCATTTTCTCGTAGAGAGAGGCCAAGGTCGAAACGGCATGGGGAACTTTGATCCGGGGACCCTCCTTGAAATAGGGAGTGTAATCTTGCGAATAAGACTGCGCCAGCGCCGCCACCGCGGCCGACCGTTCGTTATTTTCCGTTCCGGAACTTTCCGAATTCATTCAAAGGATATCTTATCACTTACCTTTTTTCCTTCTCTCTTCCACCTGCCGGGCAAGCTCCTCGACCGCCGCCTTCTGGGCCGGGGTTACCTCCCCCCGTTCCGCGGCCTTCTGCTCCTCATCCCGGGGCAAGGGACCGGATTCTTTTTCCCGAACCGCTTGCTGTTCCTCGGGAGTCATCTTCTCAAACTCTTCCCGCATCCTTTGGAACCGTTCGCTCACACTTTCTTTCGGAAATTGTTCTCCTGCACTCTCGGACATTCAAAACACCTCCTTAGAGCTGGGCCCGCCGGACAATCTCTTCTTCGACTTCGGCTCTTCCTCGGGTGTATTTAAGGCGCGAGGCTTCTTTAATCCCCACGGCCGCCTGAGGGTTTCGCGGAAGGGTGCGGATTCTCTCCCAATCGGTTTTCAGCGCAAAGGGAATTGAGGGGAGATTGTGGATCAGCAGCCGAATGTAGGCCTGGCCAACTGCTAGGTTCAGAAGATCGTTTTTGGTAAAGGAAGGTGCCACTTGCTTCTCCAGAAACTCGGCGTCATCCGCTCCCACTCGGAACATTATCGACGTCCCGACGTTACCAAAGACCGCGTTTTTGATCGGTTCGTCCAACTGGCCGATAAACTGGTTGGCAACCGTCAAGTTGAGCCGGTATTTCCGGGCTTCGGACAGGATTTGGACAAAATCGGGAGTGGCGAAGTTCTGGAACTCATCCACGTAGAGGTAGAAGTCGGGACGATTCGCCTCGGCGGTGTCTACCCGGCTCATCGCGGCGGCGAGAATTCGCGGAACCAAGATCAGGCCGAGGAAGTTAGAGTTCTCTTCCCCGATCCTCCCCTTGGCCAAATTCACCAAAAGGATCTTGCGGGTGTCCATTACCTCTCTAAAGTTGAAGGAGGAAACCGACTGACCGATGATATTGCGCATCAGCTTCTCGGTAACAAAACGGTCAAATTTGGAAACAAAGTATCCCAGAACCTCGCTCTTGTGGAAGTCCGAGGTTTGGGAAAGCTCGTCCGTCCAGTAGCGTTTTACCAAGGGGTCCTGGATCAGGGAAATCTTGGTCGCTGCAAAAGTCGGGTCGGTTAGGATCCGAAAGACTTCGATCAGAGTGTTCCCCTTCTCGGTCATAGCCGTAAGCATTACGTTGCGGATCGCCCGCTCCAGCCGCGGCCCCAACACTCCCGTACGGTTCGGATCATAAAGTTTGTAGAGGAGGGAAATGAAGGAATTGATCGCTAAGTGCTGGCCCTCCTCCGTCTCCGCCTCGAGAATGTTCAACCCCGGAGGATGCTCGGTATCGCCCGGATCGAAATGGATCACATCTCCGGCTCGCTCCGGAGGGATCATTTGGAGCAAATCCTCGATCGCGTCTCCGTGGGGATCGATGAAGCAAACCCCCTCGCCCGCCCGGATATCTTGATAGGCCATAAATTTAAGGAGCTCGCTCTTGCCGGTTCCGGTCTGACCGATGATGTAAGTATGCCGGCGGCGGTCGTCTTTTTGGATAAAAACCGGATGTTCGACCCCCCGCACTGCAGTTTTGCCCAAGTATAACCCCGAAGTCGGGAGTTCCAGCGGAGCCGTGCCGGTTTTGGCTTCCAGCCAACGGATATTGGGGGTGGTCACGGACTTGTTGGGAAAGTGAAAAAGCGTTGCCAACTCCTCCGAAGACAGAACTGTCCA
>Ga0073934_10005091_pt1 | contig 20849 bp, 13 predicted proteins | sample LarsenN4metaG_FD_76834 | JGI IMG/M metagenome (GOLD analysis project Ga0073934, IMG submission 76834) | Hot spring sediment bacterial and archeal communities from British Columbia, Canada, to study Microbial Dark Matter (Phase II) - Larsen... ...
CGTTTTGCTGTTTCAACAGATCCTGGAGATACGGATCAAGCGGCGTCTTGTCTGGTCGGATGGCATCCTTACCATACAAGTTGGTTAACTCCTCTTCCGTTTGCCGAATTTCCTCCTTAGTCAAAATGATCTCGGGATATCCGTCATAAAATTCCGCCCTGAGCTTGACCAGTTTCTCTCGGAGTTCTTTCAGGTGCCGAAACAGTGGGTCGGGTTCCATCGAGCGTGTAGCCCCAAAACTCTGCTGTCCGGATGTTCGGTACAGCTGAACCGCTTGATGCAATGCGCTAAGTTTGTCGGAGTGGCGTTGAAGACTCTCGGTAGCAGTCGTAATCTCTGCTTCTGTTCGATCCAATGCCCTAAGATTGGTATCTGTCTGCTGGGGGAGGTCCCCTAGGTGTGACTTCTTGAACTGGCTGATACTTTCTTCTCTCTTTTCCAGCTCACGTTTTAGTACTCGCAGTTCTTCATCAAGGAACTCTCCCGTACCCTCGACCTCCTTCTCACGCTCCCGGTTGTTCTCTTCAATGAATTTGTCTGCGATTCGTGCTGTCACCTGCATGGCAGTTTTGGGATCACGATGCAGAAAGGAGACCACGAAGCCATCAACCAAATTCTGTGAACTTTTTCCTCCAGCTGGGTCGATCATGGCTCGCTCGACCTTCGTCATACTCGCTAACTCGCCCCAGTCGATCCCCCCCCCCTGCCCATCAGATCCATCACCGTATAGGTTTAATTCCTTCGCTATCGCACCCAAAAAATCGTGGCTGATAATTTGCTTCTGGATAAGAAAGAGTTGCTTCTCAAAATGCTTTTCCGAATCTTCTCCAGTCTTGATAACCTCGTTAATTCCCTTGCGTCCTTCCAACACAATCAACGTCTGCGACTGATAGTATTTAGGGGCAATCAATAGGTATCCCCAAGCCAACGTCAAAGAGAGTGCGATCGCGCCCATGATCACCCATTTATTGCGCGAAGCGATGAGGGCATACTCGCGAACTGTGGCTACTCCTGTTGGTTCTCCTGAAGCTACTGACTCAGCATATTGCATGCGCGCCCTCCGGACACTAGGGTATAGTGAGACTCAGATATTGTAAAGTGGCACTAGCAGGATCACCAATACGTCTCTTGCCTTACAACGGGCCAGTCGGCACCGCCGAGGGCTCCGTATCTGAAACGCAAGCTTGGAACATCGGGACAATTTCCCTGAGCCGTTCGAGCAGCACGCTGGCTTCGGCCCGATAACTGGCCGCTTCCAACGCAGATAGTTTTTCCCGAAACTCTTCGAAGTCCAGCTGGTTTATGGTCCGAATTTGCAAAATTTTCTCCAAGGATGAACGCACTGCAATCTCTCCCTCCCCGACTAATTCCTCATAAAGCTTTTCCCCAGGACGGAGACCGACAAACTGAATAGGAATGTCCTTCCCCGGATTAAGTCCGGACAGCCGAATGAGACTCCGGGCAATATCAAGAACTTTAATCTGCTCCCCCATATCGAGAACATAAATATGACCTTGTTCACCGATAGCTGCCGCCTGAAGCACCAGCTGAACCGCTTCCGGAATAAGCATGAAGTATCGTCGGATCTCCGGATGTGTAACCGTCACAGGCCCACCAGCTCTAATTTGCTCCTGGAAGCGCAATAGTACACTACCACTGCTGCCAAGAACATTGCCGAACCGTACCAGAATGAAGCGCGTCGGACTCGTCCTCGCAATATCTTGAATGATGAGTTCAGCCACTCGTTTGGTAGCTCCCATCACACTCGATGGGTTGACCGCCTTGTCAGTCGAAATATGAACGAATTGTTCGACGCCGTAGAGACTCGCGGCCTCAGCGGTAACACGCGTGCCAATGCAGTTGTTCTTTACGGCCTCTAGGGGATTCAGCTCCACGAGAGGGACATGCTTGTGCGCTGCGGCATGGAATAAAATCTGAGGTTTATACTGCTCCAGAACGGCACAGAGCCGCTGGGCATCGGTGACATCCCCGATTAGCGGGACAATGGGAAATGCAAGTCTCCGATCATCTAATTCTTTATGAATGCTATATAGACTGTTCTCATGGCGTTCATAGAGCAATAGCACCTTCGGATCGAACAAGGTAATTTGGCGAGCCAATTCAGAACCGATCGACCCACCGGCACCAGTAATCAAGACACACTTACCTTTCACCATCTGTCTCGTAGCAGCATTGTCTAGATCAACGGGTGCACGTGACAACAGGTCCGGGATAGAAACATTACGTATTTGGCTGACCGTGCTTTGATCAGCGAGGAGCTCCTCTTTGGCGGGCAGCGTCTTGATGGAAATATTATACGGCTCCAATTTGATAACGAGGTCTCGAAGGAACTCAGGAGCCGCATGTGGTACCGCAACTACAACTACTTCTGGCTTAAGTCCTTCAACAAGTTTAGGGAGGTCCTGCACCGTACCCAATACTCGAACCCCGTGGATGCGTTGATTAAGAAGCTCAGCGTTATCGTCAACGAATCCGATTGGCTGGCAGTTAAACACTGTACGCGTTTTCATTTCCCGAACAACTCGTTCTCCTGAGTCTCCAGCACCCACGACCAACACTTTCCGCTTTTTTTGAAAAATTGGCTTATCTCGAAGAACCCTGGAGGACAACCTCACCCCGGCAAGAAATCCGATAAGCAAAATAGCATCTATGGCAAATATGGAACGCGGGTAACTATGGATCCCCATTACCCAATGCACCCAGACGTAAAAGACAACTGTACTTGTTAAAACCCCCCCTATTATGTTTTGAAGGTCCCAAATGCTCGTATACCTCCACAAACCTTCGTTCAATCCAAACAGCGCGAATGCCACTCCTCTAATGGCAACCAACGCGAGGACTGTTTGCTCGAAGGTATGGATATCACTTTCGGGGATGCTACCGTCATATCGAAGGGCAAATGCAAAGTAGTTGGCGAGAATTATTAGGACCACATCAAGAACGACAATAATTGGCTTCCGCCACCTCATAATAAAGGACGATAGGCTCGCCCAAGGAGAGGCCACGGGAGAATCAACGGCAGCTTTTAGTTCAGGGAGTGTGAAGACCACCACGGGGAGCTTCGCAATATGCAGCAACGTTTGTAGAACAATGGCAAGATCGAGCCGCAAAGACATATGGCGGATGTATAATTTTGCCAACCGAAGTTTTTCTGGAAGAACTTTGAGCTGATACTCCTCTTCAGGATTCGACGAATAGGCAAGCAACGCCGCCTCATCGATGTACCTCAACGAGGCTAAGTCTGTAATCCCGGGACGAACCGTAAGCACCTCAGAAAACTCAGACCGTAGCCGTTCAACGTAACGTGGGACTTCCGGCCTTGGACCAACAAAACTCATATCACCGATGAGAACATTGAACAGCTGGGGCAATTCATCGAGTTTGAATTTCCGTAAAATTCGACCGACTCTCGTGATGCGAGGATCTTGCCCTACTGTGAGAGGCAAACAGGTGCCAGGAGTGTCCACAACCATGGTGCGGAATTTTAGTATCGCGAACGGACGAAATCCCTGCCCCACGCGAATTTGACGAAAGATCACCGGCCCCCGCGAGTCCAGCTTGATCAAAACGGAGATGATTGTTAGCAGTGGCGCCGTGACAACCAGCCCCAACGCAGCCATGCAGACATCAAACGTGCGCTTCATCACCGTCGGTTCCTCTTGACAAGATCACGAACGGTCTCAATCACACGATTGACCTCTTCCTCCGTCATCTTCGAGTACAACGGCAGTGAAACGATTCGTTGGAATACCCTACTAGCAACTGGGAAATCTTCAGATCGGTAGCCCCCTTTGTCCCGATGATAAGGATGTAAATGGAGGGGAATAAAATGCACACTGCATCCGACACCGGCTTGTTGCAATTGACGAATGAATTCATCGCGATCGATCCGCAAACGATCCAGCTTCAATTGAATGACATACAGATGCCACGCGTGCTGTACATGAGGAGCAGTCAGAGGGCAGATGATCTCAGGAAGATCTTTGAATCCCTCCTGATACAGAGCGGCATAGCGTTCGCGCCCTTTCCAAAAACGCTCACACTTCTTCAGTTGAGCCAAACCAAGCGCCGCCGCAATATCAGTCAAATTGTACTTAAAGCCGGGTGAAAGTATTTCGTAATACCACGAACCTTGAGCAGAGTAGCGATTCCAAGCATCCCGACTGAGACCGTGCAGACTCATCATCCGCATACGAGCGGCCCATTCAGCGTTATTCGTAGTAACCATTCCGCCTTCGCCGGTGGTGATATTCTTCGTCGCGTAGAATGAAAAACACGTCGCGTCAGAAATCCCCCCGATCATTTTGCCGTGATATCGTGCTGGTAAGGCATGTGCCGCGTCTTCAATCACGCGTAGATTATGAGCCTTTGCGATCGCATGAATGGGTCGGAGGTCGCACGGATGCCCGGCGAAATGGACGGGGATGATCGCTTTTGTTCTCTCTGTGATGGCCTGTTGGAGACAATCCGTATTCAGATTCAGCGTGTCTTGCACGCAATCAATCAGAACTGGGCGTGCCTTGAAGTAGGTAACGACCTCAGCCGTTGCAGCAAAGGTCATCGTCGGAACCAATACCTCATCTCCCTCACTCACACCGGCCGCTTCGAGAGCAAGATGAAGAGCGGCCGTACAGGAATTTACCGCAACGGCGTGCTCGGCCCCAACCATTGCAGCGAACTCACGCTCGAATTCTCTTACCTTGGGACCGGTTGTCAACCAACCAGAGCGGAGAACCTCCAGCACTTCCGATACCTCTTCTTCGCCAACATCAGACCTATGAAAAGGCAAAAAGTCTTTCATTCACAGATCTCCTCTTTAGCCAATGAATATATCCTTATATATGTCCTTATAAAGGCTACACTTTCCCATAATTCAGGAAAAGCACAACCCATCTTTGGAGGGGCTATAGAGCTATATCTGTTTAAGAAAATACCCCCAGAATCAACCAAGGGTCAATCCTACAATATTGAAAAGACTCAAGGCTATGAAGAATATAGAGGTTAAAAATTTATAATCTGTTCGAGGCCGGATGTAACTAGGGATTCCTCCGGGGTGATCTTGGGCCAATGGACTTTCCTGAACGAGCCGAATGTCTGTCCGCGAACAACAGACGCGACTCACGCGTTTTATGGTTAGCCCGACGGGGAGTGCGGCCTCGCGGCTTGTGGTGTTTAAGGTCGAACCCAAGTCATGCTTCCAACGTTTTCTTCCTTAATTGCTGCCAACAAGCAAGAGGGTTTCTTCTGGCAGGTGGATCGAGGCCCACGACAGCAATGCAGCGGTGTCCGTAGGGCCTTGCGGATAACTTTTCCCGCCATGCCGAAGTTGGCAACTCAAACCAAGGTGACTAGGTTTATACGGCAATACGGGAATACCAGGCAGACGTTCTACGCGTGGAAGGAGAAGCACGCCCACATGAGTGCGAATGAACTGCGACGGCTCCGGCAGTTAGAAGAAGAAGCCAGTTGGCTCAATCGGCTGGTCGCGGACAGCTCGTGGCGGGCGGGCTCTCTAACAATGGACACGAGTACTCACAATCTATAGTAGGTCATGGGACGCCCATCACCCTATACCGCTACCGAGGACGAAAAGCATTACAGGCTGTTCGAGATGGCTCCCTCCTTCCCCACAAAATCATGGACTAGTTGTGGGCTAGCTGTAATGTAGGGCGATGGCTTCGACCACCTCGGTTTGCTGTTCGGTAGTCAACTCTGGATAAATCGGAATCGCGATGGTTTCCTTAGCAGCCCGTTCCGATTCCGGGAAGTCCCCGTCCTTGTAGCCCAAGTAACGGAAGCACTCCTGAAGATGGAATGGAACCGGATAGTAGATTTCCGCACCGATTCCTTTTTCCTTAAGATGAGCCATGAGGCCATCTCGCCGCTCCACGCGGAGCACGAATTGATTGTAGATGTGATAATGCTTCACACCCGCGGCCCGATACACAGCCTCCGGCAACCGCACGCTTCCGTTCTGCAGAAGCCCACTCTGCCGAAACAGCACGTCATACCGATCGGCATTCTCTTGCCGACGCTTGGTCCATTGATCCAAATAGTTCAGTTTCACATTGAGGACCGCAGCCTGAATCGTATCAAGTCGAAAGTTCCCTCCGATAAGCTTGTGATAGTACTTCGGCTTGCTCCCGTGAACACGCAGGACTCGTATCCGCTCTGCGAGGTCGGGATCGTTTGTCACAACCATTCCGCCATCGCCTAGGCATCCGAGATTCTTGCTTGGGAAAAACGACAGGCAGCCGATGGTGCCGATACTGCAGGCTCTCCGACCATCTCGGTATTCCGAGCCAATGGCTTGAGCTGCGTCCTCGATGACGCTCAGATTGTGCCGCTTGGCAACCTCCATAATGGGGGCCATGTCGGCGCATTGTCCGTATAGATGGACCGGAATGATAACTTTAGTCTTAGCGCTCACCGCGGAGCGAACCTTGGTGGGATCGAGATTGTAAGTTGCAGGATCGATATCAACAAGTACAGGCCTGGCTCCAAGTCGGACGACCGCTCCGGCTGTGGCAAAAAATGAATAGGGCGTGGTGATAACCTCGTCACCCGGACCGACTCCGAGCGCCATCATCGCAATCAAGAGTGCATCGGTCCCTGATGTGACACCGATACCATACTTCGCCTGACAATAGGTAGCCACCCGCTCTTCCAATATCCCCACACTCGGCCCCAGGATAAAGGATTGGCTTCGGAAGATCTGTTCCAACGCTGCCATGATCTCGTTATGCAGCGGTTCATGATGCGCTTTCAAATCGAGTAGTGGAACTCCCATGCAAATCTCCTCAGTTATACGAGGCTAGATTGCCTCCAGATCTGTATTTCGACAGATACTGCCTCCCACAGGCTGTAAGGAATAGCGCTAAGCCTTTGGTGCGCCGGTATACTGGTTTCAGGGGAGAAATAGCTGAACAACATACCTTAAGGATTTAGGTGACCGTGCATCGAAGTTCCTGGCTGGAATGTCATGAGGGACTGCGCAGCCATACGCCGTCTCTTGAAAAACCGAGGACTTTTCATCAGCGCTAGATTTCTAAAAGTCTGAAGAACCGATTCCAAGGAATCTTCTAATCGAGGACACGATTCTAGAAGCGGCCTTTCCATCCCACAACGCGATGGGCTTCCCAATCTTATATCGACCACCAAGAATATTCTCTGCGCCCTCCCTAATACGTTCCGGCGATCTTCCCACCAATGTCGAGGTTCCTTCAGAAACCGTAATCGGACGCTCCGTGTTCTCTCGGAGCGTCAGGCAGGGAACACCGAGCACTGATGTTTCTTCCTGTATCCCCCCGGAATCGGTCATCACGAACCGGGCGTGTTTTTGTAGACACAAGACGTCGAGATAATCAACTGGATCAGTGATGTGCATTCCTGGGACTCTATCTCCCAGGAGGTCCGATTCTCTCAGTTTCTGCACCGTCCTGGGATGAGCAGGGAAAATGATTGGAATCTCTTTTGCCAATTCCTTAAAACAAGTCCACAGCGATCGAAGTGTGTCAGGGTCGTCGACATTTGAAGGGCGGTGGAGGGTGAGCAAGGCATACTTTCCCTCAGTGAGACCGTACCGCAGGAAGGTGTTTCGCGTAGAACATTGGGGCAGATACCGAACAAGAGAGTCGATCATGATGTTGCCGACCAGGTGAACAGTCTCGTCCGGACGACCCTCTTTCCTCAGATTTGCAACCCCCGATGGTTCAGACACAAGAAGCAGATTACTCACACTGTCTGTGACAATCCGATTGATTTCCTCCGGCATACTTTTATCGAAACTCCGCAATCCGGCTTCCACATGTGCGATTGGTATCCCAAGCTTGGCACCAACCAAGGCACAGGCCATGGTGGAGTTGACATCCCCGAATACGATGATCATCGAAGGTCGCTTCGAGAGAACACACTCCTCAAAGCGCTCCATGATGCAGGCGGTCTGTTTAGCATGAGTGGAAGAGCCGACCTCAAGATTCACGTGTTCGTGAGGAATTTCCAATACATCAAAGAAATCATCAGACATTCGATTATCATAATGCTGACCCGTGTGAACGAGGCGAAACTTCAGCCGGTCTTCGTGCTGGAGTTCCCTAATCAGGGGGGCTACCTTCACAAGGTTAGGCCGTGCCCCTACGACCAAGTCCAGAACATACTGCCCTTTTGCGGAAATGTTAGCCTCCATCTGCTTGAACTCCTGGAATTGAAACATGTCCCCTTCGGGTACGCTGAGCCCCGCTGATCACACCAACTAGCAACTGGTGCAACCGCCTGGCAATTTCTTTCCGATTGTACAGTCTCTCTGCGGCACAGCGCCCGGCTCGTCCCAGTTCCTGACGCAATTCAGGGGTCGAGGCTAGCTTGCGGACAGCCTGTTCCAGGCCTCGAACGTCCTCGTAGGGAACCACCAACCCAGCGCGTGCATCAAGCACGCGCCGCGCCCCCTCCCCTCCGCCGGCAAAAAGGATGGGCAATCTACTAGCCATCGCTTCATAAATCTTGCTGGGCACCGCCCCAGGAATTGCAAACTTAAGCACGTGAAACCCCACCTGAGATGCCGCCAGCAAGGCTGGAATTCTCTCCTTGGGCTGTGCCCGTAGTAGGCGCACATTGTGAAGATTCTCAACCTCGATTCGGCGCTGCAAGGACTCACGGTCCGCCCCATCACCGATCAACACGAACTGAACGTGGGACAAATCGCGAACTGCCGCGGCAACATCGAGGACCACATCCAGGCCCTGTGCCATCCCCATGACTCCGGCATACGTAAAGGTGATACGATCCTGAGCCCCCAGCAGAGATCGAGCCTCATCATCCGCAAATTGGGGACCGAACCGATCAACATCGACACCGTTGGTAATAACTTCCGCATGTGTCGAGGGACATCGACGCCGCACTGATTCAACGATTTCGTTCGACGTACCTGTCACCAAAGCAGCCCGTCGGTAGTACGACAACTCGAGAGCTTCAGCTCCGGCAAGGATCAGTCGGTTGTTGACCACTCCCATGTATTTCGCCGATTCGGGCCACAGATCGGAAACATTGAAGACCATCGGCACACCCCATTGTCGGCTCAAGCGGATACCCGCATGCCCGAGAAACAGGGGAGGTGATTCGACAAATAATATATCCGGCTTGGCACACAGTACGGGCCCCCAACGAACGACAGATCTAACAAATGAGAAGTAACACGTCAGCCGTTGGACGAATCCGCTTTGAGCAGGACGCAGTGGGACCCTTACTATCGAGAGCCGTCCCAATGCTTCTTTCACGGGATTTCTGGGATCATACCCTTCAAAGATTCGTCCCGTCGGGTAATTAGGCAGTGCGGTGAGAACTTCCACCTCCCACCCCAAACCGGAAAGCTCCTGCCCCAGCTCAAAGAGACGTGTCTGAGCAGCCCCGATCTCAGGTGGGAAATATTGTGTTAACAGAAGTAGGCGCGGCATGAATTCTTAAATCCCAGCTTGGACGAACAGTCATTTACCGACATCCGGCCTTTCATCATTTCTGCTTAAGATATATTAAGATGTATATTAGCGTTCGCTAATTTCGTTTAATTACCGCAAGATAATGTGTATTAAATAAACGGATTCGTTCGAGGACATAACACCCCAACCAGGTATAGGGCGCAAGTAAGCGGCACAACGGCGGTGCCAACGAGACCCTATGGAAGTCAATATGACAGTTTGGGAATAGATGAACGATCTCACGCTTTCGTATACCTCGCACATCGGGATTCGACGGATTGTTAAGGAGAAAGTCATACCAAAGAATAAGGCCTTCTTCTTTCAGCACACGGAGCATTTCACGAGCGACCATTTCTTTCACGGTAATATCGAGGATAGATGAAAAGACTGTAAACTGTACAACGAGGTCGAAGCTTGCGGTATTGAGCGGGAGCCTCGTAGCGTTGCCGCAGTGAATTTGCATTCCGGGAGGGCTTAACTGCCTTGCTTGGGTCACGCGGTCTTGAAGAACATCGATCCCTGTCACATTTTCGGGGCACGCTCCCCATTTGATGAACTGACGAAGCCACTGCCCCTGTCCACATCCAATCTCGAGAATTCTTTTTTCTTGGAGATGTTGGAAATTTGTTGCTCTCAAGACAGCCAAGATATCGCGTTCTAGCTCCTGAACCCTAAAAACGTGCGCGTAATTGAACCATGAATATCGAAATGCACCCTGCCGTTTCGCGTAAACCGATCTAATACGCGTCTCTTCCGATTCAAGATCGACCTCCAATTGATCCATCGTTACGCTTCCATATTTTTTTCTACATTCCGGAGCAAGAAGTCAAAATACATCAAGGTCGGCCGTGGCGTCCGCATCCGCAGGTTAAGGTGTGAAGTACCTCAGTGCCCAATATCTGTAAATTGAATGTTATATTCTTGTACACAGGATCAGTAAATCTAGCAAGGCTCGATGTTCTTCTTTAAAACTGTCCCCTTGACGGAGAAAGCAACTCCCCGTAGATTGAGGCAGATCAGAGGGAGAGAACCTCGGGCAGAATGGTTACCTTAGCTAGGAGATTCTGATACGGCAATCGGGTCTTCGGAAATGAAAATTATAGCGATCTTGAAGGTGGTCGATGCCGGCCGCCCAGTCAACGAGATCTGGCCGGTAGATGCGCGATTAGCGCCGCGACGTATTAATAAGGTGGACGGTCAAGTAAGGTGGCTTAGAGGCCTCGGGTGTGAAGAGACTGAAGGAATTGAAACATGAGACATGAGAAGCTGCCTCAAGCGGATCTACGCCGACTTGTCCTAAGAGAACGCGGCGCGGAAGCATGTGGTTGCAAAAAGCTGTACGCCCTGCTGAGCGCCGGGAGGTCGTCCAGCATTCGTGACGGAACACGTCCTTCCCATTCAACAGTCCTATCAATCTGTGGGGCTGAAGCGGACCATGTACTATCCAACCCTGGTGGAACTAGACCCGGCGCGATGCACCGCTGATCGCCGCGCCCGCCACGTATCGGGCCCACATTGAAAGCGAAATTCTCCTTTCGAACTGTATCCTGAAGGGGGAAGTTCACAGACTGTGTTCATCTTAATCAATATCAAACTGTCTGCGTAGCTCAATGGACAGAGAGTTTCATTTGATGAATTCCGCAACCAACGTTAATTTCTGAAAGGATGTGTCTAGATGGACTCTGGCCAACAAATAACTGAACATCCGCTGCAGCACTTGGATTATTTCATGGAATGGGGAGGGAAGGGGTGGCAGCATCTCATGACTTATGCTTTTGAGCATTTTATAGGAAGGGACTTACGGGGCCAACACGTGCTCGAAATTGGCACACGTTATGGAAAGATGGCATGTTTGTTTGCTCTTCTTGGTGCCAAAGTTGTTGGCCTTGATTTGAATAGAAAGTCCTTAGCGATTGCTTATGAGGAGGCAGCAAAATTGAAGGTCTCGGACATGACCTTATTTGTTCGAGAGGTAGGTGATTTGTCAACTGTCAATGCTGACTCTTTGGATGTGGTGTTCTCGAAAAGCGTCTTGGTCATGGTTCCGGACTTGGTCCGTTTTCTTGAAGAGGTTAAGGCAAAGCTAAAGCCTGGCGGGAAGATTGTCTTTTTGGAGAATGCGAAGGGACCTTGGTGGGTGCATCTCCTCCGCACGTTCCGACATGGGAAATGGGACCATAAGAAAGCACGGTATTTTACTTCAAATGAAATAAGATTGATCTCAGAAGTTTTTGATGGATTTGTCGTGAGAAGTTGGGCGTTTCCCCCGGTTGTTCTCATGATGGGGCACAAGCCAAAGGCGGATAATCTTCATGCGGTACAGTCTCATATCGGGGAAGTATGCCTTGCTCACTCTGTACCGGCCCAAAATTCTCCTCTGCCACTGTCTCGTTGATGGGAAAGCTTACAACGTGACCTCATCGAGGATTCACTGCATGCGTGCTGACGGAGAGGAGCAGCCCTTCTATCCACGATTACAAGCGTTTTAAGCCGTTCCCCATTTTGTGAGCCCAATGGCATAATTTCCTGGAAAGATAAAATAGCAGTATTTCAATGACTCTTTAATTGCTCACCGAACTTTCTCCTTCTTGCCAAGATGGATAAACAAAAGTCTAATAGTATAGTAGGATTAATCAGCATGCGACTCGCAATACCCTGTCTTTGATGCGATTCCACAACCTCGTGGTAGAAGCTCCCTAAATGTAGAGCAGTTTGTTCTAAGGAGAGAGCTTGCATCTTTTCACGGCCTACTATGCGCCCCCCTCTAGCTCTAACTAAGCCCAGCTTAACTCTTATGTCATCAGGGTCTGGCATCGCAATATGACATCCTTCGATCCCACTAATTCGTTCACGTACATCACCTACATCAACAGAAACAACCGGGCAATCACACGCAAGAGCTTCCTTGATGACATTTGGTGACCCCTCATGTAAAGATGTTAGTAGTACAACATCGCAGGCGTTGAGCCAGATGGGAACCTCTTCATGAGGCACTCCTCGAAGTTGATGCAATTCTGCATTCAGTCCCGATCGGTTGGCTTTGTCAATTGCCGCTTGTGCCAAGTAGAGACGTTTACGAGGATCACCGGCGTTCGTGGGGAATAAAACATGGAACTTGTCGGGGTCCCACTCTAACCTGTTGCGGCAGTCCACCTGGTTGAGCGGTCTAAACCGCTCAAGATCAATACCGTTTGGAATAATTCGAACCTTCGATCGATTGACGGTACTAGGAAGAGCCTCTTCGAGATTTCGAGATTTGACCACAATGCCAACAGCTCTCCTGGCCGCAATATGCGAGGCCAAAATCCCATATTCACTACTGATTCTTCTTAGTGACCCCGATAGATATTCCCCTAAAAGGTCAGACCCACAGAATGAGACCACCGTCGGCCTATCTTTTACGATGCGCGTCACCCGCTCTGCCAGGACCCCTCCGTACATGGCATGAACCACATCGGGCTGAAACCGCTCGATGCGACTTCGAAGTTCTGTGCCCATGGTGAAATAAGACCCCATACCTTTCTCGCGGCGATCAACATGCATCACCTCAACATCCAGGCCCCTACGTATTAGCCCAAGGACTTGCTGTTCGACGAAGGTACCCATAGCCGGGTATCTCGGTGTGGGATATAAATTGGTCACCGCCAAAACGCGCATAGAATACCTTTCGTGATACTATTAGCCGAGCGTGTGAACTGGTTTGGGTTTTTGGAGAATCAAATAGACGCCGCTAGTTAGAGCGTCAGTTGCGTCCATTTTTCGGAATCTCGGGGCCAGAGCCGGTGTTTCAAGCCCATGCGGCGCTTGTTCTCGCTTTATTAGGAGTAACTCAAAACCCACTTTCTTGGCGAGACCCAGGTGGGCACTCAGCGGCTCTCGGTTTAATAGAAATTCGCGCTTTCCTCGGACCAGGTTCCACTGCCAATCGGAGTAAGCCCAATGTCCATTCCAAAAAGGCGATCGACCATGAGCTCGAAAATCAATCACATGCGAAGCATAGCCGCCTGGCTTTAGCCACGCAAACATAGCCCGATACGTCTCTTCAAGGCTGTCAACGTGCTCAAGCACAGCTTGTGAGAAGATCAAATCAAGAGAGGCTTCATCAATCTGAGGCAACGACATCCAAGGAACTCTGTACCCTAGAAGAGAACCACTGTTCATCCCAATCCGAATCTGACTACGGATCTCTTCGGCTTTAACGGGGAGATTCGTCCAGTCAATAAGATGACAGGGTAATTCATATGAGTCTATCCGTGGTCCAACACGAGGAAATTCCGCGTCGTCCGGAACCCGCTCCTTCCGTGAGTACAACAACAACAATTCGTCGAACATCTTTTCCAAATCCGCCTTGTCTGAATACGCTACAATGTCTAACCCGACGTATCGGGCCGCTCCAGAAAGCAAAGCCGCAAGGCCAATACCGAGGCTGTCTCCTGGCCCCAACTCCCCAATTTGGGCTCCACTAATCTTAAAGCCCCATCGATCGAGCATCATGAGATGGCGAAACCAAACGGAATAGCAGTATCGAGCCGAGTCAGATCCTCCGGTCGACGCATGACGTTGACGCCATGTATTCAAGATAGGCACCCACGTCAACATTCCAAATACGATGTGGCGAGCCTTCCACATTTGCATCACTCTACCTCCCATGTTCTTGCTTTATCTCCCTCGCCCAATCAGATGTGGGGCAGGCGATGCGACCAGCACCGTGACGCTGGAGGAGGGCTCTGTGACCGTCTTCGTCAAGGCCGACCCCGTCGAGGGTACAATGATCCACCTCTATGCCGCAATCCGAGCCACCCGCTTCGAGGCCTTAGAGACAATGAACAGTTGGTTGAGCGGCATAGCTTCCGCGCTCCAGCCCAGGTGCGCCGGGGCCTACTCGCCGCAGAAGTGACTGCGTGAATACGCTCAACCCAGTGTCCACGAAATCAGGGGCTGTACAGACTCCCTATGCCATCGAGAAATTCGGAGCTGCGGAGATGGAGATTATTTACTCGAATATGTATGAGAGTTATCCAACAGTCTACTAGGATCATCGATAGAGTCCACGCAGAGCATGGAAGGGGCCATCCAATTCCGCCTCCAATATGACTCCTGGAGCATTGGGAAGTCCGATCCTGGATAATGAGAACTGATCGTTCACCCCGATTTGATTGACGCGCATACTATAATGAGATTGAAACACACACCGAAACCCCACAGAGATGGCCATCTTCACAAGGTCCGTGGTAAATGAACCAGCTGGGAAAACAAAAGGGGGGCGCGTAATTCCACAACGATGTTGGATGTCGTGAAGAGAAGCTTCCATCTCCCATCGGGCTTCTTCTGGAGATAGCAGGGCCATCCAAGGATGTGAAAACGAATGCGCTCCGAATTCGATTCCTCCGTTTTGCATCGTCTTGACCTGATCCCAGGTCAACATTCGATCTCGCGGGATTTCTACCTGAAGTAACGAAGAAAGTTCCGCAATGCTACGCTCTCGCTCAACGCGAGGCATATGGCCAAGAACTTTCCTGACAGTGGTTCTTGCGGCATTTCGGTCACTCGGTGATTTCAGTGGCACAGATATTTCTTTGGTCGTTATGTGACAAACCCTGTCAACTTTTGTTTTTTGAAACAGGTACCCAACCTGTTGAGGCCAAGGCAAGTCACCACTCGACACACAACCGGTCGCCAGAAACACGGTAGCCGGAACATGGTACTGCTGAAGAATGGGGTACGCGTTCGTGAAATTATCGCGGAATCCATCATCAAAAGTGATGACAACCGAATTAGGTGGAATCGATTGGTGTCGTTCGTAATAATCAAGCAGTTTACTAAGTGGAAGGAAATGATAGTGCCGACTCAGGTAGTCGAGCTGCTCGGCTAGCCAAGAAGGCCTTAACCCCTGAAGACATCCTTCATCGTCGTCTGCCACCCGGTGCCCACAGAAAATTGTTGCGCCGTTTTTCGGACAGAACTTTCGACTTACCCTAGCCATTCCCGCGCCCACGATGATCTGACTCAATCCCATCCGAGTCAACTCTTTCAAACTCACAACGGCCCTCCAAATGACTGTGCCCCAGATCGACATGCGATCAGGTAACGAATTCGCTCGTTCGCACAGGCATTTCGTGCAAAATCTCCTGGCTCAAAAATCCACTCGGAATTCCCTGCCTTTTGCACAAACCTTCCCGGTATCCCATCTTTTCGCATCTGATCCACTGAATGACTTGCCCCAAAGACCGCTTGTAGTTCATTGACAAGCAGCCGGCCATCTGTGGTTTCGAACACATCAACGTCCATACTTCGAAACCCTCCCTTTTCGGTAACCTCCAGAAGAAAATTAAGATGCCGTTCTTCAGGAACATCCCATTCAACTACTCCGGAACCACTGTGGAAACCGTCAACACTACCTTTGGGGTGACCGAAAAATGAGTCTCCAATCCTAACCAATCTCCATTCCTTGTGCACGGACAGGTATTCCTGAAGGAGCACGGTCCCCCATTGCCGGTCTCGGCGATCGAAACCATTGGGCTGAAAACCTTTGTGAAAAACCTTTCGTACGAATCGCCGAAGCTTATCCCGATCATGGAACAACCTTACTCCGGAAGCCGCGGCTCCAAAACTCGCTTTGAAAATTATAGGCAGGTCACACGAAGTAACAAATTGCTGACATTCATCCAGATCATAGAACACCCACGTTCGCGCATGAGGAATCCCATTGGCTGCCAGCCAATAGGCCAACCGACGCTTATCCTCGTAAAACCACATTTCACGCGTGGTGGGAAAGACCGTAATTCCCATTTCGCGATCGAGAATTTCGAGACGATCCTTAATCATCGAGTTCCAAATACTTAAATAGGGATCCCCCCAAACAAGAATAGCCTCGCAGGAGGATTCCCGTACTTGGTCAAGCCAGTCGGATCTCATTAGATCGATAACCCTAAATGGCACTCCTATTTCCAGGCATGCGGCTACATAACATCCATGTGCCTGCATAGAATTCTTGATGATTCCAACACGGAAGGGAACACCACTTGAATTATTGTCACTCGAAAGAATTCCAGAATGAGGAGATATTTCTTCACTCCATCGCAATTTGAGCGGAGTGAGACTGACATATCGTTGCACCCAATATCTAATATTCTTGGGAATCCAATATCTAGCTAACGAGATCCACTGACTCCTCTTCACCGAGCCTCCTTCTCTCTTTGCAAACCTTGATAATATCTGAATATTGCTCCTCGTAATCGGTGACGAAACGTTGAAGACCAAACCACTCACTCGCCAGTTTTCGAGAGCGGCAACCCATGGCCATACGATCTGACGACTGCATCTCCAGCATAGCTTTCAAAGCACGGGCTATATCCATTGGATCAAAAGCATTACAGGTAATTCCATTATCACCCGCCTCAACAATTAGGGGGAGATCTGAGACTCGACTCACCACGATCGGCAAACCACAGGCCATTCCTTCGACCACGGCATTTGGAATCCCTTCCTGTACGGAGACATGAACAAGAGCATCGGCTCTCTGATACTCGTTAACAACGGACTCCGAAAGGCCTTTAAAAGAGATCAGATCCTGCAAACCGTATTCATCAATCAATTGGCGGGCTTTCATATAGGCTTGGGTCGGTTCACCTTTGGAGGTATTCTGATAACGTCCCACCCATTCCAAAATAAAAGGTTGCGTAGTTTGCTGACGAAGAATCCGCACTGCCTGCACCAAACGAACTGGATTTTTTACTTCTGATACCGTCCCCACGCAAATAAAGCGGAAGACTTTTCCAGCTAATTTTGAAATTGGAAAAAACCGGGTATCATCAACACCATTGCGTATAATTCGCAGTTTACCTCGAAGCATTGGAGCAAGTCGGCAAAGGCTGTTTCTGTTCATTACTGTCTGGGTTACAACGCAGTCCGCAAGATGAAACAAGACCAAAGCCCCCCACAGTGAGGGTTTATATGGCGCATAGGTGGCGGTGGAGAAATCACTCGCTACCACTCCAAAACGTCGCCATGGTAAATTAGATAACACTGCCAGGCTTGACGCACGTTTCATAAAGCCATGCAAAATTTGTGGCCGAAAGGTTTCGACCCAACGTTTTATCCCACACAGCTTTTGAAGTTTACCCCTCCCTTTCATTCGGTGGAGTTTCACTCCTCGTTTTTCTACATACTGATCAAAATGCCCCTCTCCCATGGCATTGTAACAAAAGATTTCTACGACATGACCACGATCTACCATTCCGGCCGCAAGCTCAGACAATTGCCGTTCCGATCCCCCTGCATTAAGTTGATCGATCAGGTAGCCCACACGGAAAGGACTTTGATTGGAAGCATTATGAGTCATTATCAAACGTCAATCCCTTTCTTCGTTGAAATTCCGAAGCGGCCTCCCTGTAGATCGTGTCCGATTCCCTTCCTCATGGGGGCATTCGGCTGGCTGCATAAACGGCCTCCGCATTGGCTCCAGGATCAACGATCGTCATACGGTCCGAGCCTTGGTTCCTCCGGTATAGCGACGTGGGTGTCGGTCCTGTCCTCGCGCAAGATCTCCGCTGTTGCACCGCTCGGGGGTTGATCGCTAGAAGATTACTGGCCACCCAGAGGTGTTCTGATCCCCTGTGCACCAGCGATCGACCTTGTCCGTCAGTTGTCCGAGTTGCGCGTTGGGCGACTCCAGGCAGTTGGTCGTCTTGAGGCTCCGGCCCGGCGTGCTGAACAGCCCCAGGCGATGCAGCGTCCGGGTTTCCATCTACCCTTCGTCCAAACTGGTCACGGCGGAGAGATTGATGGGACGCAACTCCTGCTGAAGTCGGAGCAGGACCGCCTTACGACTCCGCGTACGTCGGGCGTTCATAGGCCAGCTGCAGCCGTCGCCGCCGGGTTGCCTGCTAGGCTTCGGAGATGATAGTTGACCACATTCTCCCGTTTATGCCTCCGACAGCGTTGCACCACCGCCGATCGTCCGAACACGGTGTGGATCGCTTTGTGCAGCCCCTGGGTCCGTGCGCAAGCCGAGAGTCACCAAGCCTCGCAAGAACTCCGCGCAGACCGCTTCGTTCTCCGTGGCGATCTACACCGTTCCTCTGTCAGGTCAGTCACTTCCGCCTCCAGCACGTCCCTAACAGCGTGCAAGTCTAATGGAATCAGCCCTTGGATGAGAGCGATGAGGCTTGCTCGCTCGTCTACCGCTCCGGTATGGCCCTCGCCGCCGGATTTGGTCGCACCTTGCCTTCTATTGGTGATTCGGATCACGTTTCACATGAAGCGGCTCTTTTCGTTGGTGTGGGACAGTGGTTGTCTGATCCACGGTCACCGGACAGCACCACAAAGGTAGCCGCTTCGTCAATTTCAACTAACGATGACACACGTTCATTATCACAACAAGAGGATTTATCAAGATCTCCGTTGAAATGTTCTGAGCCGCTCCATGGTTAATGTTATGCCGCCCTCTTGGTCCGAGCTGGATGCGGATCCGAGCACTCGACATCAATCCTCGCGATGATCTACGCAATATTTGTTTGAACTGGCCAATGCATTCAGTTGCTGTACAGATCGGCTCTTCATTGTATTCCTCTGTCGACTGATTTTCGAGGTGGACATCACCGTGTCAGGCGTCTCGACAAGCAGGAAAGACGCGGATCGCTACAACTTGCGCAAGCAGAGTGACCGGTGTTTCTTTCTGCCTACATTAGCTACAGCTTGTGAATCGTTTAGCACCAGCCAGAAGATGTTTCCTTCGTATTATTAGAGAGTTAGAAATGATACGAGTGGCATGATTGTTGCGCTTGTCGCGCTTCGTTTGAGGGAACCACTCAACACATCGGAAGTTCACATGTTGCGGTCCATCAATAGAGGAGATTGCCAAATGTTTCAACTCAAACGAGCACTCGGTATCGGCGTACTGGCTACTGCACTATTACCAACCGTTGCTGTTCATTCGGCAACCTACTATGTTTCCACGAGCGGGAGCAACAGCAATTCTGGCACAAGCTCCAAGCCGTGGCGGACGGTGGCCTACGCAACATCCAAAATGGTCGCGGGGGATACTACCTATGTCCGGGGCGGGACGTACAGCGAAGGGTTGATCCAATTCGGAAGATCCGGCACCTCGTCGGCTCCAATCAAGCTCCTGAACGCGCCTGGCGAATTCCCTATCGTTAATTTTATCGACAAGACATCAACCCGTCAGATTCGTATTCAGAACCACGATGGCTCTCAAAAGGCGATCGCTTGGATCACGATTGAGGGGTTTGAGATTCGGAATGGGTACGTTGGCATCAAGGTGGTGAACGGCCAGAATTTAACGTTTCGGCGGAATTGGATTCATCATCATCTTACGCATGGAATTTTCGGGAATGCCACCAAGTCGCTGATCGACCGGAACAGGATCAATCACAATGGCGACTTCTCCCGGTGTGCTAGCACTCCGTCAATCTGCAACCAACACCACGGCATGTATATGAATGGCACGGCAATCACGCTCACAAACAATCTCTTTTACGACAACCTTGGTGTAGGCGTCCAACTGAACGGGACGGTCAGTTACAATTCCAGTACGTATCCGGGATCGGATTTCGCCCTCTCTCACAATTGGGTCATTGCCAACAACACCATTGCCTACCAAGGTCATGGGGCTGGCATCGTTGTGTGGGGGGCCAATTGTGACTCTGCACGGATCGAGAACAACATTCTCTACGAGAACTATGTCAAAGGTGCTTCTTACCATACGAATGGGATTGCTTTCACAGGAGCAACCAGTAGTACGGGGATCGTGATTAGAAACAACCTTGCCTTCGCCAGTGGGTCTGGTGGCACAAAGTTTCTCGGCTCTGGGGGGAGTTACACGCAATCCGGTAACATCGTGAACACGCTCAACCCGAAGTTCGTCAACGCCCCTGCCACACTCCCGTCGTCGCCGAATTTCGCTCTGGCCTCAGGAAGCCCAGCCGTCGACAAGGGCTTGTCCCTCTCTGCGGCCAAAATATCGTACCCCGGCACAACTCGACCACAGCTATCTGCCTATGATATTGGCGCTTATGAATACTATGGTAGTGGTACTCTTGCTGCACCAACATCACTGCAAGTTGTTAACTGAAGTGCTTGGTGCGGCTGCGGGTTAATCGTTCTGGGAATAACCGGCCCACCGTGTCCTCATTTCATCCACCACCGTTTGCCTGTCGGAGCATCACGTACAGGCAATTGGTGGTGTGGTGGGCTTCCAGAGCTTGAACACGTTTAGGGGAACAAATCAGTATTTGCTCCTTCGGGAGACCATCATCAGGTGCAGGAAGAACTGCCTGAACCTGAAGAAACTCTATGACCTTCCCTCGATTTCAGAGACACCTGTATAAGGAGGAACAG
>Ga0073934_10005095_pt1 | contig 20834 bp, 18 predicted proteins | sample LarsenN4metaG_FD_76834 | JGI IMG/M metagenome (GOLD analysis project Ga0073934, IMG submission 76834) | Hot spring sediment bacterial and archeal communities from British Columbia, Canada, to study Microbial Dark Matter (Phase II) - Larsen... ...
ACATCGTGGATTTCGCCAAGGATGCCGCCTGCCCGGATGCCTTCCTGCCCAAAGACCCGCGCAACATGCAGGAAATGCTCAAGGTGCTGGTGGAAGCGGAGCGCTGCGCCATCCGCGTGTACACGGACATCTGTCACATGACCTTCGGAAAAGACTATCGCACCTACGATCTCGCCCTGGGCATCCTGCACGAGGAGATCGAGCACGAAGCGTGGTTCTCCGAATACCTGGGCGAAGGCCCCTCGGGTCATTTCCGCCGCGGCACTCCCGGGGAGTCGCCCTACACGGCCCGGTTCTTGACGGTGCCGAAGTAGATTCGCTCCGATCACGGAGGATTAGTCACCTGAGGCATGGGTCCCGGAGAGCGGCGCACGCGGAGTTAGTCTGACCATTGCGGGTGCGCGCGACGTCTCTCCGGGGCAGATCCGACTATTACACGAATTGCCTTGCGCGGCCCAGTGGAGATATGATGGCGGCTGTTCGTTTTCGCCGCCGCATACAGTTGGTTTCCCTTCTCGCCGCGCCCGCAGCGGTTTCCTGCTGAGACCAGCCGCTTCCCTCTATGGGGTTGTACCTCAACTCGTTCCCTAAATCGGAAGGAGAGTGCCTCATGACATCAGGAACCAGAAACCTCAAGTGGGTGCTGTCGTTCACACTCAGCGGAGTGCTCTTGGTCCTGAGCATGGTCTATGCTCAGGAACGTGGCAAGACCAGCTACTCCCCCGTGGACATCAAGGAGAGCTTCGCCTCAATCATGGCGCGGATGAAGGCCGCGAAGGCCGAGGTGATGAGTCGTCACACGGACCTGCTGAATGCGCGCTATGACCTGAGCGACCGGCCCGCCCGCGGGATCACCATGTCCCGAGGGAAGCCAATTCAAGAAGGGGTTCGGAGCAAGCTGCCCGCCGGCATGACCTGGGAAAAACTGGCCGCGATGAGCCCGGAGGAGGTCCGCGGGAAGGACCTGTTCCCCAAGGGCTTTTTCCCGCTTCCGCATCCCAACCATCCCGAAGGCGGCATGCTTTTCCCAAAATTCCATATCACCGAGATCTTGAAACAGGAAGGGCGTGACCTGACCCGCTTCGACCTGGACTACGACCTCCCGGATCACTTCCTGCCGGAATTCCCAGCGCCGATCTACCTGACTACGCGCCCCGACCTGGGTGACGCCTCGCAAGGCAAGCTCGTAACCATTGACAACTACTACGAGATGTTCAACGGCATCCTCAACCCCAAGCAACTAGAAGGGCTGCGTCTGCTGGTGACGCCTTTCCCGCAGCAGCAGTTCAACCAGACGGAAGACCGCCGGTCGGAGCGGCCCAGCCGCGGCGTGGCCTGCTTCGATTGTCACGCCAACGGCCACACTAACGCAGCCACGCACCTGGTGGGGGACATTCGACCGCAGGAATTCCGCCACCGCATCGACACCCCATCACTCCGCGGCGTAAACATCCAGCGGCTCTTCGGCTCGCAGCGGGCGCTAAAGACCGTCGAGGACTTCACCGAATTCGAACAGCGTGCCGCGTATTTCGACGGCGACCCCCTGACCGCCACCAAGAAGGGCGTCAACATCCTCGAGCGCGGCAGCCAAGTGCACTTCATGGCTGAGTTCGAGGCCCTGCTCGATTTCCCGCCGGCTCCGAAGCTGGGGATTGAAGGCAAGCTGGACCCGGCCAAGGCGACAGCAGCGGAGATGCGCGGGCAGGACGTTTTCTTTGGGAAAGGCCGGTGCGGCTCCTGCCACCCCGCGCCCTACTACACAGACAACTCGATGCACAACCTGAAAGTGGAGCGCTTCTTCACTCCGCGAATGATCAATGGACGCATGGCCAGCGCCGATGGTCCGATCAAGACCTTCCCGCTGCGCGGGGTCAAGGACTCACCCCCGTACCTTCACGATGGGCGGTTGTTGACCCTGGAGGATACGGTCGAGTTCTTCAACATGGTTCTCGGTCTGCAGCTGACGCCACAGGAAAAACAGGACCTGGTCGTATTCATGCGCACCCTGTGATCGCCGGACAGTTGCGCGGACTCAACTTCGGAACTGTCGAAAAAGGGCCGGGAGCCGCCGTGCGCTTCCGGCCCTTTTCGCGAGCATGGGGCCAGGAGCGCGGAGTGGAGCTTACTGGTGATGGGCGGAAGCCGTTGGGTTGAGGTCGCAGCGCTGGCTGACCTGCCGCCTGGCAAGGTCGCACGCGCGGAAGTTGCCGGGCGGGTGCTGGCGCTGGTGAATATGGATGGCGTGGTGCACGCCGTGGACGCGGTCTGTCCACATCAGGGCGGGCCACTCGAACAGGGCACACTCTGGCAGGGCAAGCTGCAGTGTCCCTGGCATTTCTTTCTCTTTGACCTGGCCACCGGCTCCAACTGCTATCCAGCCAACGTCTATCCCGACGACATGCCGCAATTACGCGAGCAGCTTGCTCCCCTGCGTGTCTTTCCGGTACGGATCGAGGACGGCCGGGTGTTGGTTCAAGTCGAGGAATAATGAAAACGGTCGCGGACTCAGGAACAACGGCTTGAGAAGACGTTGCCCGGAGACTCGAACGGCCAATATTGCGCGTACCGGCAGCGTTCCTCACGCCGCCGGCATCCTGCCGGGGATTGAAGTTTTCACGCTCAGCGCGTTTCCACTCCGGGAGCAACCGTGACCTGGAACTTCTCCGTCTGCGAGTAGGTTCCGTAGGCAAAGGTCACCGTATATTCGCCCGGCGTCACGTGCTTCTGGCCTTCACCGCCGTATTCGGCGAGCACGTCTTTGGTGGGCTTCAGGTCCCAGGCGATGCGGCCCAGGCCGGGCGCGCCGGGCAGCTTGAATTTGGCCACGGGCTGGCCGGCGGCGTTGGTGATTTTGATTTTCACTTCCTCACCGGTGAAGGCCTTCACGAAAAAGCTGATCAGCGCGCCTTCGGGCGGATTGTCGCCGCGGAAGACGGCTTTGCCGTTCCAGTCCGCGAAGCCGGGCATCATGTGCATGCCCAGCGCGGGGCGGACAGGGAAGAGATGCGCGGGCTTTTCGCGCACCTCGAGAGTGAACTGTTGCAGAGGGCGAATGTCGTCCACGATGTAGAGGCTGCGGCCGTGCGTGGCGATGAGCAGGTCGTCCTCGCGCGGGTGCACGGCGATGTCGTCCACGGCGACGGTGGGCAGCTCGCCGAACTTCACCCAGTGCGCGCCGCGATCCACGCTGATGAAGAGGCCGAACTCGGTGCCGGCGTAAAGCAACCTGGGGTTCTTGGGATCTTCGCGGAGTACTTTCACCGGCCCCTCGGCGGGCAGATCCGCCGCGATGCTCTGCCACGACTTGCCGCGGTCGGCGGTGCGGTAGGCGAGGGGGGAGTAGTTGCCGGTGCGGTGCGCGTCCACGGCCAGATACGCGACATTCGCATCCGCGTAACTCGCTTCGAGGCGCATGATCCACTGGCCTTTCGCCGGCGCAGGCAGGTTGGCGGTCAGGTCAGTCCAGCTCTGGCCGTCGTTTTCGGTGATCCAGAGCTTGCCGTCGTCGGTGCCGGCCCAGAGCAGGCCGACTTTCAGCGGCGATTCCGCCAGGGCGTACACCACGGCGTAATTCTCCGCGCCGCTGCCGACGGCCACGGTCTTCTTCGGGTCCTGCGTGGAGAGGTCCGGGCTAATCCGCTGCCAGTGTTCGCCCTGCTGCGTGAGGCGGAAAACGTGGTTGCCGGCGAGATACATCGCGCCCTTGGTGTGCCGGCTGGCGATGAGCGGCGAGTTCCAGTGGAAGCGGAATGCCTTTTGTCCTTCGGACGGCTCGGGGCGCAGCATTTTCACCTGGCCGCTGCGCATGTCCATGCGGTGCACGAAACCCTGCTGCGATTCGGTGTACACGATTTCGGGATCGTCGGGGTCAAAGACGCAATAGAAGCCGTCGCCGCCGCCGATGTTGATCCAGTCAGAGTTGATGATGCCTTCTTTCGTGCGCGTGCGGCTGGGGCCGACCCAGTTCAGGTTGTCCTGCAAGCCGCCGCAGATGCGGTAAGGCGCGCTCATGTCGAAGTTGAGGCGATAGAACTCGCCGGCGGCGATGTGGTTGAGATGGTCCCAGGCTTTGGCACCGTCGAAGCTCTGGTACAGACCGCCGTCGGTGCCTAGCAGCAAGCGCTTCGGGTTCTTCGTGTCAATGGCCAGCGCGTGCAAATCGGGGTGGACCTTTTCGAAGAGGTCCTCGCGGAAAGTTTTGCCTCCATCGTCGGAGACATGCAGAGCGAAGCCGAGGACGTAAATGCGCTGGTCGTTTTCGGGGTCCACGCGGATCTGGCTGAAGTAGAAGGGCCGGGGATTGAGCGGGTTCACGCGCGTCCAGGATTCGCCGGCGTCGTCGGAGCGGAAGACGCCGCCGCGCTTGCTGCGGACCTCGTCAATGCTGCTGGTGCCGCCTTCGTCGCTCTGCACGATGGCGTAAACGATTTTGGGATTCTTGCGGTAGATGCCCAGGCCGATGCGCTGCGTGCGCGGGGGCAGGCCCTGGTCCAGTTTCTTCCACGTCTCGCCGCCGTCGGTGCTCTTGAAGATGCCGCCCAGGTCTTTGCCGTCGGTCAGGTCGGCGCCGGAGACGAACGACCAGGGTGTACGCTGGCGCGCGTAGAGCGCGGCGTAGAGCACATTTGGGTCGGAGGGATCGAGAGCGACTTCGCCACAGCCGACGCGGTCGTTGTACGGCGCGGCTGCGTTCAGCACCAGCTTCCACGTTGCGCCCGCGTCGGTGGTCTTGTAGAGCCCGCGTTCGCCGCCGAAGTTCCACAGATCGCCGCCGGCCGCCACCCACGCGGTCTTCGGGTCAGTGGGGTGGACGACGATCCGGGCAATCGTTCTGCTGCTCTTCAGACCGGCGTGCGTCCAGGTTTCTCCGCCGTCCGTCGAGCGATAAACGCCGTGGCCCCAACTGGAGCTATTGCGGTCGTTAGCTTCGCCGGTGCCCACCCAAACGACTTTGGAGTCCGACGGCGCCACGGCTACCGCCCCGATAGCCGCTACCGGTTCTTTCTCGAAGATGGCGTCGAAGGTTACGCCGCTGTTGGTCGTTTTCATCACGCCTCCGGTGCCCAGGGCGACGTAGAACGTGGACGGATCATTCGCGTCCAGGGCAACATCCGACACGCGGCCACCCATCACCGCCGGGCCGATACTGCGCGCCTTGAGCCCACGCACAAGAACTGCATCGAGCGGTGGCTCCGCGGGCGGGGCAGGAGCGGGCGTCGCGGCGACCGCCGGAGCCGGTGCATCCTTGGGTTTGGGCTTCTGCTTCTGGGCCGGCGAAAAGGAGCAAATCACGAAGATGGCAAGGACGGCGGCCAGCGTGCGCTTCATGGCGTATCTCCTGAATGAGAAAGGCAGGCGCGCATCTTAGGCCGGGAGCTCGGTGAAGTCAACGCAGGCGAACCTGGTATGAAAGTGAATCAAAAATACCGTAGGGGCACGATATATCGTGCCCCTACGGTTCCCATTCTCGAGTATCGAATATCGAGTTTCGCGCGCTATCGCACCGCGGCGTTGACCGGCACGTTAACGTAAGTGAGCCAGCCGTGGCGGTCGGGCTTCCTGCCCTCCGCGAGCGCGAAGAACTCTTCCTGCAATTTCTTGGCGATGGGCCCGCGCGTGCCCTTGCCGACGGGTTGGCGGTCAATCGAACGGATCGGGGAGATCTCCGTGGCCGTCCCGACGAGCATGACTTCTTCGGCGATGTAGAGCATCTCCCGCGGGATCATCTGCTCCTGGCAAGGGATGTCCAAGTCCTCGCAGAGCTGGATCACGGCGCTGCGGGTGATGCCGGGAAGCACGCTATTGACCAGCGGCGGCGTGAGCATCTTGCCTTCGTACACGACGAAAATGTTTTCGCCGGAGCCTTCGCTGACGCAGCCATTCACGTCCAGGGCGATGCCTTCCACGTAGCCGTTGGTGATGGCCTCCATGCGGATCAACTGGGAGTTCATGTAGTTCGCGGCAGCCTTGGCCATGGCGGGAAGCGTATTGCCGGCCATGCGCGCCCAGGAACTGACGCAGACGTCTACGCCCTTCTCGAGGGCCTCTGCGCCGAGGTACTTGCCCCAGTCCCAGCAGGCCATGAAGACTTGCACCGGGCAGGGGAACGGGTTCACGCCCACTTCGCCGTAGCCGCGGATGACAATGGGCTTCACGTAGCACGCGTCCATTTTATTAACCCGCACTATTTCCGTAGCCACGTTCATCAATTCTTCCAGCTTGTAGGGGATTTCCATCCGGTAGATGCGCGCGGAATTCAGCAGGCGCTGCATGTGTTCCTTCAGGCGGAAAATGGCGGGGCCCTGCGGCGTGTGGTAGCAGCGGATGCCTTCGAAAACGCCGCTGCCGTAGCTGACCACGTGCGAAAGGATGTGGATTTGGGCGTCGTCCCAGGGGATGAACTTTCCGTCGTGCCAGATTTTTTCCGTGGGCTTAATGCTCATGGACACTCTCCAATGAGTGTTGTATGTGTCGCGGGGACGGTGCTGCTTCGAGGGGAACCATTCGCAGCGTTCGCGGAACGGCCCGTACTGGCGATGGCGATAGCACTCGGCTTCGGGCGGAATGGCGCGATGAACTCTGCGGAGCCGCGCTGCGTCTCGCCCGCGAGCAAGTATAGCACACGGCTTTGTGTGTCAAAGACATTGACGTGCCGGGCGGCGGAAGCCGGGGGAAGCCGTCCAAATTGGCCGGGGCCGCGTTGATGCGGCGTGCCACGCGCTGCGAGAACGCAAGCGCGATTCATGCCGAGTTCGCGGCAGGCGGACCAAGAATCTCAATGATTTGGCACGTCTGTTAGGATTGGATTCTATTTGGTCCGCGGCGGGTTGGACGGCGGCTGCAGCGATTCGAAGATGTTGATTGCTTCCGCGCGGCGGTCGCCGCGGGTGCTTTCCCAAGCCCCCAGCAGCAGGAAGGGAATCATCGCCGCCGCAGCCCACAGCTTGGCCCTGTTGGGTACGCGTTCTTCGGGTTCCCAGCGGAACAGTTGCCGGGAAATCACGAAGGCCACCGCGAAACTCCCCGCCAGGGCGATCACATCCGCGGTCACACTGAATAACGAAGCATGCCGCACCAGCACGCTTTGCAGGCCGGTGACCAGGTAGGTGGCCGGCAGAAAGAGCGCGACGTGCTGGATGAACTTGGGCAGGATGGGCAGCGGAATGGCCGCGCCGGAGAGGAACAGGAAGCAGAACCACACGGCGTTGTTGATGACCTGGGTTTCCTGCATGTTGTTGGTCACGCTGGCCACGATCAGGCCGAGAGAAGAGAAGGCGATGGCCCCGAGCGAAACAATGACAAACGCCCCGAACAGGTTGCCCCATTGCGTCATCCCGAAGACAACTCGCGCGAGGACGAACTCCAGCGCCACCGTGGGCAGGATCAGAACATAGTTGGACATCACGCTGGAGGCCAGCATGGCCGTCGCGCCCACCGGAGCCAGCCGGAAGCGCCGCAGGATGCCCTGTTCGCGGAAGATGACAAGCTGCGCGCTCAAGCCCCAGAAGCTGCCCATCACCGTCAACGAAAGCACCTGCGCGAGGACGTAGGCCACTTTGCGTGGGTCACCGCGGCCGAACACGCCGGCGTAAAAGAACAGGAAGCCGATGGGCAGGATGATGCTGAAAAACAGGAAGGCCTTGCTGCGCAGCGCCATGCGCATTCGGATTTTCGTCAGTGTCCAGGAGTGTTTCACGGTGTGCGCTCCGCGTTCAGTCCCGCAGGCGGCGGCCGGTGAGCTCGATAAACACGTCTTCGAGCGAGGGCGCGGCGATTTCCAGGCTTTGCAGCTCGTTGCCGTGCGCTTCGAGGTGCTTGACGAGCGCCACGATGGTTTGCGGCGGCCGGGAGGAATGCAGCACGTAGGTGTCCTCGAACAGGCGGCAATCGGCCACGCCCTCCAGGCGCTCGAGCGCGCCGTCGGCGGCGGGATGCGCCAGGCGCACCTGGATGCGCGTGGTCCCCGCGGAGCGCTGCTTCAGCTCGCGCGGGGTGCCCAGGGCCATCACGCGGCCGTGGTCAATGATGGCCACGCGGTCGCACAGGCGTTCCGCTTCCTCAATGTAGTGCGTCGTCAGCAGGACGGTTTTTTTCTCCTGCCGCAGTTCTTCGATGATGTCGTAGATTTCGCGGCGCACCTGCGGGTCCAGGCCGGCGGTGGGCTCGTCGAGAAAGACCACGCGCGGCTCGTTGACCAGCGCCAGGGCAAGAGCCAGGCGCTGCTTCTGTCCTCCGGAAAGCTGCGAGTAAAAGGCTCGGCGCTTCTCCTCCAGGCCGAAGCGGCGCAGCAGGTCGGCCTGGTTGCGCCGTTGGAGATAGAAACTGGAAAAGAGCTCGAGGGCTTCGTCCACGCGGAGCTTATCCGGCAGGGCAGTGGACTGAAGCGCGGCGCCGAACAGATTCTGATAGGCCGCGCCGCTCTGCTGCGGGTGGAGCCCGCACACGCTGACGCGCCCGGAATCCGCGGTGCGCAGGCCCTCGAGGATTTCCACGGTGGTGGTTTTGCCGGCGCCGTTCGGCCCCAGCAGGCCGAAGACCTCGCCTTCGCGCACCTCGAAGCTGATGCCGCGGAGCGCCTCGACCGGGCCGTAACTTTTCAGAAGATTTTCGACTTGGATGATCGCGTCGTTCACGATGAAGCTGTCATGATACAGCAAGCCCCTCCCCGCGCGCGAATCCCCAGGCGCGCTTCCGCTCTGGAGCCCTCTAACGCTCTGACTTTTTGACCTTCCACTGATGCCGCGGCATGTCCACGCACATGCCCACAAAGGTGGTGCCCTCGCTGGCCAGCAGCTTGCGCTGGAGCGAGGCATGTGGCTCGCGGATGAGGATGCGCCCTCCTGCGCCCACCACGCGGTGCCAGGGGATGGCGCGTCCGGCGGGGCAGGCGAACATGGCCCGGCCGGCGGTGCGCGCGCCACCGCGCAGGCGCAGCGCGCGGGCCAGTTGCCCGTAGGTGATCACGCGCCCGCGCGGGATGCGCTGCACCAGCCGGTACACGGCGTCCCAGCCCATGTGCGGCCCTCCGACGGACTAGCCTATTCGTACTAGCCTGACGGTACAAGTCATGTGAATCCAGTGGGGGATGGCCGCTTCCACTACGCGCGTGCGAAGCTAACTTGCGCGAGGGAAGCAGGCATCTAAAGGAGTGGAGGCACGCATGGAATCGGCGGAAAAGCCGATGAAGTGGAGTGACCGCCACGCGCCGGAGAAGCGGCCGGGAGTTGGCAACTTGGCGACGCGCGAGGCATCTAAGGCTTGTAGGGGATAGTGGAAGGCGATTACACTACGGCCCGATAGCGCCTCGGGAAACAGGGCCGTAGGGGAGCTGGCACATGGCGTTTCTTCGCCGCAAAGGCAATGCCTGGTACCTGGTGCACAACGTACGCCGCCAGGGGAAAGTGAAGCAGCTCCATCTGGCCCGCCTGGGCGATCACCCGCGCATCACGGACGAAGTGGTACGCCACGTCTCCCGCCATCATCCGCTGCTGGATTTGAACTGGTCGCAGCTCCGCGAAGAGGTGAACAGCCGCGTGGAGCTGTATGACCCTCGATCGGAATACGTACAAAAGCTGGTCCACTCTCTTCGCACTCTGAATCTCGATCTGGCCGAGCTGTATCCGACGCTTTTGAAGTGGGGCGAATCGCCGGCCGCTGCCGGCGAGCTGATTACGCAGTTGCGGCTGCTGCGCTCCACCGTGGACGTTAAGCTCAACCAGTTCGAGCGGACGGCGCGCCCCAGCGTGGCGTCCGGGCGGAGTTTCCGTTAGGGAGGCTGGACCATGAGCGCCATGCGAGCACGACAACAACTTGATCCCAGCCGGCGCAGCACGGAGTCTTGCGAGTTCGAGGCCGAACTCCGCAGGCGCATCGTCGGGCAGGAAGAGGCCGTGCAGGCGCTGGTGGACATCTACCAGGTTTTCCGCGCTGGGTTGCACTCGTCGGGGCGCCCGGTGGGCAACCTGCTGTTCCTGGGCCCGACGGGTTCCGGCAAGACGCACATAGTGGAGGCCATGGGTGAAATCCTGTTCGGCGACCTGCACGCCGTCATCAAGGTGGACTGCGCGGAATTCCAGCACTCGCACGAGATCGCCAAGCTGATCGGCTCGCCGCCGGGCTACCTGGGCCACCGCGAGACGCATCCGCTGATTACACAGGAAACGCTGGAGCAGCACACGCTGAAGGACGGCACCAAGCTCAGCCTGCTGCTGTTCGACGAGATCGAGAAGGCCTCCGATGCGCTGTGGCAACTGCTGCTGGGAATCCTCGATAAGGCCACGCTGACGCTGGGCGACAACCGCCGCGTGGACCTCTCCCAGACGATCATCTTCATGACCTCCAACCTGGGCGGCGTGGATATCAGCGCGCTGATGAGCGGCGGGATGGGTTTTGTCCAGCCGGTGGACAAGCCCGCGGACAAGGTGGATGCGAAGGTCGAGCACACCGCCACGGAAGCGGCCCGGCGGAAGTTTTCGCCGGAGTTCATGAACCGCATTGACAAGGTGGTGGTGTTCCACCCGCTGCGTCCGGCGCAGCTCGAACAGGTGCTGGATATCGAGCTGGACCAGGTGCAGCGGCGGGTGCTGGATACCGCGCACGGCCAGTTCGTCTTCCGGCTGACCACGGCGGCGCGGCAGTTCCTGCTGCGTGAGGGCACGGACATTAAATACGGCGCGCGGCACCTGAAGCGGGCCATCGAACGGCACATCGTCTATCCGCTGGCCAACCTGCTCTCCACCGGGCAGATTGAAGTGGGCGACGTGCTGAGTATTGATTACGACGACGCTGCCGAGCGGCTGACGTTTGCGCGCACCGGGGAAAACGTAGTGGTGCAGATGGCGCCGCCGGCAACCCTGTTCGGCGAGCAAGCGGTGACGGCGCGCGGCGGGCGTGCGGTCGAAGCACCGGCCACGGCTGTGGCCCGCGACAAGCAGACCACTGCCGCAGCACCGCCGGCCGCACCTTCGCCGGCGGCCAGCAGCCGGCGACGTCACGACTCGTAACCATCGTTGCCCAGTAGCGAAGGGGCGTGCCAAAGCTTCGCGACGCCCTTCCATCTATTCATCCTGCTTCTCGCCTTTCTCCCCTGTGCCATAATCGTGTCTGTGTTTTAATCCTCTGGGGATGAGGGCCGGCGGCAAACATTGCCATTCCCCAGCCATCTAACGAACCGATGGGACCCAGCCAGTGGGAGGCAGAAATGAAGCGAGCATGCGTTCGTGGGGAAGCGGTGGTGCGGATTTCGCGCGGCAGGGCGCAGGGTGCGCTGGCGCTGCTGCTAGTGATGACGCTGGCCTGGGCGCCGGTGGCCAGCGCCGACCGCACGCGGTTGAAGCCGGGCTGGAACCTGTTCTCACCAGCGCAGGATGTGGAGATCGGGCGGCAGGTGTCGCAGGACGCCGAGCGGCAGCTCCCCATCGTCAACGATTCGCGCATCGAGAACTACTTGAATTCGCTCGGGCGACGGCTGGCGGCAAAAGCCCCTTACGAACGCTATCCTTATCAGTTCAAGATGGTGAACGACCGCGCCATCAACGCCTTCTGCCTGCCGGGCGGGTTCGTCTATGTGAACCGTGGAGTGGTCGAGCAGGCGGACAACGAAGCGCAACTCGCCGGGGTGATGGCGCACGAGATTTCTCATGCGGCGCTGCGCCACGGCACCAACCAGGTGTCCAAGGCCTACGCGGCACAGGTGCCGCTGGCGGTCCTGGGCGGAGTGATGGGCAGCGGCTCGCTCGGCGCGATCCTGGCGCAGGTGGGCGCGGGCTTCGCCGTAAATTCCGTCCTGCTGAAGTATTCGCGCGACGCCGAACGCCAGGCAGACCAGCTCGGCGCGCAGATTCTTTACGACGCAGGCTACGACCCGCGCGGCATCCCGCAATTCTTTGAAAAGCTCCAGGCGGAAAGCAAAGGTGGGCGCATGCCGCAGTGGCTGAGCAGCCACCCCAACCCGGAGAACCGCATCACCGACGCAAACAGCGAAATTGAAAAGCTGGGCGGCGCGCCGCGCAACTACCGCACCGATTCCGCGGAGTTCCGCACAATCAAGGCGATGGTGGTCGCGCTGCCAGCGCCGGCTAAGGGCGGCCAGCAGCCACGTTCCAGCGGGCGCGGCGGTCGGCCGGAGTTGCCCTCAGACCGTTATCAAAGCTACCGCGGCAACGCGGTGCGCATGTCCTATCCGGACAACTGGCAGACCTACGGGCAGGGAGACGCGGTGACGTTTGCGCCCGAAGGCGGTATCGTGCGCGACAGCAGCGGGAACCCACAGGTGGCCTACGGAATCATGGTGAACCTGTACGAGCCGCAAACCGATCGCTACGGCCAAATCACCGTGGAAGACGCCACCGACCAGTTGATTGACGATCTGCGGCACTCCAACCCGAGCCTGCGCATCGCGCGGCGGCGCGAGCGTGTGCGCGTGGGTGGCGAGCGCGGGCTTTCGACCTATTTGTGGAACGATTCCGTGCTCGGGGGGCGCGAATACGTCTGGCTGGTCACCGTGCTACGTCCGGAGGGATTGATCCATTTGGTGTGTGTCGCGCCGGAACGCGAATACGACGATTACGACCAAGCGTTCCAGAACATGGTCAGTTCGGTGCGGTTCCCGCGATAGATCCATGTAGGGACTGCAAAATCACAAGGGCGGCCGGAGGGCCGCCCTGCTTTTTCTTCGCCACCCATCACGCGTCACTGCTTCAGTCCGCTGCTTCTCCCTCCGTGCGAGGCTTCCATCGGAGAATGGGTCTGCGCGCGGCGGTGACTTCGTCGAGGCGACCGACGCGGGTGGTGTGCGGCGCGGTCTTCACCAGCTCCGGATTCGCCGCCGCTTCTTCGGCGATTGCGCGCATGGCGGCAATGAACAGATCGCATTCTTCTTTCGACTCGGACTCGGTGGGCTCGATCATCAGCGCGCCGGGAACGATCAGCGGGAACGCCGTGGTGTAGGGGTGGAAGCCGTAGTCAATCAGGCGCTTGGCGATGTCCATGGTGTTCACGCCGTTCTTCTTCTGGCGGGCGTCGCTGAAAACGACTTCGTGCATGCAGGGCAGCTTGTAAGGCAGCTCGTACACGTCTTCGAGCGCGGTGCGGATGTAGTTGGCATTCAGCACGGCGTCTTCGCTGGCCCGGCGCATCTCCGGGCCGTAGGCCAGCGCATAGGCCAGCGCGCGCACCAGCACGCCGAAGTTGCCGAAGAAGGCGCGGACGCGGCCGATGGACTGCGGGCGGTTTTGGTCAATGGCCAGCCGGCCGTCCTTTTCCGCAATCACCGGGATGGGCAGAAAGGGCTCGAGGATTTTCTTCACGGCCACGGGCCCTGCGCCCGGCCCGCCGCCGCCGTGGGGCGTGGAGAAGGTCTTGTGCAGGTTCAGGTGCATCACGTCCACGCCGAAATCGCCCGGGCGGGCGATGCCGGCCAGCGCGTTCATGTTGGCGCCGTCCATGTACAGCAGGGCGCCCCGGGCGTGCAGGATTTCCGCGATCTCGCTGATGTTCTGCTCGAAGATGCCCAGCGTGTTCGGGTTGGTGACCATCAGCGCGGCCACGTCCACGTTCACCGTGTCCACCAGGCGCGCGATGTCAATCTCGCCGTTGGAGTCGGACTTGATGTTCTCCACCGCGTAGCCGGCGATGACGGCGGTGGCGGGGTTGGTGCCGTGCGCGGAATCGGGGATCAGCACTCTCTTGCGCGGGTTGCCCTGGCTTTCCAGGTACGCGCGAATCAGCAGCAGGCCGGTGAGCTCGCCCTGCGCGCCGGCGGCGGGCTGGAGCGTGACCGCGTCCATGCCGGTTACTTCGAGAAGGATGTTCTCGAGCGTCTTGAGGATGCGCAGGCAGCCTTGAGAGAGTTCAGCGGGCTGATAGGGATGCTCGGAGGCGATGCCATCGAGCCGCGCGACAAATTCATTTACGCGCGGGTTGTACTTCATCGTGCACGACCCCAGCGGATACATGCCCAGGTCTATTGCGTAGTTCCACGTCGAAAGCCGCGTGAAGTGGCGGACCACTTCGATTTCGCTGACTTCGGGGAAGCCTTCGATGCCCTTGCGCAGGTAGGCGCCCAGGGCCTCTCCCGCATCCGCCGCCGGGACGTCCAGCGGCGGGAGTTCCATGCCGCGCTTGCCCGGCGAGGATTTCTCGAAGATCAATCCTTCGCTCTGGCTGGTATGCCGGCCGGCTTTCTTGATTTTGTCGGGCATCCTTTAGTTCTTCTCTGTCCTGGGCATCATGTTCGCACGTGTGAACGTTCGAAGGTGCGAAGGTTCCTCGCTGTCCGGGTGGCGTTGTCGTTTTCCGTACACCTTTAACGTCGCCACGTTCACACCTTCATACTTTCAAACCGGTATTTTCAGGGCGCGGTCAATACCCGCGGCGAGGCGCTCGATTTCTTGGCGCGTCGTTGTTTCCGTGACGCAGACCAGCCCGCGCTTGGTCTGTTCCGAATAGAAAGGCCCGAGCGGCAGCGGGCCGATGATTTTCTCCCCCAACAATTCCTGGTTGATCATGCGCACGGAGCGCGGGAATTCCATAACGAACTCGTTGAAGAACGGGCCCGAAAACGCGCGCTTCACGCCCGGAACTTTTTCGAGCTGCGCGAGAGCGTACTGGGCCTTGGCCACGTTCTGTTCGGCCTGCTCACGCAGGCCCTGCTTGCCGAGCAGGCAAAGATGGATCGTGGCGGCCAGCGCGCAGAGGGCCTGGTTGGTGCAGATGTTTGAAGTCGCTTTCTCGCGGCGGATATGCTGCTCGCGCGTGGCCAGGGTCAGCACGAAGCCGCGGCGGCCCTGGCTATCCGTGGTCTGTCCCGCCAGCCGCCCGGGCATCTGCCGGACGAACTTTTCGCGGGTGGCAATGACGCCCGCGAAGGGCCCGCCGTAGCTGGGCGGCAGGCCCAAGCTCTGCGCTTCCAGGGCAACGATGTCCGCTTCGGCCGGGGGCCGGGCGAGACCGAGCGAAACTGCTTCCGCGACGGCCACCACCAACAGCGCGCCTTGGACGTGGGCGACCTCTGCCAGGGCAGGCACCTGCTCCAGCACGCCGAAGAAATTCGGCGACTGCACGACGACCGCTGCGGTGCCATCGTCCACCGCCTTGCGCACCGCGCCGAGATCGGCCTGACCGGAGGCGGTGAAGCCAAATTCCTCGACGCCGAGGCCGAGGTTCTTCGCGTAGGTGGCGAGCACCTGGCGGTATTCGGGATGGACAGTGCGGGCGACCAGCACGCGCCGGCGGCCGGTGATTCGCTCGGCCATCAGCACGGCTTCCGTCATAGCCGTCGAGCCATCGTACATCGAGGCGTTGGCCACTTCCTGGCCGGTGAGTTGGCACATCAGCGTCTGGAACTCGAAGATGGCCTGCAACGTGCCCTGGCTGATTTCCGCCTGATAGGGCGTGTAAGAGGTGAGGAACTCCGCGCGCTGGATGATGGTATCCGCGACCACCGAGCAGTGATGGTGATAGACGCCCGCGCCGAGGAAGGACGTATAACCCCGCGCGTTTTCGGCCGCCCGCCCGCGGAAGTACTCGATGATTTCCATCTCCGAGAGTGGGCCGGGGACGGCGAGCGGCTTCTTCAACCGATACTGCTCGGGGATAGACAGGAAAAGTTCTTCCAGCGAGCGCAGGCCGATGGCACGGAGCATCTCCTGGCGTTCGGAATCACTTTTCGGGAGATAACGCATCAGGCCGAGGCTTCCTTCTGCTTATCCGCGATGTACGCCTGGTAGGCCGCGGCATCCATCAGGGCGTTCAGCTCGGAGGGATTGGAGAGTTTGATCTTCACCAGCCAGGCGTCGCCGTGCGGGTCCTGGTTGATTTTTTCCGGCGCGTTGGCGAGCTCGGCGTTCGCCTCCGCGACTTCGCCGGAGACAGGCGCATAAATCTCGCTGACCGCCTTCACCGACTCCACCGTGCCGAAGGGCTGCCCAGATTCGAGCTTGGCGCCGGGCTTGGGCAGCTCAACAAAAACGACGTCGCCCAGCTCGTGCTGCGCGTAGTCGGTGATGCCCACGGTGCCGACGCCGCCGTCGACCTTGATCCACTCGTGTTCCTTGGTATAGCGGTAGTCAGTCGGGTACATCGTGGCTCCTTGTGGGTGCGCCCGGGGCGGTCACTTCGGGCGCTTGTAGAACGGCAACGGAACGATCCGCGCAGCGGCCTGATGATTGCGAATGCCGATGTGGATTTCCGTGCCGGGGGCGCGGAGCGCCGGCGGCACGTAGGCCATGCCGATGTTTTTCTTCAAGAACGGCGCGGGGGAGCCGCTGGTGACGCGACCCACCTCGCGGCCGTTGTGCAGCACCGGGCAGCCATCCCGCGCAATCAGCTTGTCCACCATCTCGAAGCCCACCAGCACGCGCTGGATGCCCGCGTTCAACTGCCTGGCCAGGGCGTCGCGGCCGAGGAAGTCGCCCTTGTCCATTTTGCAGATCCAGTCGAGGTTGGCTTCCCACACGGTGGTGGTGTCGTCAATTTCGTGGCCATAGAGGCACATGCCGGCTTCGAGCCGCAGCGTGTTGCGCGCGCCCAGGCCGCAGGGGATCAGTCCGTCCGGCTCGCCATTGGCCAGCAGCGCAAACCAGAGCTTCTCGGAATGCTCGGGCGCGAAGTAGATCTCGAAGCCGTCCTCTCCGGTGTAGCCGGTGCGCGCGATCAGGCATTCCACGTCGTTCACCAGACCGTGCGTGAAGTGGTAGTACTTGATGGGCGCAAGCGGCACGGGGGTGAAGCGCTGGAGAATGGTGAGCGCCTTGGGTCCCTGGATGGCAAGCTGCGTATAGAAATCGCCGACGTTTTCCACCTGCGCGCCGGTGGTGTTGTGGCGGACGATGTGCTCGTAATCCTTGTCCTGGTTAGAAGCGTTGACGCAGAGGTAGTAATGCGTGTCGGACATCTTGTGGACGAGCAGGTCGTCCACGAACGTGCCGTGTTCCGTCATCAAGCCGGAATAGTGGGCCTGGCCGATGGCCAGCTTGGCGGCGTCGTTGCAGGTCACCTTCTGGACCAGTTCCTGCGCGCGCGGGCCGTGGATGACGATCTCCCCCATGTGGCTGACGTCGAAGAGTCCCGCGGCGGTGCGCACGGCGACGTGCTCGTGGATGATGCCGGAGAATTCGACGGGCATGTCCCAGCCGCCGAAATTGACCATCTTGGCACCGAGGCGGCGGTGGGTGGCGTTCAGAGCAGTTTTGCGAAGCTCAGCAGTAGCCGGAGTCGTCACAGAAGAATCTCAGCGCAACAAGTAAGGGAAACTAACATGCGCTCCAAGGGGTGTCAAGAAACCGCCGCCACAGCGGAGCTAGCGCGTGCGCGCAACTTGCTTCTTGCCGGAGCGTGCAGCGTGGCATAATGGATTTGGCAGAGGCGGAAATGCCAGCTCCGGTTGTGTGCATGCAGTGTGATCAGCCCGAACGCACCTGCACCTGCGATCGCTACTGCTACATGTGCAAGGGCAGCTACAGCGTGCGGTTGTGCCAAGACGGGCTGTACTACTGTGCGGATTGTCGCGAAGCCTGCGACCTGCGCGTGGCGGATCAACGTGCCTCGTGAGCTCACCCGGGTGGCCCTGCTTTTTCCCCCGGACGCACGCTTTGTGAGCGGGGTGGGCGCCGCCGCGGAACACATCGGCGAGCGCGTCAACCTGGGGCCGGCCGAGGTGCTCGCGCTCAGCCAAGCCGCGCAACACGCGTGCCAGAGCACCTTCTCGCTACTCAAGGATGATTCCGCCACGCTCCGCGTTGTGATCGAGCAATTCTCCGACCGTGTGGAAATCAGTATCGAACACCAAGGCGAAGCCCTGCCCACAGCGGGACTGGACACCTTCTTGGACGCGGCCGCGGGCGATGCCGGCGCCGGGCAGTTTTCCGGCATCCTGCTGATGTCGCTGGTGGACCGCGTGAAGTATAAGACCGTCGGCGGCACGCAGCGCATGACGCTGGTCAAAAACGCCCCCGGGTCTTCCCCCGATAAATAGAGGATAAGTAAATTCCTCGCCCGTCTCCGGCGGAACGGGAATGACACCGCGCTTTTTTTGTGCATGGTCGAAGAGACCGACCACAGGTGCCTGTTACATTTTCACGGCGAAGGTATTGCGGCGCAGGAGCGCGATCAGCATTTCTTCGGTCAGGGTCATCTGGACGTCGAGGCGATCGCCGCGGGGATTGATCTTGACATCGTCGAGGGTCTTGGCGAGGTCGGGGTTGTTGGGGTTTTCCTGGTAGCGGCGATAGAGCAGGCCGGCCTGAAGCAGGGAAGCGAACAGGTTGGCGATGTCCGGTGATTCACACACGGCGTTGAAACGGGCATCCACGCCGCGGTCGGCTTCCACGCTGATGGTCAGCGCGCGCAGCTTGGCAATGAGCTTGGGCGCGTCGGGGAATTGCGCGGCCTCCGGGATGAGCTGCTGCACCGCCAGCCGCGTGAAGCCCTGGTCCAGCACACCCCAGATGATCCCCCGTCCATTCACCTCGTCAATCAGCGGAAACATCTTGTCGTTGCGCAGCAGGCTTTCTTCCGCGCCGTAGCGCACCTCGATGAGTTTCTCCAGGATGGCGCGGTGGCCGAAGGCGGCGATGTTGGAGTCCACGAAGAAAAAGAAAATATCCTGCGGGCCGACGCCGCTGCCGAAGGCGAACAGCGTGTAGCCGCGGAATTTCGCCGTGGGCAGTTTCTGCTGCTTGAAAAACTGTTCAGCAGTCTCCGGGGCGAACTGGCCCAGCGCGACGCCGACAATCTGCTCGCCGGTTTCGGGCGTGGGAGGCGCCACTGCCCACACGACTTCGTTCACCTGGCGCTCCGTATCCACGCCGGCGGAGGCAAGGAAGGCTTCGAACTGCCGGAAACGGCTGGGCAGCATCTGGTCTTTGAGCTGCGCGTACCAGGAAAAGCGCCGCGCGGTCTTCAAATCCGCGTACGCGAATTCGCCGACGTCCTTGGGGAACAGCCCGATGATGTCCGGCTGGATCGTGCCGGCGCGCGCCACTGCGGGCAGCGCCGCAGCGAGCAGCGCGAAAAGTACCCACGCGAAGACCGCTTTTGCTTTCACAGTGAGCCTCATCCTTTCAAACCAATTTGCCACGAGAGGTCGCGCGCAGGGGCGCGAAATGCTTCGGCTGCGCTCAGGGCAGGAGCGCCGCCCCGACAAACGTCAATCACTCGCTGGGACCGGTGTGCCGGCCAGCCGAGCTTCGAGCGCTGCGGCTTTTTCCTTCATGCGCGCCACCAAAGCGGCGTCGGCGAGCGATGCGAGGTTGATGGTCACGTTTTCGAGCGCCCCGCGCACCGCGGCCGCAGCCATCAGCCGCCCCACGCGCAGATCTGAAAGCATAGAAGCGCCGGAGATGGCTTCGAGTTGCCCGAGCCTTTCATAGACCACCACGGCGGCTTCGGCCACTTGCAGCGGCACTTCGGCGGCGCCCCGGGTGGCCTGCTGGATGGCGGAGTCGCGCTTGGCCTGGTCCGCCGGAGAATCCTGGGGTAGCTTGAAGGCGGCGAGCACAGCGTCGTAGGAAGCGGCGTCGCAGTCAACCGCCTCCGTGAGCGCTGCGGCGGCCTTGCGCAGCTCCTCGACCGCCGCGCTCAACTCCTCTACGTAGGCGGCCTGCGATTTCTTCTTCCGTGAAAGCCCCGCGACCATCTGGCCCAGGCTCGCTGCTAACGCCCCGGCTAGCGCGGCCACTGAACCGCCGCCCGGCGTCGGCGTCGCGTCCGCCACCGCGTCGAGGAATGGCCGTGCGAGAGATGCCAGCCTGCCCTGAGTCTCCATCGGCGCGCCTTCCAGCGCCGCAGCCAGGCGGTTCTCCAGCACCTGTGCGGGAGAGAAATTCTCCAGTTGCAGGTAAAAGTCTGCGGTCAGCTCGATGGCCTTCTTGGGCACCAGGCCGACAATCTCGCTGCCGGCAATCATCACACCGTAGCGTTCCGCCTCGCGCTTGACCATCTCGAAGACGCGGTGCAGCGGCGTCTGCTCGAAGTCGGTCATGTTGATGGAGACTTGCGCCAGGTTGCGAGCGCGCAGGTCCACGCCCATGGCCTTGGCGTAGCGCAGCCCACCGGTGGAAAAGCGGATGGCCTTGGCGATTTTGCGGGCGATTTCGACGTCCGGCGTGTTCAGGTTGATGTTGTAAGCGATCAGGAACTTGCGCGCGCCCACGACGGTGGCGCCGGCGGTGGGGTGCAGGCGCGGCTCGCCCACGTCCGGTGCGCGGTCGGGATTCGTCAACAACTCTTCGCGCAACCCCTCAAATTGTCCTTTGCGGATGTTTTCCAGGTTGGCGCGCTCGGGGCGCTGCGCGGCGGCTTCGTAGAAATAAACCGGAATGCGGAAGCGCTCCCAGATTTCGCGGCCCACGCGTTTGGCGAGGCTGACGCAATCCTCGATGGTGATGCCCTCGATGGGAATGAAGGGCACCACGTCGGTCGAGCCGATGCGCGGGTGCGCGCCGGAGTGGCGGGTCAGGTCAATCAGCTCGAGGGCCTTGCCCACGCCGCGCAGAGCCGCTTCGGCCACGGCGTCCGGGTCACCGGCCAGCGTAATTACGCAACGGTTGTGGTCGGCGTCCATCTCGCGGTCGAGCAGATAGACGCCCGGGCCGCGCATGGCTTCCACCAGCGCGTCTACGCGGGCGGCGTCACGCCCTTCGGAAAAGTTCGGCACGCATTCAATGAGTCGCTTCATGGCTGATTCGTAGTGGCGCGTTCACCCCGCCAGCTCTGGTGGCATGAGGCCGCCGCTTATCGCCGGTGGAAAATAATTTCGCCGCGTTTCATGGTGCTCCGGCAATGGTTCACGCCAAAATAATACGGGATTTCGCGGTAGTCCTCCACGTCGAAGA